>OHAO01001819.1_pt1 | contig 14068 bp, 10 predicted proteins | sample 1577151 | NCBI WGS metagenome assembly OHAO01 (sample SAMEA3541585, study PRJEB24748) | human gut metagenome | biome: human gut; feature: human-associated habitat; material: faeces | place: China | collected 2012 | reverse complement strand
TCAAGAAAATTCACCAGTTCGAGGGTATCGTAAACGGCCATATCGCCACCGAGAAACATGGTACCGAAGGCTTCGGCTACGACCCAATCTTCGTGCCAGAAGGATATGACCAGAGTTTTGCTGAGCTGGGTGAGGAAATCAAGAACGGTATCAGTCACAGAGCCAGAGCCGTGGCTAAATTGGTAGAGTATTTGAAAAAGAAATAAGATTCATTCTTGTTCAATACAGAATAGAATAACATTATAACAAAGAAAAGGCATCATGATCAGGACACTCAATTCCCTGCGATTCATTCTTATCCTAATGATTGTGATTTCGCATTCCACCCTACCCATATCCCAAGATTTAATCAATTACTTGGGCGAGTTTCCTGTTGCCATTTTCTTTGTTATCAGTGGTTTTGTACTCTCTTTAAGCAAAGGAGAAAAACTACAGAAAGAAGTATTGGGAAACAGAAATTTTTTCCTTTCCCGTATCATCAAACTCTATCCTCTGCATATTCTGATTCTCGCCATTCTCATATTAATGGATTGGCGATTAGGGCGTATATTACCATGGTATCAGATTCTATCCCATTCGCTGTTGATACAAACCTGGTATCCAGCACATGACTTTATGGCTCATCTCAATGCAGCTACATGGTTTATTTCTGATCTTATCTTCTTTTATCTTATATTTAAGTATTTATACGCTTGGATTATGCGACATTCCTGGTTATACTTATTAGCAACAATAAGTATATATATGGCAGTTTATATCAGTATCTCGCTCTGTGCACAAGCAGATTATTCAGCCGGCTACATTTATGTCCACCCATTATTCAGAATGATAGATTTCATGATAGGTATCCTTTTATATAAAGTATGCAGATCAGAAAAAGGTAAAAAAATAGCAGATAAGATAACAAACTCAACTTCTTTCTGGCAAGTAAACCTATCGGATATGGGAGTGGTATTGCTGTTTATCGCAATGTATTTCCTATCAATCCATTGCAATCCGAACATTCGCTGTGCCATTATTTATTGGATACCATCAGCCATAACCGTGTTCTATTTTACAGCGAGAGTTCAAGGTAAAGGTTGTTTTATTAGGATATTCCATAATAAACTCCTGCTATGGCTAGGCAGCATCAGTTTTGAAATATTTCTCTGTCATAATCTCTGCTTTCGCATCATACAGAGTATATTTCTTAAACGATATGGAGAAGGAAATCCACATCAAGAATTCCAATTCATCCTATCCCTCGCTTTTATTATCCTCACAGCATGGATAGCAAAAAAAGCCATCGTTTTACCCATCCAGCATCAACTTCAAAAATATCTATAAGTATCTGTTTATAAAAACAATAAATAGTTATATTTGCAGTTAATATAGTATTAGGCTTTAAAATAACAGACAATGAAGACAATAACATTATTAATTACAATACTATTCATGGTACTTCCCTTATCGGCCACAGATAAGGAAAGTTGGGAAATATACACCAGTTATAATGATATAACAGAAATCGAGCCAGCAGGAAACCTAGTGTTTGCCTTAGCATCTAACGGACTTTTTTCTTATCATATAAAAGATGGTTCAGTTACGACATACGATAAAGCAAACACTCTTTCCGACTTTGATATTAATCATATAGCTTGGAATAAGACTACCAAAAAATTGGTAATTACATATACCAATGGCAATATTGACCTGTTGGATGCCAATGGAAATGTAGTTAATGTGCCTGATTTGTATCTGAAAAGTATGACAGATAATAAACAGATAAACCATATAAATATAAGTGGGGCAAATGTTTATTTATCTCTCTCTTTTGGAATTATTAAGCTAGATACAAAAGAAGGAAAAATACTCGATACATACAAATTGGGCTTTAATGTTAACTATAGTTATATAGAAGACAACTGCCTTTATGCAGCTTCGAAAGAAGCTGGCTTATACAGAGGAGTTTTAAAGAATAACTTGATAGATAAGAATAATTGGGAAAAAGCCGGTAATTTCAAAGAACAAACAATGAATTCTACTAACGTCTATGATACAACTAATAAGTATTGGTGGACGGTAAAAGAAGGTAAATTGACTTACTATACCCTGAATACAGATAAGGAAAAAATATATCAAACAGAAGGTATTATTCCTGATGGGCCTGCATCTAACAAATTCTACCGTTTATACATTAATAAAAATAAATTATATGCAGTAGCGGGTGCTTGGTCACAAGAAAAAGACTGTAATAACATGGGAGAAGTGCATGTTTGGAATGGAGAAAAATGGGAAGAATTTGAGCAACCTTCAGATGCTTCATTAGGCCATCTGTACAGAGACCTGCTCTGTCTTGACTTTGACCCATCAAAAGAAGGACATATCATGGTAGGTTCAAAGGCTGGATTATATGAATTTCAAGATGGAAAATTCATAAAGTGTTACAATAAAGACAATACAAGCGTTATTACATCACCGTTGGGTAATAATTATACTATTATTTCATCTGTAAAATATGATGCAACAGGAAAATTATGGCTTTTAAATAGCTTAGGAGATAATTCTATTCTATCGTTTGACCAAACTACACAAGAATGGAAACACTATCCTCATTCGGAAATAGGTTCTAATGACAGATATAATCTAACAGGATTAATTATCGGCAAGAATAATGGGAATATATGGTTTGTAAACAATTATTATGAAAAGAATAGACTATATAAATATAACTATAATACAGATGAATTAACAATGTATGGACCTACATTTACCAATGAGGATGGAAGAGACATTACTCCAATTTACGTACATTGTTTGGCAGAAGACAGAAATGGTAATATTTGGATAGGAACAACATCTGGTCCTCTTTATCTTTCAATGTCAGACATCAAAAATGGTAACAATATATTTACACAACATAAAGTACCTCGTAATGATAATACTAATTATGCAGACTATCTATTAGATAATAGTAATATACGTTGTATAGCAGTAGACGGAGCAAACCAGAAATGGTTCGGTACCGATAATGGAGTATATTTGGTTAGTGATGATTGCAATACACAAATTTATCATTTTGATACAGATAATTCTCCATTAATATCGAATATCGTATATAGTATTGCTGTCAATAACATTACAGGAAAGGTATATTTTGCTACAGATAAAGGACTGTGCTCTTTCAATAATGGAATTGTCGGTTCTAACTCTGAAATGACCAAAGATAATGTCTACGCATATCCAAACCCGGTGAAACCAGATTATACTGGCAAAATAAACATCGTTGGATTATCTTTCAATGCTAATATTAAAATTGTATCAACAAATGGAACTTTAATAAACGAAGACAGAAGTGCAGGAGGCAGTTATTCCTGGGATGGTTGTGACCTAAACGGTAAGAAAGTAGCCAGCGGTATCTACATGGTAGAAACTGCGACAGAGAGTGGTGAAAAAGGAATTGTTTGTAAAATAGCTATTATTCGATAAAAGGCAGACCAATGACAGAAAATAATATATTATCACGTCAAAATACTTTATGGATGCAAGGTGTATCAGCATTATTAATCATGCTGATGCACTTTGTTATGCAGTTAGAGGACTATCCTCGCTTTTTTAATATTTTTGGTAGCGTAGCTGTTGCTGTTTTCCTATTTATTTCAGGATTTGGAATTAATGAAAGCCATAAAATAAATGGCATCAATAACTTTTGGAAAAAGAGATTTCTTCGTGTAATCATCCCATGCTGGACTATCTTTTTATTTCAACTACCATTCGTTGAACATTTTAATTCAGTACAACTTCTAAAGAATTTGACTTTTTACGCTTCAGATCTCTGGTTCGTCGATTATATCATACGATGGTATCTTGTATATTGGATAAGCAAAAGATTTTTTACGAAAAATACGAAATACATTCTTTTTGTCTTTGGAATATATAATGTATTCCAGCAACAACTATATAGTGAACAAGCTTTCTCCTTTTTCTGTGGATACTTAGCATCAGAATATGTTGGGAAGCTGAACAAACTAAACAAAAAGCATGTATTGAAGTATACTTGCCTAAGCGTAATATACGGAATTATATTCCTGTTAATCAAAGAAATACCAACTATTCAGCAAATAAAGGGATCGATACTGTTTAATGTTATACTGCTTAACATTAAACTGCCGTTGGCTATGTCTATCATAGCCGCACCATTCCTTTTTCCACTATTAAAAAAGATTGGTATATTCAATAAATTAGGTAAAATCAGTTACGAATTATATATAGTTCACTACAACTTTATGCCAGCCATCACTGGTATTATATCCATATTCATCTATTCTGCATATTCAATTATCATAAGTGTTATTTTCAGAAGAATCAATCAGTTTCTAAGTAAAAAAAGCTATTTCATTTATAGCTTAACAGGCATTCTCTATATAGGGATATGCTATACGCTCATGTGCAAATATAGTATGAGAGTTACAGAACACTATGGATACATCTGTATTGGATACGCTTTAGTTTTGGCTTTAGATATACTCTTCTTTGCAACAAAAGAAGAAGAGAAAAAAATAAACAAATATTTACCCTATCTGTTTGCTGCAACAACTACAGTTCTTGTAATAGGACTATTGATAGTACAATACCATTTTGACCCTTTGACCAACAAAGTTGATCGATGGTCAGCCTTAGCTTATCCTATCCAAAATCTTTTCAATGGACAATTTCCGTATTCTGCCAAAACACATCTAGGCGGAAATGCATCACCATTTCCTATATGGCTGGTATTCCATATACCATTCTATCTATTACAGAACGTAGGATTATCAGAAATATTCACTTGCATGATATTTATCTACAGTATTAAGTTATTATCAGGTTACAAAGCAGCCATCAAGGCTACACTTTTATTGTTCCTTTCTATTAATCTTTGGTATGAAGTAGCTGTAAGAAGCGATCTCATATCAAACTTCTTTCTGCTAGCAGCTTTTATCAATATACTACAAGTCTATCAAATTAATTTCAAACAGCACCCATGGATTCTGTCTGTGTGTGTAGGTTTATGGTTATCTACCAGACTGAGCGTAGCATTTCCTCTGTTCATTCTATTTTTTCCATACTATATAAAATTAAAAGTAAAGAAGCAGATTCTTATCCCACTTCTTATTGTGGGAGTATTTGCAATGACATTTCTACCATTAATATTATGGGATGCCAAGGAGTTATTTGGAGCTGAAAATAATCCTTTTTCCTTACAGTTTAGACAAGGTAGCCCTATTGCAACAATATTCCTTGTTACAATAGCTCTTACCATGTCACTAACCTGGAAAGGTAGTTACCAATTTCAGGTTCTATATTCTGTTATAATACTACTGCTCATCCCAATAATCTCCTATGGATATTCTATGTATGTTTATGGGAATTGGACAGATATATTTAATTCCAACTACGACATAACCTATATAGATGCAGCCATTCCATTTGCAATAACAATTCTATCTCTTCCTAAACTTAAAGGCTGACGTAATAGCCTAGTTTATAGAGTTTAAATATGAAAAGAGAAGGCATATTGCTACAAAGATTCATAAGCTCCCAACCTTTACAGAGAGCATGAAACTTTCGGAAAGCGCCCAGAAGATGAAACTTTCTCAAGATATTTCTTACATGCAATAATGGAGAGTAATCATTCAACTCTCCTTCAAATGCATGCAAAGTACGTAATGCTTCTTCTATTTTTCGAAGATAAACCAGATTTTCCTCAAACTCAGTATAGGCAACAGGATTATCAATATGGGTTACTTTTATCTTCTTTTCACTTAATGCCTTTCCCAGCAAAACATCCTCATAACCATACCCCTTAACCTGTTCATTATAAGGAACTTGTTCCAATACAGACTTATGATAAAAGAAATTGGTTGTACGAAAGGATTTATAAGGTTCAGACTTTCTCACTATATATGAATGTTTAGATTCTTCATGCTTTTCGTATCTAAAACGCAAATTCTCACGATATAATTGAACAGTAAGAGAACCACCATCCACACAAACTCCTCCACAGGCAACTTCTCCAACCCGAACACCACAACTAAGATAACGTATCAAAAAATCATTATTCACTAATATCAACCTAGCATCTATCATTAAATGCCACTCATACTTTGCCTGTCTAACTAATGAATTCCGCATCGCAGCACGACAATCATGATGTTCTGAACATATATAACGACAATTTGGCAAAAGAGTCAATGAATAATTATTTTCAATAGTTTTTTTGTTAGTACTACCATCATCAAAAACAATAATTTCATAACACAAACCAGAAATAGCTTGTGCTTGTTTATGAAGAGATTTTACCAGCAAAGTGGCTTCATCATTATAAACAGGAATAAGTATAGACAGTTCTTGTATAATCATACTATTTAAACGACAATAATCCTGTTTTATTGCTAATAGCATGGAGTATATGATAAGAATTATTAAATATAACAAGTATTTTTGGTAGATAAATTGAAATATCGTATTTTTGTGAATAAAAAAATCTCATTATTATTTTATAAAATGGAAATAGTATATGTTATAGAAGATTTTTCAATAAAAGGTGGAGCAGAACGAATTATTGCTGAAAAGGCTAATTATTTAGCCTCAAGATTTCAGCATCATGTTACTATTGTTTCCATATATCATGATGAGCGTCCTATAAGCTACCATTTAGAGGAAAGCGTGGATTTCATCTCTCTTGATATTCCGTTCACTCCCAAAAATAGTTCTATTCTATTAAAAACTCTTTTTAGAATAATAACAATAGGAAAAATTATCTTTAAATTTCAAACTATTATCAATCGTATCCAACCTAAACTCATATTCTATACTATGAGTTTGGGAGCTATCTTATTACCCTTAATCAAAACAAAAGCAAAAAAAGTATACGAGTCGCATTCAGCTCGTTCATTTACTCCTTATCATAAATTATTTTTTCTTATGGAAAAAGCGGCCGATCAAGTAGTTTGCTTAACTAAAGGTGACGCTAAAGAATATAAACATACAAAAAAAATAAGTATTATACCCAATTTTATCAACACACCCCATAAACTAGTGGAAAACTATGACACCAAAAGAGTAATAGCTGTTGGTAGACTAGAATATGCTAAAGGATTTGATGTTCTTATAGAATGCTGGAAAAAAGTTGCAAAAAAATATCCAAACTGGCAACTCCATATCTATGGAGAAGGTAGTTGCTATGAACAATTACAACAACAAATCAATTTTCTCAATCTAAAAGAACAAATTATACTTTGTGGCAGAATCGATAATATATGGGATATCTATCCTAATTATAGTATTCAAGTTATACCATCAAGATATGAAGGTCAACCCATAACTCTTATCGAAGGGCAAGCCTGCGGAATACCAACTGTAGCATTTGACTTTAAATATGGTGCAAAAGATATTATAACCAATGGATATAATGGTTTTTTAATACCACAAGGGGATAAAAATAAGTTTTCTGAAGCAATCATACAAATGATAAGTTCAGAAAACCTGAGACAAAAATTTGGAATCCATGCTATAAAAGTAGGAAAACAATACTATCGTGAACAGATATTTCCTAAATGGGTAAAACTTATAGAACAATTATATAACACTTATGTTTCTACATGAGTGAAATAAATAATTGTTCATATTCTTTTGCCACCTTCCGATAATCATGGTATTTCATAACGAAAGCTATGCTTTGACGCGAGAGATATGATAAATGTCCAGAAGTAAAGAAAGCCTGCTCGATGATTGCTACATTCTGAGATTCAGTATACTCAGGACTCACATTGATAATAGGACGTAATTCTGTTTCGCCAATGAACTCATAATATTCTTCCTCTCCTCCACCGATAACCACAGTACCACGTGCCATGGCTGCCAACGAATTCATGGATGGAGTATAACTGTAAAACTGATCTACCAGAACATCTGCTTCATCCAACATCCGGCAATATTCATCATAGTCTACTCCTTCTACATATTTGAGTTCTATCTTACAAGGATACTTCTTTGCCAAGATTTCTACAAAATGAGCAATCTTTAAAGCACCTTTCAGATACTCGCGCTTAGGTTGTAAACCTACAAGCACTTTGATAACCTCACCATTCCCTTTCTGCCTGTTTTCATCTATAGCAGGAATTATCATCGGAAGAGGAATATAGTAAAGCTTCTTATGGAAATAAGGAACATCGTAGCAGAGATAATACTCATAAAGACAGGCTATCAAAGCATCAGAATGATAAGATACAGTATGCCAGCACTTATCAAACTGAGGCATGAAATGAAAAGCCATACGCTCTTTATTCTCCTCGATATTCTGCAATTTACCATTCCAATAAGTATCAGAATAAGCTGGAATACCCTTGGCCTGTTGCCTGAACAGATGTGGGTCATCGGCAAAACAGCCTTTAATGATTCGCTTATTGGTAAACTTGAGAAACCAGAATATCAGCATGTTCCACCACCCCATCAAAGGCACAAATTGATAGTTATGTACCTGAACAATATCATTTCCACATATCTTATGAAGATTGCAGACAATTTTCCACAATACCATAAGCCCGCTCCATCTTCCATAACGCTCCATATTACGGCGCAAGTCGATGTCACGAGGAGAGTTGTGCCAATCATTGCCGTCGGACATCAGCGTTACCTGATGTCCAAGTTCTACTAATCCCTTCTTGAGAGTATTATGTAGCAAACTAGACTCACCAACCAACAGAATCTTCATAACTTTATATGATACTTATTTATAAGATACTTGAATATCAGAAATCTTAAGACAATTCAATATACCTATTTTCTACAATATAATCAGATTTGCGCAGTCCCATGCTTACCACCAGTTTTATGGCCATTTTCTCCAGGCAGAACTTCAATGGCATCCAGCGCTTTTCTTTTTCATCACGCCAAGGACTCATCGCTTTATACTTATCAAATTCTTTTTTCCATGGATGCTGGCAGTTCTTATACCATGGTTTAGGAATACCCGTAAAATGGATGATGGCCGGATGAGCCTGAGCTTCCAATATCTGTTCATCAAATTCCCAGGAGATAAGAGAATAACGCAAATCAAACCAATACTCATTCAGTACATTATATCTGATAGGTAATACCAACTTAGAATCCTTGAACAGATAGTTCAGTACATCCTGATCATGACATTTCAACCTTTCCGCATTAGATTTCACATAATCAAAGAATTTGAGAAGCACCTGCTTTTCACGCCAATATTTCAGATTGACAACTAACATACCTGCATTAAAATACCCCAAAGTTTGGGGATAACGCAAGCGATTATAGTGTTCTATCTTATTATTATAACTATCTGGAACAGCAGCAATTGCATAGTTTTCAACAGAAGTATTCCACAATTTAACAAGTTTATCCACAACCAGAATATCGCCATCTAGATAGATAACCTTATCAATATCAGCAGGCAGAATTTCCGTAAGATATAAACGATAATAAGTAGCAAACGAAGTTCCTACATGATCTACTTGAAAATCCAGACCAATTGGAAAATGTTTGAAGATATCATCATTAATTAGATAGAAATGAATATTTTGCTGATAACGGGCAGCTATGGTTCTGATAGAATCCAATAATGCAGCAGAATCCTGATCATGCAAGAGATGTACATTGACAACTTCTCCTCTGTTGCTCTCAAACAAAGAGGTCAACATGATACCAGTCGGCATGATATATTTACTATCAGTAGAACAAACTATTTCCATTTTTATGTTTTTTGTACTACTATTAATACGTAAATAAAATCTTTTTATTATCTTTGCAGTCATAAAAAAGAATAACTTATGCAGAAAGAATTAATATCAGAGATATCTTCACCATTGGTGAGTTTCATCATTACTACAAGCAACCATCAGAAGGAACATCTTGTAGAATGCATCAATAGTATCCTTCAGCTTTCGCTCAATGCCAAAGAGAGGGAAATAATTCTCGTTGATGATGATAGCGAAGAATTGGTAGCCAGCCAGATAAAAGAGTTGCTGGATAACCTGCTCTATTTAAGAATACCGGGCTTAGGCAGCAGTATGGCACGCAACTATGGCATGTACTTAGCCAAAGGGAAATACATCCAGTTTATAGAAGGAGATGATTATCTTCTTCAGCCAACCTACGAACATTGCCTTGACATCGTGAGATTCCACGAACCAGATATCGTTACATTCTGTTTCAGCAAGGATGATACAGGAGAACCATCTTACGAACTCCCTACCCCAATCAGCGGCACAGAATATCTAAACAACAATACCCTTTTAGGCTCAGCCTGTTCCTATATATTCCGCCGCGCCATTGTGGGTAGCCTGTTATTCTCACCAAACATCAGTTTCGGCGAGGACGAGGAATTCACACCACAACTCTTCTTACGGGCAGAACGAATATTCAAGACTCAGACCTCACCTTATTATAATAGAGTGGACAAATACGCACCTGGTGAATTAGAAAATAAGGATAAGATAGATATCCACATGGACAATAAACTGGAGGTAATTCTACATCTTCAGAAGTTGCTCGATACGGTTCCTGTAGCAGAGCGCCAGGCACTCAACCGCCGTATTGCCCAGCTCTCGATGGATTATCTGGTTAACAATATCCGCTTGAAACATTCGTTGATATCCTTGAATCATGCCATCAGAAAATTAAGGAAACATGGGTTATATCCTCTTCCGAACAAAGAATATACCAAGAAATATATGATGTTCAGAAAGATGATAGGTACATACGTAGGACGAATTGCACTTCTCTTTCTTATCAAGAAATAAATGAATGAAGGCATAAAGATTTCTCCTATCCGGATTAGTATGCAGAGAGATAAGAGCAAATCCTATATAAACAAAAATAGAGCATTCAAATCACTTGAACGCTCTATCTTTATAATTAGATTAAATTTTCTAATATTATTTGTATAAGTAAAAGATGATGAAATGACGTTTCACAACGTCCGTTTGTTTTAACTGATGCAAAGATACGACGTTTTTTGTCTATAAAGTCGTAAATTATGCATTTTATGGTAGTGAAATATGATTTTTTACCCATAAAAAAACAATTTTTACCCCTAATCTTATATTTTTTACCACATCATTCTACGATAGTTACAATATTCTTTCTGGTTCGTAGATCAAGATATTATTCTATAATAGCTGTCCATCCACCACCTGGTGCAAGATGTATCTGAAGTTTATCACCAGCGTTTATCTGCTGATAAGTATGCTTATAATCTGTAGCCTCACGATCTGCATTGATACCATCGGCAAAGATATTAGCCTTGCCATTAAGTTTTTCCAATTTATTAGTTTGAGTATTCCATTTCACTAATCGGGAAAGATCAACAGTAAGATCACGAGCCTGCCAATTGTTCATCGCAGCAATATACCACTTAGCGCCCTTTCTCTTGGCTACTACCACATATTCACCCAATTTACCATCCAATGGAACCACCTGATCATAAACAGTTGGTATCTGAGCTATGAAATCAGTACACTCCTGATTCTGCATATACTTTGTAGGACTGTCGGCAAGCATCTGCAAAGGAGCATCAAAGATAGTATACATTGCCATCTGGTGTACTCTGGTACCCTGGCTCATCGGATGGTCGTTATTGCCGAAGAACTGCGAGCGAACGGCATTCATCATGGCTCCAGGAGTATAGTCGAAACTTCCTGGCAAAGCGCGGAGATAAGGAATCGTCACATCATAGCGAGGCTGATCGTGCATAGGTCCATCACCAACACGAGGCTCCCATTTAGAATTCTCCAAGCCTTTTACACCCTCAAAATTCACAATATTAGGATAAGCAAACTGCACACCAAACGGACGCATGCCATGAAGATCGAGCAAAAGATGATGCTTTGCAGCACATTCAGCCACCTCATATACTGAGTTGATGGCCTTCTGGTCGTCTCTATCAAAGAAATCCACTTTGAATCCCTTCACGCCCATATCTCCGTAATGCTTCATGATTTTCTCCATCGTTTCATGACCACGCTGAATCAAATTGCGCCATGAAGACCAGAGAATCACTCCCACACCTTTCTGCTTGGCGTAATTGATGATATCCGTCATATCCATCTTATCTGAGAATATGAGCAAATTTTCCGGATCACTCCACCCTTCGTCGATGATGATATATTCAAGTCCGTTCTTCTTAGCAAAATCTACATAATACTTATAAGTCTCGGTATTGATACCAGCACGGAAATCCACACCTGTGATATTAGTGTTGTTCCACCAATCCCAAGCCACTTTTCCCGGCTTTATCCACGATGTATCCTTAATTCTGCACTGAGGCCCCAGCAATTTGGCTATATCGTTACCAACCAATTGTTTGTCTTCATCAGTTACCAATACAATACGCCAAGGCAGCTTGGTAACTTTTTCTGCAATATAATTAGCACGCTTTGTGGGAACCAGATTCAACTGATTGAATCCACCCACCATCTCTTTTAATGGATAAGGAGGAAAGGCTGCATATATAGAATAACCAGAGACTGCAGAAGATGAAACAGTTGAAGAAAACGTACCCTTCAGGAGATACATGCCGGGATAGTTTTCCACATCAGCTTCCATCACAACAGCCTTCTTTCCCTCAGGCAGGCAAACGGCAAGAGGAGTGATGGCAAGCGAATCCTTATACATCTTAGACAATGGAGCCTCGTCATAATATGACTCGAAAGAATAACACCAGCGCTCTCCTCCCCGATTATCATTTACATAGGGTACGAAACTCTGATAGTCACCGGCAAAGCGATATTCAGAAGTTTCATTAATAACCTTGTTAATCATCTTTTTAGGAATAATGCGATAAGCAGCAGCATTCTGAAAAACCCGAAATACTACATCATATCCATTGCAGGAAAGGAGCAATTGCTGATAACCACCATTATCATCGTTTTTCAAATTGGCTATAAATGCTTTACGCACTTTTGGATTCACGCCAAAAGTCTGTTTATCAGTCTGTAAGGAGATAACAGAAGGTTTTAATATCTGAGTTTTACCCTTGGTTATTTCCCAGGTTATCGACTTATCCACATCGATGTTAACAACCAGATTACCCGACAAGGATTTAACAGTATACACTTTTGCCGACAATGGCAGGCAGCATAAAGCCAGGATGGGAGTGATTAATTTTGTATTCATAACTAAGTTTTTTGGTTTATCTAATGGTTATTAAACAAGCAAGAGTTCCATTCAAGAACGAGCTGAAAGCCACAAAGCCCCTAACCCAGGTATAAAAGCTTTTGCCCTTACATGGCGACAGGTTTGCGCCCATAATAACCCAGGGTGTTACCCTGGGCTAAGAGTTTCTGCCCTTTCAGGGCGTGTGGAGCTTTACTTGAGGAACTTCCCGGTCTTTTTTATGAAAGAGAAAGCATCTTTTCGATAGGCTTCACAGCATCCTTGGCAATATCCTCTGCCACTTCCACTGTTGGCCAACCAAATTTCAATGCATTGTATATCTTCTTGAGTGTATTCATCTTCATATACTCACACTCGTTGCAGCTGCAGCCTATTCCACCCTCGCTTACCTCTGGAGGTACAGGATAGAAAATAACGTTAGGACAATTACGCTCCAGTTCATGCAGGATACCAGCCTCTGTAGCGATAATATACTCCTTGATTTCCGGGTGCTCCTGGGCATAGTGCAACATGGTGGCTGTAGAGCCCTTTACGTCGGCTACAGCAAGTACAGGTGCCTTACACTCCAGGTGAGCCATAACAACAGCCTCAGGATGCTCTTGCTTCAGTTTAACGATAGCCTCTACAGAGAATTTTTCATGAACATGGCAACCACCATTCCAAAGCAACATATTGCGGCCTGTAACGCTGTTTATATAGTTACCAAGATTATAGTCTGGACCAAAGATGATTTTTTCTTCCTGTGGGAAACTGTCAATCACCTTCTTGGCATTACCGCTTGTCACTACACAATCAGTCAGCGCCTTTACAGCAGCCGTGGTGTTTACATAGCTCACTACCTTATATCCCGGGTGCTCTTCCTTGTACTTTTTCAAATCCTCAGCCTTACAGCTGTCAGCAAGCG
>OHAO01001817.1_pt1 | contig 14080 bp, 10 predicted proteins | sample 1577151 | NCBI WGS metagenome assembly OHAO01 (sample SAMEA3541585, study PRJEB24748) | human gut metagenome | biome: human gut; feature: human-associated habitat; material: faeces | place: China | collected 2012 | reverse complement strand
CCACCATCCTGAACAACGTGGAGACCTACGCCAACATCCCCCAAATCATTCTGAAGGGGGCCGACTGGTTCCGCAGCATGGGCACCGAGAAGAGCCCCGGCACCAAGGTGTTCGCCCTGGGCGGCAAGATCAACAACACCGGCCTGGTCGAAGTGCCCATGGGCACGCCGCTGCGCGATATCATCTATAAAATCGGCGGCGGCATTCCCGGCGGCAAGAAGTTCAAGGCCGTGCAGACCGGCGGCCCCTCCGGCGGATGTATCCCGGCAGAGCATTACGATATTCCCATTGACTATGACAACCTGATTTCCATCGGCTCCATGATGGGCTCCGGCGGACTGATTGTTATGGATGAAACAGACTGTATGGTTGATATCGCCAAGTTCTTCCTGGAGTTTACCGTAGAAGAATCCTGCGGCAAATGTACTCCCTGCCGTATCGGTACCAAACGTATGCTTGAGATCCTGACCAAGATTACCAAGGGCGAGGCTACCATGGAGGATCTGGATAAACTGGAACAGCTCTGCTATTATGTAAAAGAAAACTCTGCCTGTGGCCTGGGACAGACTGCCCCCAACCCGGTGCTTTCTACCCTGCGCTATTTCCGCGATGAGTATGAAGCTCACATCAAGGAAAAACGGTGTCCGGCAGGCGTATGTAAAGCCCTTCTCTCCTACCACATTGATCCGGATAAGTGCCGTGGATGTACTCTGTGCGCCCGCACCTGTCCCAACAACGCCATCATCGGATCCGTACGGAACCCGCATGTAATCGACACCGACAAGTGTATCAAGTGCGGCGCCTGCATGGAGAAATGTAAATTCGGCGCTATCTACAAAAAGTAATGGAGGAGAATGGATATGGAGAATATTACAATTAAAATTAACGGCATTGAAGTAAGTGCTCCAAAAGGCTCCACCATCCTGGAAGCAGCCCGTCTGGCTCACATTGAAACTCCTACTCTCTGCTTTTTAAAGGATATCAATGAGATCGGCGCCTGCCGTATGTGTGTCGTGGAGGTTAAAGGAGCAAAAAGCCTGGTTGTAGCCTGTGTATACCCCATCAATGAGGGTATGGAGGTATGGACCAACACCCCGAAGGTACTGGAATCCCGCAAGAAAACCCTTCAGCTTCTGCTTTCCAACCATAATCGCAGCTGTCTGTCCTGCGTCCGCAGCGGAAACTGTGAGCTGCAGCAGATGGCAAAAGAACTGGGCGTAGAAGACGAGGGATATTATGACGGCGAGCATACTCCGTCCTGTATTGATGACAGCGCGGTTCATATGATTCGTGACAACAGCAAGTGTATCCTTTGCCGCCGCTGTATTGCTGTCTGTGAAAAGGTACAGAATATCGGCGTAATCGGCGCAAACGAAAGAGGCTTTGCTACTTTCGTCGGCTCTGCCTTCAATATGGGACTGGGCGAAACCAGCTGCGTATCCTGCGGACAGTGTATCGCTGTCTGTCCTACCGGTGCCCTTCAGGAAAAATCCCAGGTTGATGAGGTTCTTGCAGCGATTGCAGATCCTTCCAAACATGTGATTGTTCAGACAGCTCCCGCTGTGCGTGCTGCTTTGGGTGAAGAATTTGGCTATCCCATCGGAACCAACACAGAAGGAAAGATGGCTGCCGCCCTGAGAAGAATCGGTTTTGATAAAGTATTTGACACCAACTTCAGCGCAGACTTAACAATCATGGAAGAAGCCCATGAATTCCTGGATCGGGTACAGAACGGCGGTAAGCTGCCTCTGATCACCTCCTGTTCTCCGGGCTGGATTAAATACTGTGAACACTATTATCCGGATATGACTGAGAATCTGTCCTCCTGCAAATCTCCGCAGCAGATGTTCGGCGCAATTGCCAAATCCTACTACGCAGAGAAGCAGGGACTGGATCCCAAGGATATTGTATCTGTTTCCATCATGCCCTGTACCGCAAAGAAATTTGAAGTACAGCGCCCGGATGAAGCAGCTAACGGAGTACCGGATGTTGACTACTCCCTGACAACCAGAGAGCTGGCCCGCATGATCCGCAAGGTGGGCATCCGCTTCCGCGATCTGCCGGACGAGGGCTTTGATGCACCTCTGGGACTGGGTACCGGCGCAGCTGTTATCTTCGGAGCCACAGGCGGCGTTATGGAAGCAGCTCTTCGTACAGCTGTATGGAAGCTGACAGGCGAAGCTGCAGACAGCCCCGTTGAATTCAAGGATGTAAGAGGCGTTGAGGGTATCAAGACGGCTGAATACAAGGTAGGCGACCTTACTGTAAAGGTAGCTGTTGTATCAGGTCTTGCAAACGCTAAGAAGTTCCTTACGCAAGTAAAGAACGGCGAGGTAGAATGCCACTTCATCGAGATCATGGCTTGTCCCGGCGGATGTGTAAACGGCGGCGGTCAGGTTATCCAGCCTGCAGATGTACGCAACTTTACCGATATCCGTGCAGAGCGTGCAAAGGCACTCTACAGCCTTGATAACGCAAACAAGCTCAGAAAGTCGCACGAAAGCCCCGATGTAAAGGAAGTATACGAAAACTTCCTCGGAGAACCCGGAAGCCACATTGCTCACGAGATTCTTCATACATCGTATAAGGCAAGTCACTTAAGCAAGTAACAACCATTATATAACCGTAAACCGCTCTGCTGTACGGCAGGGCGGTTTACATATTTCCGTACGGTTTACAGATAACATGACAGGTTTTTAGTTAACTAATTTTTAGCTAATAAGCTAAACTATGAAAATTGTTACATACATTTGTTTTTTCGAACATTTTTAAACAGAAAAAAGCAAGTTACACGGTTTTCATTAGCTAAATTGCACAATAATGTTGTATGAATTTTGACTATTATGTGAATTGAATTAAGCGTTTCAATGTGGTACAATCAATGTAACGAATGTGTGTAAACGATTGCACGCATTACATTAAGGAGGTTTTTTTAATATGAATTTTAAAAGAATTCTTGCAGGCGTTATGGCCGGTGCTACCGCTATTTCTCTTGCAGCTTGTTCTAACAGCGGTAACGGCGGATTTGATTCCGACACCAATTCTACCGCTTCCAGTACAGAAACAACAATTGACGATGAGATTGAAAACCCCGTCAGCATAGGCGACATAAGCATAGACGCAGGCGAAGAGGTTGAACCCGCAGAGCTCCAGTATCTCGGCAACTACGATATAACAACAGCCGGTGACGTAAAGCCTGCATATAAGTATTTCTCGGAACACTACGGCTGTACAATCAAATGTACAATAGTAGGATCGCTCCAGATACTTGAAAAGCTGACAACGGCTATTTCAGCCGGCGAATCGCCTGACCTTGTTGACTACTCAGACAGCACATTCCCGCTCATGATGTCAAAGAATATGTACACACCTCTTGATGACTATATGAATCTTTCTGCTCCTCAGTGGTCAGGACTTGATCAGTACATTAACAAGTACAAGTGGAACGGTAAGAATTACTACTACCCCTGGGCTTATAACGTTTCATCCTACTTCCTTATTTACAACAGAGGAGTATTTGAGCAGATAGGTCTTGAAGACCCCAAGGAGCTTTATGATGAAGGCAAGTGGACATGGGAAGCAATGGCCGATGTAATCCGTAAGTTCATCGACTCGGATACCGACGGCAACAGAACAGGTCTTTACGGTGCTACCGAATATTCAGCACAGGCAATAATCGACTCAACAGGCGTACCGCTTATAGAGATCGGTGAGGACGGTAAGCTGGTAAGCAACTTCAACAACGCAAGCGTTGACAGAGCTGCTACATTTATGCAGTCGCTCAAGAGCGAAGGTCTTGCAAAGTTCCAGGAAGGCGTTATAAACGTAGACGAAGATCCTATCGTTTCGGGTACGGCGGCATTCCAGGGTATGGGTGAATGGATAATTACAAACTACGCAAAGAAAATGACGAAGGATGATTCTCTTGATATATTCTTTGTTCCCTTCCCCAGAGATTCACAGGCTGATGAATATTATTATTCGATGACGACATTCGGCTATCTTGTACCCGCAGGTTCAAAATTTGCTAAACAGGCATCGGTATTTATCAACTGCTGCCGTCTGAGCAATACAGATGAGGATCTTAAGGCTACAACAAAGACAAGTATTATGAAGAACAAGAAGTATACAGAGGAACAGTACGACTTCATGTACAGCTTCAAGGAAATCAACAATTTCCACGCTGTAGTTGACGAGCCTTACGGTCTTGACGAAACAACAGGTCAGATAATCAAGGATATTCTCGGCAACACGCTGTTCGATCTGCAGAACGAAACATACGCAGGTCAGTCATGGACACAGATGCGTGAAGCTAATATCGGTACAATCAACAAGCAGATTGAATACTACAACGGTCTTATCACAAGCGGTAACTCCTGAGTAGAATAAAGCGAATAATAATTATAACCGCAGTTTTCGGACTGCGGTTATTTTTATGCGTTTTTTGCATAGCAAAAGGGCTTTGAAAAACAAAGCCCTCGTATTATTTTACGGATTTACTTTACCATATCGCTGTTATTGATAGCGGAAACAAGTGCGCTGACGGAGCTGTTGATGATGTCGGTATGGATGCCTGCGCCCCAGAACGAGTTTCCGTTCTTGTCGCATATCTCAACATAAGCCGCCGCCTTTGACTTTGAGCCTACCTCTATAGCGTGTTCATTATATGTTACTAAGCTGTAGCTAAGTCCAAGACCGTTCTTTATAGCGTCGCTCACTGCGTCAAGTCTGCCGTTGCCGCTACCGGTATACACTGCCGTACTGCCCTTGTAATCTGCTGTAACTGTAGCAGTGATTCCGCCGTTTTCCTGCTTATAGTGTGCCTCGGTGATTTTCAGTGCGGTTTCCTTATTCACGAAATTACTGCGGAATACTTCGTACACTTCATCGGGAGTAAGCTCCTTATGCTGATGGTCGGAAACGGATTTAACCGTATAGCCGACTTTTTCACGGAACTTCTTAGGCAGGTCTACACCGTACTTCTGCTGTAACAGATAACCGATACCGCCCTTTCCGCTTTGGCTGTTGATACGGATAACGTCACCGTCATACTGTCTGCCTATATCCATAGGATCTATGGGCAGATAAGGAACTGTCCAATGCTCAGGGTCCTTTTCCTCACGCCACTTCATACCCTTTGCGATAGCGTCCTGATGTGAGCCTGAGAATGCCGCAAACACGAGAGAGCCGCTGTAGGGCTGTCTGTCGTAGACCTTCATACAAGTCATCTTCTCGTAAACCTCTGTTATCGAGGGCAGGTCGGAGAAGTCGAGCTTCGGGTCTACGCCGTGCGAGTACATATTAAGAGCAAGCGTTACTATGTCAACGTTACCGGTACGTTCACCGTTTCCGAACAGAGTACCCTCTATTCTGTCAGCGCCGGCAAGCAAGCCAAGCTCGCTGTCTGCAACGGCACAGCCTCTGTCATTGTGGGGATGAAGCGAAACAATAACGTTCTCTCTGTTCACCATATTCTTGCACATATACTCTACCTGACTTGCGTAAACGTGCGGAAGCGACATTTCTACGGTAACGGGCAGATTGATTATAACCTTATCATCGGGGGTGGGCTGCCATACGTCAAGCACCGCATTGCATATCTCAAGCGCAAATTCAGGCTCTGTTCCGGTAAAGCTCTCGGGCGAATACTCAAACTTGAAGTCACCGGGTGTCTTTTCTCTGTATTCCTTGAGCAGCTTTGCTCCTTCAACGGCAATATCAATAATCTCGTTCTTGGGCTTTCTGAATACCTGTTCTCTTTGTGCAACAGAGGTGGAATTATACAGATGTACAACTGCGTGCTTTGCACCTGCAAGTGCTTCAAACGTTTTCTTTATGATGTGTTCTCTTGACTGTGTAAGTACCTGAATAGTAACGTCATCGGGGATAAGGTCCTGTTCTATCAATGCACGGCAGAATTCATATTCCGTTTCGGACGCTGCGGGGAAACCTATCTCGATCTCCTTGAAGCCTATCGCTACAAGCACCTTGAAGAATTCAAGCTTTTCTTCAAGATTCATAGGAACTATAAGCGCCTGATTTCCGTCACGCAGATCGACACTGCACCATATAGGAGCCTTGTCTATGTACTCCTTTTTTGTCCAATCAAGACACTGTACGGGAGGCATGAAATATCCTCTGGAGTATTTGTTTGTGTTCATTGTACCTTTCATAAATTATGTCCTTTCCCTATTTGGTTTTCCGATGCAGGCATTTAAAAAGCAATGTAAATACACAAAACCCCGCCTCTGTAAAGAGACGGGGTAAATCCTCGTGGTACCACTCTTTTTGACACAGCGTTTACTGCCGTGTCCGCTTATGCCACATCTAACAATGTGCTTCTCTGTAACGGGAGAACCCGTCATAACTTACTGCAATGTTCAGTCATGCGACTCTCAGGCGAGCTATATCCGACCTTTAATATTGCCTTGCACCAAGCGGCAACTCTCTGTAAATAAACGTGCGGCTTTTTTCCTGATCAACGTCTTTTCCTATTAACAGATATTATTATATCTCAGAAAAACACATTTGTCAATAGTTTTTTACAAATTATTCACCTATCATTTCAATAAGCTGTTGCTGACTTATGACCGTAACGCCGAGCTGCTGTGCTTTTGTCAGCTTGCTCCCTGCCTCCTCGCCTGCGAGAACATAGCTTGTTTTCTTGGAAACCGAGCCGCTGCACTTGCCGCCGTTCTGCTCTATAAGCGTTTTTGCCTCATCTCTTGTCATATCGGGAAGCGTTCCCGTTATAACAAATGTCAGACCTGCCAGCTTGTCGCTCTTTACATCAGACTGATATACCGTGTTCACACCGTAAGATTTCAGCCTTTCGATAAGCTCCGTCATATGAGGCTCGTGAAGTGCAGTGAAGATGTTATTTGCAAGAATATCACCGAAATTCTCTACAGCGGAAATTTCTTCGGGCGAGGTTTCCGACAGCTTTTCTATACTGCCGAAGTGCTTCATCAGAAGCTGTGCGTTTTTCTGACCTATGCCCTTTATTCCGAGTGCGAATAAAAGCCTGTCGGGAGAATTTGCTTTTGAACTTTCGATATTTGCTATCAGCTTTGAAGCCGAAACCTTTGCAAAGCCCGGCAGCATTTCAAGGTCCTGCTGTTGAAGAGAGTAAAGATCTGCAACGGTGCTTATAAGTCCGTTTTCTACAAGCTGTTTTACTACCGCTTCTCCCAGCCCGTCGATATTCATAGCCGGTCTTGAGGCAAAATGCTCAATATTTTTAAGAAGCTGTGCGGGGCAATCAATGTTCACACAGCGGATAACCGCCTCGTCCTCCGCCCTTTCAGCCTTTCCGTGACAAACGGGACAGATATGGGGTATAACGAACGGCTCGCTGTTTTCAGCGTGGCTTACGCTTCTTACGACCTCGGGGATAATATCTCCTGCCTTGCGGACAGCGATAATATCGCCTATTCTTATATCCTTGCTGTCGATATAGTCCTGATTATGAAGCACCGCTCTTGATACGGTAGTACCTGCAAGCCATACAGGCTCGAATACGGCAACGGGAGTGAGTGCGCCCGTCCTGCCGACGTTTATCTCTATATCAAGCAGTTTCGTTTCCTTTTCTTCGGGGGGATATTTGAAAGCTACCGCCCACTTCGGCACCTTTGCGGTACTGCCAAGCTCGTTTCTGAGTTCAAAATTATCGACCTTTATGACCGCACCGTCAATATCGTAGGAATAACTCTGTCTGTTCTCGCCTATCTCCATAATGCGTGAAACGGCATCTTCGATATTATCAAAGGTCTTATAGCCGTCTATCACATTGAAGCCGAGTGATTTCATATAATCAAGGCTCTCGCTGTGGCAGGTAAGCTCTCTGCCCTCGATACGCTGAAGATTGAATACGAATATATCAAGTCCTCTTGAAGCTGTCACCCTGCTGTCTTTCTGGCGCAGTGAGCCTGCGGCGGCGTTACGGGGATTCTTAGCCGGCTGTTCATCGTTCTCAAGCTGTTTTCTTACCAGCTTTTCAAAGTCGGCTTTGGGCATATACACCTCTCCCCTGACTTCTATAAAGGGTATCTTTTCGTTAAGCTCCATAGGTATCGACTTTATTGTTTTCAGATTTTTAGTGATGTCCTCGCCAACAAAGCCGTCGCCTCGTGTAGAGCCTCTTGTGAATATTCCGTCCTTGTATTCAAGTGAAACAGATAAGCCGTCTATCTTGGGTTCAACGCAGTATACAGCCTTGCCTACGGCTTTTTTCACACGCTCGTCAAATTCATACAGCTCGCCTTTTGAGAATACGTCCTGCAGGCTTCCCATCTGCACCTCGTGAGTTACTTTCTCGAATGTGTTGATGGCATATCCGCCGACGTGCTGTGTGGGAGAGCTTTCGGAAACAATTTCGGGATTTTCCGCTTCTATCTCCTTTATTCTTCTCATCAGCCTGTCGTATTCATCGTCCTCTATAGTAGGATCGTCAAGAACATAGTAGTTGAAATTGTGCTGTTCGGCTTGCTTGCAAAGCTGTTCGTATTCGCTTTTTATCTGCTCTTTATCCATTGTAATTCCTTCCGTTTTCGGTTATTCATACGGCTCTGCCTCAAAGTCATTTATTGCATCGACAATGTCTTTATCTTCGGATACCACATGAGTGAAGCTCTCAGGCACATTTCCGACAATGACCGTTTCGGCAATAAGAAAATCTCCGCTGACATCTGTTTGCACAGAATACATAGGTATGAATGCGGTAACGCTGACAGTTGTACGCATTATCATTCTGTGAAGCGTCTGGTTAAGTCCTGCATCGGTAAACTCGCTTATAAACACTGCATCGGCATAGCCCTTAGGCTCTACCTTCATTCTGACGGTAGGCCCTGAGCCGTGAAAAAGCGGTAATCCGCTGAGCGTTCCGACAGTAAGGTCAACGTTTTCGGTTTCGCCTTTCATCAGTCTGTCGTTTATCTCGGTCAGCATATCGTTCTTAATGCGGTTTATCAGCTTGGTGTTGCTTTCGATGGAAGAAACTCTGCCGTCAGCGGTATAGCTGAGCTTTACAAGGGCGCTGTATCCGGCATCCTCTCCAAGCTCTGTAAGACGTTCGTTTATCGCATCGTCTATAAGGCTCACAGTTACCGCTCTCGAATTATATTCGCACACGTTAATTATATTAGGTCTTATCATAAGCTGCAGCATTCCGGCAAAGCCTAAAAGAATAAAAGCCGCACCGATAAGTTTAAGCCCGAGCCTGCGTCTGAATTTCGATAAATCTCTTTTCATAAAATCACCCGTTCAAATATAATACTATATTCTGAGCGGGCGGATTTTATGATATTGATTACTTCATCTTATAGAATGCCGTAAATGCCTTATACGCCATATAAACGTCATTTTTTGCGGTAAGCTCATACGGTGCGTGCATAGAAAGCACGGGAACGCCGACATCTATCGTATCAATGTTAAGGTTTGCGATATAAGCCGCAACAGTTCCGCCGCCGCCGAAATCCACCTTGCCAAGCTCGCCTGTCTGCCATACGACATCGTTCTTGTCAAGCATATTGTGGATAAGTCCGACATACTCGGCGCTTGCGTCACTTGTACCCGACTTTCCTCTTGCGCCGGTGTACTTTGTGACAACGATGCCCTTGTTTACAAATGAGCAGTTGTTACGCTCGTAGCCGTCGGGGAATGTGGGATCGTAAGCCGCATTTACATCGGCTGAAAGGCAGCGTGTGGCGGAAATTACCGTTCTTCCGTCACTGCCCATATTCTCGGCTAAATCGTAAAGGAAGAACTTGAGATATGCCGAGCGTAAGCCTGTGTTGCCGTCACTGCCTGTTTCTTCCTTGTCGGTAAGAACGCAGACGGCTGTCTTTTCAGGAACGGCTTTCATATCAATAATTGCGGTAAAGGCAGTGTATGCGCAAACTCTGTCGTCCTGTCCGTATGCGCCGACAAGACTTCTGTCAAAGCCGACATCCTTCGCCTTGAAGGCAGGAACGCATTCAAGCTCCGCACTTAAGAAATCCTTTTCTACTATGCCGTATTTCTCGAAGAGAATATTCAGCAGATTGAGCTTTACCTTTTCGCTTATCTTATCATCTCTGAAAGGTCTTGAGCCAATGAGGATATTCAGCTCCTCGCCCTTTATCAGCTTTGTTGCGGGGCGCTTGTACTGCTCTTCCGCAAGGTGAGGCAGAAGGTCGGTCACAACAAACACGGGGTCGCCCTCGTCCTCGCCTATTCTTACCGTTACCTTGCTTCCATCGGCTCTTACTATTACACCGTGCAGTGACATAGGAACTGTAGGCCACTGATATTTCTTGATACCGCCGTAATAATGCGTCTTGAAGTATCCCAGCTCATCGCTTTCATAAAGCGGATTCTGCTTTAAGTCAAGTCTGGGTGAATCAATGTGGGCGGCAGTGAGATTTACGCCGTTTGAAATATCACTCTTGCCGATAACGGCTAAGATTACCGCCTTTTCTCTGTTGAGAACGTATAGCTTATCTCCTGCCTTGTACTGAGCCTTCTTGTCGAAGGGCTTGAAGCCTGCCTTTTCAGCCATAGCGACAGCGGTTGCGGCAGCCTCACGCTCGGTTTTTCCTGCGTCAAGGAATTTCTTGTAGCCCTCGCAGTATTTGTCTGCCTTTTTTTCTTCCTGCTCGCTCATAACAAGCGTTGCGTGTTTTTTTACATAGAACAGTTTTTCTTTAAGCTGTTCTGCCTGTGATTTCTTTTCAGCCATTTTTCTTTGCCTTCCTTTATTTTTTATAAAGCCTGCAATAAGTATCGTAGGCATTTGTTATCTTGTCAACATAGTGCGCCGTGTCGGGATTCGGAATATCGGTCAGTATGCCGTTCTTTGTATATCTGCTGTCCTCAAGCCACGATGAAACACTGCCCGAACCTGCGTGATATGCGGCGGCCACCTCGCCCAGTTCCCCGAAGGTGTCGGTAAGATAGCTGAGCAGAAAGCAGCCGTAACGGATGTTATCCTCGGCATTGTACATATTATCGAAGGTCATATCGGGGTCGTTTTCCTCGTCCAGCTTGTATCTTATCCACTCAAACGTTTCGGGCATTATCTGCATAAGCCCTCTTGCGCCGAGATAGGACTCTGAGTTTTCGTTGAATCCGCTTTCAACGCATATAAACGAGTATACTACATACTTATCCAGCTTATACTGCGAAGAATAGCGATCGACAAGGTCGCTGTAAAGCATAGGGTGGGTGGAACGTTCATATTTATCCGCACCGAAGAACACTCCGAATACTGCCAGCGTCACTGCGACAAGACAGACGAAGGTTATTATCAGCGGTTTTCCGCCCGTATTCTTGCGTTTTCTCTTAGTTGCCATTTATTATCTTTCTTGCTGTGGCATCGGCTTTTGCTTTAAGCGTATCAATATCGCCGTTATTTTCAATGCAGAAATCGCTTTTGCTTTTGTAATATTCCGCACCGTGCTGTGAGCCGAGCCGTTTTTCGGCACTTTCTCTTGTTATATTGTCACGCAGCATAATACGCTGTATCGACTTTTCCTTGTCGCAGGTGACGCTGATTATTCCGTCACATATAAAATCTATGCCGCTTTCAAAAAGCGTCGGTGCGTCAAGCAGTACAAAGTGCTTATCCGTATTACCGCACATTGAGATAACCTCGTAGGTTATGTAAGGATATATCGTATTGTTGAGCAGGGCGAGTTTATCGCTGTGCGAAAAAACGATATTGCCCATTGCTCTGCGGTCAAGTTCTCCGTCCTTTGTGATAACGCTGTCACCAAAAAGGCGGTGCAGTTTATCGAGGCAGGGTCTGCCTTTTCTTACGACCTCACGGGCGAGCCTGTCGCAATCAATTATTAAAAAACCTGCATTTTCAAAGCTGTCGCATACTGTGGATTTTCCCGCACCGGACATACCGGTAAGTCCGTATATCTTCTTATTTATCATTTTGTTCCTGCTTAAAGTATTATTGTCTTGAATGCCGCCGCACGAAGAAGCCTGTTGTATACGGCAGTTCCTACGCCAGTTTTTTCGGGGCAACGTACATAAGCACGCTTTGCACCAAGCTCATCGGTCTTGCGCAGTACCGCAAACAGATTGTGCGCCTGCTCCTGCGCTGTGCTTCCGTAAGATATAGTAGGTACTTCTATGCCCTTTTCGCCGCCGAAAATCACGCCGTATGTGCCGCCGTCATTCTTGCTGTTCAAAAATTCAGCCAGCTTCTCATCGCTGTCGGTTTCAATAATAGTTATGTCGGCTCTGGGCGAATAATGCTTGTACTTAACGCCAGGAGAAATTACTTTTTCGTTTTCATCGGGCTTTGCAAATACGTTCTTGTCGGTTTCTGTCTTTGCAAAGCGGCTGAGCATTTCGGCTGTTATTACACCGGGTCGCAGTACCTTTATGCCTGTTCCACCGTCCGTAAAGCAGATAACAGTGCTTTCGACACCGTTTTTACATTCGCCGCCGTCTATTATAAGCGGTATTCTGCCGTTCATATCGGCATAGACGTGCTGTGCCGTTGTCGGACTGGGGCTTCCCGACAGATTTGCAGACGGAGCGGCAAGAGGAACACCGCACATTTTAATAAGATTCAGAGTATCCTCGTTGTCGGGCATTCTGACAGCAACTGTATCAAGCCCTCCGCTTGTCGTATCGGGAACTATATCCTTCTTCGGAAAAATCATCGTCAGCGAACCGCTCCAGAAATGCTCGGCAAGGGTAAGTGCAAGAGGGGGAATCTCCTTTACCGAATTTTTCAGCATATCAAGGTCGCAGATGTGGATAATCAGCGGATTGTCCTGCGGTCTGCCTTTAGCTTTGAATATCTTCGCACACGCATCGGGGTTATATGCGTCTGCCGCAAGACCGTATACCGTTTCGGTCGGTATCGCCACGACCTCGCCCTTCTTTATAAGCTCTGCCGCCTCGCACAATACCTCATAAGACGGTTTCTTTATCTCTGTTTTCAAAAAAAGTCACCTTATCTCTGTTAATCGTTGCCGCCTGCCGCCAGCTTTGCGGTTCTGTCGGCAATCGCCAGTGCGTCAAACACCTCATCGCAGTCGCCGTTCATAAACTGCTCCAGCTTGTACAGCGTAAGTCCTATTCTGTGGTCGGTAACACGGCTCTGAGGATAGTTATATGTTCTGATTCTCTCGGAGCGGTCGCCTGTGCCCACCTGCGCGCGGCGCTGGTCGGCAAGGGCTGCGTTCTGCTCATCCTGCTTCATCTGGAGGAGGCGGGAGCAAAGAATCTTGAGGCCCTTGGCCTTGTTCTTGTGCTGAGATTTTTCATCCTGACAGCAGACCACGAGGCCGGTGGGGATGTGGGTCACGCGCACGGCGGAGTCGGTCGTGTTCACGCTCTGCCCGCCGGGGCCGGAGGAGCGGTACACGTCGAAACGCAGATCTTCGGGCTTGAGGTCAAGGTCCACTTCCTCGGCTTCGGGCATGATGGCGACCGTGGCGGCGGAAGTGTGGATGCGGCCCTGCGATTCGGTGGCGGGCACGCGCTGCACGCGGTGGGTCCCGGACTCGAATTTCAGGCGGCTGTAGACCTTGTCGCCGGAAATGAGCGCGATGACTTCCTTGTAGCCGCCGTTGTCGGACTCGCTTTGGCTCATGATTTCGACTTTCCAGCCCATCTTTTCGGCGTAGCGGCAGTACATACGGAAAAGATCACCGCCGAAGAGGGCCGCTTCTTCGCCGCCCGTACCGGCGCGGATTTCCAGAATGATGTTCTTTTCGTCCAGCGGGTCGGTGGGCAGGAGCAGCACCTTGAGATCATGCTCAAGCTCGGGGAGCTTCTCCTCGATGGACTTGATTTCTTCGTGGGCCATTTCGCGGATATCGGGATCGGCGTCGTTGAGCAGTTCCTGATTGTCGGCGAGGTTCTGCTTCAATTCGCGGTACTGGCGGAAAATGTCCACCACGGGCTTGAGATCCGAGTGGGCTTTGGTCAGCTTGCGGTATCGATCCTGATCGTTGAAAACGGTGGGATCGGCGAGTTCCTGTTCGAGATCCAGGAATTTGCGTTCGAGGCTTTCGAGTTTGGCAAACATCAATGACTCCGGTTGCAGGTAGGGGGCGTCTCAAGGCGCGGCGGG
>OHAO01001816.1_pt1 | contig 14081 bp, 13 predicted proteins | sample 1577151 | NCBI WGS metagenome assembly OHAO01 (sample SAMEA3541585, study PRJEB24748) | human gut metagenome | biome: human gut; feature: human-associated habitat; material: faeces | place: China | collected 2012 | reverse complement strand
AATGGCAATAAATTTTAGAGAATCTATTGAAAAGCAAAAGATTTATCTGTATAATGAATTTGCGAATTGTATAATATTATTTGATTTTTGTTACACGAATTGTATCCTTTTGCTGATGCAATTCGCACCCTCACGGGGACTGTAACTGGATAAGGTCATCAACATTGACCAGTCTCCCAGATGCAATTCGCACCCTCACGGGGACTGTAACTTGCTGTCGGAGCAGGCATAGCCGATGATTTCTAGATGCAATTCGCACCCTCACGGGGACTGTAACCTGGTTTCGGTCGTGTTTTCACAGGGATTTCAAAGATGCAATTCGCACCCTCACGGGGACTGTAACTCGAACGGAGAATATTTTTTTACGATCTCTTTCAAGATGCAATTCGCACCCTCACGGGGACTGTAACTTCATTAGAGCATCGCTAGTCTCTTTACTAACCTTGATGCAATTCGCACCCTCACGGGGACTGTAACTCAATGATTCTTTTCTGCTTCTGATACCTTTTTTCGATGCAATTCACGCCCTCACGGGGACTGTAACACGCTTCTGGTTGTAAGAGCTCGGAAGAAGCTGAGATGCAATTCGCACCCTCACGGGGACTGTAACTTTCGCTCATTTCCTTTACCTCCTTAACCATTCAGATGCAATTCGCACTCTCACGGGGACTGTAACTCTACGGCTTTATTGCAAACAGTAATGCCGTTACCGATACAATTCGCGCCCTCACGGGGACTGTAACCTGCCTGCGATAACCAGTGCTACATACATATCCAAGATGCAATTCGCACCCTCTTAGGGACAACAAAAGCCTGTCAACTATCGCTGACAGGCTTTTTCATTTACCTTCTGTTTACTTTGACTCGTGTATGCGCTACGCCGCCCATACCCAATGTTGTTTTTATCCCGATTCCTGCAAATTCCGAAAAATACAGAAGTGCATCCGCCAATTTCCTATGAAATCCGCTTAATTCATTTTCCAGAACCAATGAACCGATGAATCCCGGGATATGGTTTCCCTTCAAATGATAGGTCTGATTTTGCAGGCGAAATTGCGTCACTCTCAATCCCGCCGCTAAGGCATCCAATCCTTCCCCATCCGTATCCTCTATCGGGCAATCGACCAAACACCCATTCCATTTTTTAATCAGGCTCTGCAAAATCAATCGTTGGGTCGGCAGATTGATATACTTCCCTTTGCTTTTAAATGCCGCAGGTGTCTGAAACTGCAGCTTATGCCGTTCGCCGCTTTTCAGAAATAATCCTTCCACGTCGGAAATCGTTCTCATTCTTCGTTCCCGAACCGTCAGGGAAAGCTGATCCTTCTTGAGAAAAAAATCGTTTTTCTTCTGTAAGACCGCTCCGGCAGCCTGCTCCCATTCTTCATTTAAAAGGTTCACCGTCCAACAGGGATACCCATCCAGAGTAGATATGTATTGACTGATTGGCGAAATGCTGTCCTGGTGCACATCAGCGGCAATGGGATTGCCCACTTCCTCCAATAATGCGGCATATAATCGGTAGCCCCATTCCTGCTGTGTTCTGCATGACTGATGGGGTTCCAGGAGAAGTTGATATTGCGTAATCATAATAACAAACCTCTTTTTTCTGCATCGTACTCACTTTTCTGATTACTTCTCGCCGAATCACTTACTTTAATATTTTCGCACACATTCAAATATTGAATAGAAACTTCCGCAGGGATCTTTCTTTTCGACGGAATTTCCATTCCAATTTGATCTTCTAAAGGATTTTGAATGATTTCTTCGTAATTTTTTAGTGGAGTATATGCGATTTCTTCAATACTATTACATGGGTTACTCATATAAAAATTCAAATAAGCTTGTCTCATTACTCGAAATATATCCGTCTTATGGATGTTATTTGAAACCCTTGTTTTCTCTTTATATAGTTGTTTGGAAAATACTGTAATATCTTCTGTATAGAATATGTGATACCACAATTTTTTTCTACTATTATTTGCTTTTCCCTTATGTTTATCAGAAAAATTTAAAATTAACCCCATCATATCAACCAAAAAATCTACAATAACCAAACTTTCAGATGGATCACTAATACTCTTATCCTTAAGCTGTATCTTCGGATTGTATTGGGAACGTTCAGAATCATTGCCACCTTCTTGGTCTACTGACACATTTTTTTTCGGATCTTTCTTATCATTTTTAGCATCTTTCAATCTATATTTATATGTACTGGAAAAATAATGTGTAAAACTACTTTTTTCAACATCCGGTTGGAATTTGTTTGTTATTTCTTCTAGCGTATCCATAAACACAATCCATTCCTCACTGAATTGTTCATCCATTATTTCCGTTTTATCAGGAGAAAATCTTAGTTTTGTCATTTCTTCCCAAATAGCATTTCTCAGTTTCAGCGTTTTTCCTTCGTTCTCATTGCTCAGTTTAGAAAGATACCATTCCCGAGCCATTCGGTCTATGTTCTCCTCAATTTTATTTTTCTTTGCATCATCCATGATAACACCCCCTCTTATATTGCAAGGATGCGATCAATCGTTTCCTTGGGATTTTCCACACCACGGTTTGCCAGCACGCGAACAATTTCATCCAGCTGAATCAACGCTGTCATATCGTAAACCTCTCCATACCATGTTGCTTTATCCCTTTTGGGCCGAACAATCTTCCCATAAAGCACGCAGGACAAAGAGGCGTTTTTCTTTACACGATACGCATACTGCGCCGCCATAATCACTGCTGTAGAAAGCGGTTTTGTACCATACGTCATGCAGATATGCAGTTCGTCTTCATCATCAACATAGTCCAACAGTGTCTGGAAGGTTGCTACATGGGAGGATACCTTTTCATCTGCTGAGATAATCACAACTTCTACACCTTTCGAACAGGTCAGTCCCTTTGCATCGCACAGCTTTTGCAACTCTTCCCGCAAAAGGCCACAGTTGTAGCGTTCATTTTCCAAATCAGGCATAACCGCAATCAATCGGAAATCCTCTCCCGGCACCGCATACGCATTCACCGACGTTAAAATTGGAAATCTCGTTGCATTTTCCATTTGCAGGTCGGCATTCCCCCTTGCCTGATAAACATATCCTGTTAAGTCACCTTTCTGCTGCATTGGTACAACTGTAAAAAATTTTTTCATTCTTTCCCCACTCCTTACCCCTTCAAATGCTCTATACTTGTTAGGATTACCTGCTTCATATCCTCCACCGACAAATCATCCGGATTTCGATACCCCCGTTCCATCAAGTACTGAATTAACTGATTCTGGTTATCCGTATGTTTTTCATTTGCGTGGTTAATCATATTTCGCAATATCCGAATATATAAATAATCCATCAGAATCTGCTCAAAGGGACGGAACTCGCATATTACATAAAAATAGGACTTTGGTAAATATTCTCCTAAATTGCTTATTGTGTAATAAATATAGTCCGCTTCATCATCTTTTTTATATTCTTCGGAATTCTTTCCTAATTTCAACAGTTTTTCATAAAAATATCCTTCTTCCCTGCATTCATATTTTTTCTCCCAGCCGAAGGTTCTTCCATTTTCTCGAATCCGAATAATACGATTGCGCGCATCCATAATATACAGAGGTATCCGTTCCTTATAAATCGTTAATGCCTGCTGCAGCATATCGCTCTCAACGCACCATTGAATTAAGGTAAGGATTGTCATCTCCTCACCGAATTTCAATCTGAAAGCCGGATATAACCGACGCATCATCGGATCATTGCAATCCTTGATTTCATCCAAAGCCTGATTGAAGCCTTCCATTTTTTCTTCAACCAGACGCGTTCTGCAAAGGGTAATGGTATTTGTCAGTTCTTCAACAGCATGTATCAAATTTTCTATTTTCTCATCCTTTGCAGGTTTGCCGTAATATTTCCGAAGGGTGCGCACACTGCCGAAAGAAGATAATTCCTGCATACCGCCAACCAAATCGAATAACCCAATCACATCAGAAATATCCTCGATTTTCTTTTTTGAAAGATTTGCATACACTGCACCAATCGTTTCGCTTCCATTGTAGGAAAGCACTCGACTGACAAGAAGCAGATACATAGCCGCATTCCGAAATCCACCTGTAGTTTCAAGAAGAATTTTATCCTTCGTGTCAATTCTGTTTACTATTTCGGATAATGCTGTTTGGCTAAAATCAGAGTCCTCCCGAAAGGCTATCGGTGTGATGACTACTTTACTGTTCTCTGCCTTAATTACCTGTTCAAAATACGGTAACGCTGTCCTTTCCGCATCCGGCGTTACTACACATAAAATTTCAGATACATCCGAATAAGTATGTAACAGATATTTTGTCGGAGCCTCATTCGTCTGCTTTCCGGACACCTCAAGGTCATTTTGGCATGAAAATGTAACATCCTTCGCCTTTTCCTCATCATAACTACTTAGAAATAGAATAATCTTTTTTGACACAATCTCACCTCATACTCACTTTCTTCTTTCATAGTTTTCCATCAAACCATTCAGAGCATCTTCCAAATTCATTTCCGACAAATCATATTTTTCCGATTCTCTAAAGTCTCTCAGAGTCGGAAGGGGCTCTGTACTTTTTCTGTACTCGTTCAGTTCCATATAGCTGACCTCAGCTACATCGCGGATTTTTTTGTGAATATAGAAAAAATCTTCTATTTCCGGACGTCTCGTAATATCCTTTTGCCCTTTCAAAGCCTTGTGTACATATTCGCAATTCTGATATTGCTCAATGTAGTACTGTATTCGTTCTTTATCACTTTGCTGAACTGTATGACCGCACAAACCTTCTATCGTATATCTCTGTGCAAAATCGTATTCTTTCATGGTATCCACAGAAACTTTAATTCGTCCAAATCCATAGGGCTTTGCCATGCCGATACTCTGATAGCAGTCTTTTTCCAGTTGAATCGCCCACAGCAATAATCCCAACTCATCCTCGTGAAGATTTTTATATTTGATTACGCCATGAAATCTTGTGTTAGCAGGCAAAGGATTGATTGCAGGCGCTTTATCCTGCGGTTTTCCATTCAACTGTGGCAAATCTTTATGTTTCATATCCTTCAGCCAATACTGCTTATAGCCCCTCAGTTTGAAGTCACCTTCATAATATTCCCCACCAACTGTATACCCTGCATAAAAACTTGGCTTTGGTTCCGCAGGAGGAAGGCTTATTCTGCCCTGTTCCTTTGCTTCTCCTATAACTGTAAAATCCCCGAAGGATACCCGAGAACGATATGCGCTTTCTTTTGTTGCAAAGCCTAAGATGGCTTTCGGATAATCAAGAATCCATTTTTCATCTTTATGGCTTTTGGGCAGCCCCTCTGTCAGCTTTCGACTGTATGGAATCCGCAGAAACATACTCATCCCCCAGATAATTCTCCCATTTATCTCTGCAAAAAACACCGGTTTTTCTTCCCCGTTTTTCGGTAGCTGCCAAAATGTTTTCTCTTTTAGAACAGTTTCTCTTCTTTTATAGTCCTCTTTATATAAAATCACATCCTTTTCAGAAATGTGAATTTCCCCTTCCCTATCCACTTTCGGAAACAGATAAATACCATTTGGCTTTCTCTTATCTATCATTCCCGGGCATAAAATAGAAGCCTCCTGCCAGTGATTATTTTCTTTTTGAGAGGAAAGAGCAACCTCTCCTTCTTTAAAAGTATAAAAAACAGGATCCTGAACTTTATGTACCTCTGACCATGCGGCATATTTATTTCTGGAGAGTCTGAAAAATTCTTTGATTGGTGTTATTTTGTAAATCCCATTGTGGTTTTGCAAAAAGCCCGCACGAACCTTCCGAGGAACTAATTTTACCTGAGAAGCTCCTTTTTGAGGCTTTTGCGGAATATCCAGAAGTTTGTGATACAATTTCTTTAAATCCGCATCTACACCGCTGCTTTTGCTTGCAACCTTACGATAAAGCAGCTGTTGCTCTGCAACATCATCCTTCGGCACAACCTTCCCAAAGCCAAGAATATACATATTGTTGCGAATCATTCCCCTCACGGAAGAACCTGGAATCATCTGTTTCCCATTTGCGCCTCTGAAAAAATGTGCCTCCGTTGTTCCGTCAGAAATATAAATCTCCGTTTGTGCTGTCATGGTAATATGAATTTCACCGCTTTTCAGATTTGGATCGATCTCGTCATGTGAGGGTAAATCTGCCGTGGATTTATATCTTGTTATGATTGTATCCGAGAAAGGGACAAAGTTATAAGGCGCTCTTGTAACCACAGATCTGCTGTCCTTCTGATCCTTTTTCTGTTGATTTCCTGCCATTATACTTCCCCCTTCCATGCTGTCAATCTTGTCGCTGCAATATAGGTCTGTCCATCCTCGTCGGTATCCAGAACCCGACAAAGCTCCAGTTCATTCCCAATCCTTTTGTTTGCGAAGGTATAGGTTTCATACAGACATCTATCTGTATCCTCTGCTGTTAATCGCACCGCTTTTAACGAATCATCCTGTCGGAAAATACGAATTTCCGTCTGATTTTCAAAAAATCTTGCCTCTTTGATCTCATCTATTTCAAACTCACAAGGATTCTTTGCAAAAGCCACTGCACTGACTGTCTGCAGCATTATAAAAGGGAGTTTTTCTCCATCTGCCAAAGCCTGTTTCCATTCCAGATTTTCAATTCTCATGCTGCATCACCTCCAAGCTTTTCAGCCAACCATGTACCATTTTTGTTTCATCCCGCAACGTACAACTACCATCTTTTTCAAAGTTTAGAACTGCCTTTGTATTCTGCGCCTGCATCTCAATTTTTTCAATCTTCACTTCTCCGCGACCAATCGCCCAGCCACTTCCCAGGTGATATAATCCTTGTCCCAAATCCTTTAATGCAAACAGCATCAATCCACACGCTACGTCCATTCGGTCGCCTAATTCTTCCTGCATCACGATTTCAAACTGCACCGGCGTACAAAGCGGTTCTTCCGTAAATAAGCCCTGACGAATAACACCACCAGTAAATTTATCTATGCGGATACGCGTAATTTTTTGTGTTTTCTTCTGTAGGATTACATCCTGAAACATAACCTTTCCAGGCAGTCCATCATTTCCGCAATCAGCTTTTCTACCAAAAATAGCTTCATCCAGACCTTCCATCTGAAGGTATTTTGCAATCGTTTCCACTCTGCTACGGACTGCTCCTTTTACAGAAGATGCCGGCAAAACAGGCTTCCCCTTCTCTGTAATATTACCAGTCCAGCTTTTCCCGTTTTCATTCTGTACAGCTGCCGCCTTCACCAGAATGGAATCCGCCTGTCCATATACAATAAAATGAACCTCTTTGCGTGCAGAAATTTTCGGCAATTTCAACTCTGTACCACTGCGTTTATTTTCAAGCCACCTCTCCCGGTCTGTTTCTTTCTTCATATCAAAACACTGTTTCTTTACCGAAAGTGTTACGCGCCCAAACCCATTTGTTTTCTGTCCACCCAACTGAATCTGTCCCTGATGCAGTGCAGCAAGCATATTTTCAACCATACCAATTTCGTCCGAATTTTCCTTTTCTGCCATCCATGTGATACAGAAATCGAATTTTGCATCCGTACAAATCTGGGCAACATCAAATTTACCTCCATCCGCAGCCGTGCCGCTTTTGCCGTTTATACGCAGATGTGGTCTGAATTGTATTTCCGTTTCCTTTTCAAACATTGCATCAGAAAAAATCAAATGACCTTCCTCTTCCTGTCTGCCAAACAAAGCATCTATCTTTGTTATTTCTACTTGTTTTTTTAACCAGCTTTTCATCGCCCCTGCAATCGAGGCAGCCTGTATAAAAGCCTGTCCGTCTGCTGTTCTTAATACCGTTTCCACCTCTCCGTCTGCATTACTTGTGCGTAGAGGAGAAATACAACTTCCTGTAATCCAATACTTTACTGCGTATGTAAATATCGTCATTCGGATTCCTCCTTTTTTTCCTCTTTCTCCTTCCTGCTAAAGTCAAACGTCTGGCACAATAATTTTAGCTTTTCTCTTTCGTCTGTCGCAAAAGGAAGATTAGCATCCATTACAGCTTTTATGAATTTATCCATTTCCTTATACTTTGCCCCATGCGCAGCACCTCTTTCGTACAGATTCTTCTCAAGGAAGGCATTCAGTTCTACCAGACCTTTCTTCTGAAAAACTGCATCTTCGCACAAAGACTGAATTGCACCAACCTGGCTTTTAGAAAGACCTGCCAACCATGTTCCTTCCTTGCATTGATCCATAATCCAACGATATTTTTCTCTGCGCAATTCTCTGCATTCTGCTGTTTTCGCTGTTTCGGATTTAACGGACTGTTTTCTTGAAATTCCTTCAAATAAATCTGCACGAAGGAACAGCACATTCCCACAACCTTCTTCTCTGCGAATACCAATACCTTCCCTCTGTAGTCTGCAAAGGCTTTCATAGCTTGGTATTTCATCACAAATCAACTTAAAGATGCTGCCGCTTTCGTACATCTGCTCCGACGGATTGCAGCATTGCCATGTACTGTTGTAGGTGCTGTGTCCTGCAATAGAGGTACTGCAATATTCCACCTTTACATGATTCACCTGCAATGTCCTTGCCAGTTCTTTTTCATTTAATCCACAGGGTTCTCCCGTGTCATTCAGCATTGTAAATGGAGAAACTGCCAGCAGATATAAGGTTTTTCCGACTTCTTCCGCTTTTGCATATCCATACGCTGTTACATAGGTCTTCTCCTGTACTGCCTCCAGAAGTGTAACTCTGCATTTGCCAAAGCCTTCATAGCGATCCGCACCGATCCATACAATTTCAGAAAACATCTCTGCAATACGAGGTGCTATCTTTTCATCTTCCAAAAGAATATACCCTTCAAACGTCTGTCCCTCGCACAGATACCTTGTCTGAAAAATTTCCTTTTTCCCTCGATGGATACGCATTGCCGCACTTGTTTCCGCAGTCCAATAATGCAGTGTATTCCCTTCTATGCCACAGAAAGTACCTGTTTTTGCCCTTTTGTATCCGGATGTAATTTCCCCATCATGCAATACAGACATAAAATCTGTTTCCGCTTTATCTTCATAAAACCCTTTGATAGCAGAAATTACCGCCAAATGATTTTTTACAGGCATCGCATCCAGAAAGCGAACTTCTTTTTGCAGTAATTTATGCTTATTCTCTGCAAACCAAATCGGCTCTTTCTGCGCCAGAAGTCCCATTACCATCCCTCTCACTGCGCTGCCGGGGATATAGCCTTTTGTTTCAATATAGTTTTCATGACTGCGGCTTGCCTCTGTCAGCAAAAGCGGACTTTCCGCATACAGACGATACCGAATTATTTTTGTCGGTGCAACTGTTGTTTTTTTCATTTCCTGCTCGGACTTTTCACAGAAAACCCTGACAGAACCAAAGCCCCTGCTTCTCATTGTGCCGACATACTGAATGGCTCTCGCTGCATTCTGAACCAATTCGGCATCTTCTTTTGCGCAATCAATTTCTCCGCCGAATATAAATCCCATTCGGATGCAGGCAGCACTGCGCAAGCTACCTTCTTTCGCAATGCCATCTTCTACAGCGGTAAATGCTCTAAGGCTATAGCAGTCCTCCGGCAATTCCGGTTTATCCTTTAATGTCAGTGCAGTCACATGGAGACGTCTGCCTTCTTCTGCCGCCTCCCTGCTTTCTTCACCCATGAGCTCAGAAAGGCGTTCTGCAACATCTCCCGTCCAGCTTAGCCAATTCCGCATACTCTCTCGCAGAAGCCCCTTAAATGTAGAGCCCTTCATATAGGGATACCCCATTGCATCCTTACAGACTGCAATATCCTCCCCACCAGGAACGCTGTAACCGGAACCCAGAATAGTATCAGACAGCAGCTGCATTGTTACAGTTAATTTCACTCGGTTCATTTCTGCACCCCCTCAAACGGTTGATAATGATCCATCATTTCAATGGTATCAAAAATCAAACAGCGTTTTTCTCCACCAATCTCTCTGAAAATTTCTTTTGTGATAAATTCCTTCCCTTTGATAACATCTTCCAGCTTGTCCTCATATTTTCCTGCAAGATATTTGGATGTAAAGACAGCGGACAATAACTCGAAAACCCGCTTATCATGCATATAATAGGCACTTTCCACTTCTCCCTGCTTTAACGCCTCACGGAATTGCTTCATTTTACTTCTTGCAACCAAAGACTGACTTATATCCATAGATTGGCATAAACATTTTACAAAATCATACGATCTGACATCAATCGCCTTTTTATAACAATCCGGCACAATAACCGCAACCGGACGCAGCTCCAGCCTGTTTCCGTCTTCCGTTTCATATTCTTCGCGAATACTTCCAAGATTTTCTTTTAACTGACCAAATTCAATATGCCAATCCATTGCAGAAATTGCACCTGTTTCATCTATGGAAGAACCGAATTTTTTAGCACTGCTACACAATTCTTCTGCCAACTGATATGCTTGATAGAAAGGGAATTTTGTATGTACCAGCGCAGCCCCTGCACACGCAGCATAGCCGCAGCCATCTGCTGCATTCGTCAGCTTTGCAAGCTGCTCCAGAAAAACACGCGCACATTCCAGCCCAATAGAGCCTTTTGTTACAAAGCAGACATCATCCCCTGCAAGAATAACTGGACGAATCGGAAGTACCCTATCCTTCTCCTGCTCAAACTGTCCGCATACTACCGTCACTGTTTTATCAAATGCCGTTTCAAAGTCCCTTTGGATACCTTCGCTGAATTTTCGCAGCGTTCTACAGCATTCCTCCCATGTGCCTGCATTATTTTTATAAATACCTTCCACTCGTTTGCCCATTGCATTCCCGTCAATATGAACAACGGCAATAAAATTTTCGTCTCTTGCTAATTTTTCAAATTCGGAAGGAAATTCCCATCCCTGCGGCGGTCTGACAGAGGAATGAATCTCCTGCCTGTTCTCAAATCTCTCCTTTTTCTCTCCGATGCCAAAGTGCATCCGACGGAACGACGCTTTCCTTACGGATTTCTTCTGCTCCAGAAGCTTTGTCAGTTCCTTCAGATTCTCTCCCGGTGTTTTCTGTGTATCATAAAGCATTTTCTTTGCAAATAATTCCAGTCCTTCATATTGACGCAAAACATGCTCCGTTACGATTTCCGTAAACTTTCGAGCCTGTTCTTCATCTGCAAATTGCAGGACTGCATGTCCGCCACCCGTATATATAAAATTTTCCGTTTCGTGATAATGTTCCGATGCTACCTTTTCAAAAAAAGCAGGACTTGTTACATAGTTAATCTCATTGGAACGCAATACATTTTCACGCAATTTTTTACTCAAGAAAATATATTTTTGTTTCTGAGAAACCTCAAGAATTACTAATGTCTTTGACACAAAACCACCTCCGCATCAATTTTTATCTATATTATACTATAAACTCGAAATATTCCAATGATATTATACAATATTTACAATTTTTATCGTTTTGTGAATATTTCCGCAAAAGTTATTTATCTGAAGCTACCCCTTTATATAAAAATTTTTGCATATTTTATCACAGTACAAATGTTTTCCAATCCAGAGCAGTACTTTGCTGACCGATAGAGTCTATTCTGTTTTCATAGTGGTTCCCTAAAATATAAAACCGAATGTTGTCCTCTTCCGGATCGATAAGCTCTTCTAATCTCGCTTTCAGATTTCTGTATTCCTGTATATCCATTTCACATTCATAAACAGATTTTTGAACACGAATTCCAGAATCCTTACATAATGCTGCTATTTTTTGTAATCTTTTCTGTCCGTTTGAACCGGTACTTTTTATATCATATGTAATTACAATTAACATTCTTTCATCTCCATTCAAAAGGGGAATAGGTATCCCCATCTCTTATGAAATGGCTAAATTGTTGCGCTCTTAAATGCGGAATCAAGCCAATCTTTAAAGAACTCCCCAAATCAGGAATATAAATTTCTTTGTCATGCATACGGCTCCATTCTTTTAAAAAAATTTGTATCCCCTTCTCATTCAGATAAACACTATTATCTTCTCCCGTTTCAAAATCAGATTCATCTACCATTTTCAGATTTATCAGGCGTAAAACAAATCTATCCGCAAGTAATGGTCTGAATTCTTCCATAATATCTACAGCTAAAGATGGTTTTCCGGGTCTTGCTGTATGTAAAAATCCCAAATATGGATCAAGACCAACACATTCTAACGCATGTTTAAACTCCTCTGCTATCAGTGAATATGCAAAAGAAAGCATTGCATTACACGAATCCCTAGGCGGGCGTCTGTTTCTTTCTGAAAAATAAAAGCCTTCTTTCTTATTTTTTAAAATCATTTCACCGAAAACAGAAAAATACACTTTTGAAGATATTCCTTCTATACCCAATAAGCTTTCTTTCGTCTCAGAATCTTTAATTGACCCGGAGAGTTCAAACAATTTTTGCCTGGTTGGCAATATAGATTCCCTTTTTTCCGGATGATTTCTTATAAAGCGATCTAACACCTGAACATTTCCGTTGATTTTTGAAAATATAAATTTTTTAGCTATCGCAAAAGATTTTTTCTCATCATCTGCGAACCGATATTGCTGTGTCCTTAAAAGAACATTTCCTTTTGTCTCTCCAAGAATTTGATACCGAATTCTGCCTGCTCGATTTAATGCTACAAATCCAATCTGTTTTTTGGCACAAAGCTCCATCAATGCAGCAGACGGCGAAAAATAGGAAAAGCTGATAATCAAATCTATATGTTGCAGGGGTACCGTTTGTTTCCTTTCATCATTATAAATCAATTTCAGATGCTCTCCTTCCGCTTTCAGTTTTACATCCAAATCCGTAATATAAAGTACATGACGTAATTGATACATAATCAACATCCTTTCTTGTTCTATATACATCTCTCCCTGTTATCCGCAAATTTCAGGGGAATCCATTATTTTTTTGGCTAACCTCAAAAATTCCTGCGTTTTTGGAGCCAAATTCATACCGAAAAAAGGAGATTAGCCGAGCACAAAGTCAAAGCCAGACACAAAATGGCAATAAATTTTAGAGAATCTATTGAAAAGCAAAAGATTTATCTGTATAATAAATTTGCGAATTGTATAGCTTCACTTTATTTTTGTTACACGAATTGTATCCTTTTGCTGATGCAATTCGCGCCCTCACGGGGACTGTAACCATCCTGTAGATTATTATATTTCATTGCGACATTATTGATGCAATTCGCGCCCTCACGGGGACTGTAACTGAAATAATCAGTATTATAAGTAGTTTTATAATGGATGCAATTCGCGCCCTCACGGGGACTGTAACGTCAATTGCTCTTTCAATCTCGATTTCGTTCTCTTGATGCAATTCGCGCCCTCACGGGGACTGTAACGTTTTTTAGCCGCCTTTGTACGATGATCGCCACCGAGGATGCAATTCGCGCCCTCACGGGGACTGTAACCTGAATACTAACTGAAAACGTCCGTTGTAGTTAGGATGGATGCAATTCGCACCCTCACGGGGACAAGCGGTCTGTCGGCAAAACGGCAGACCTTTTACTTTTTCATTGTTTTAGCCACCACAAATTCTAGTCTCTATTTCCACCTTCAGCACTTGCTCCCAATGCTTATGGATAAAGCGCACCCCCTTTTCCTTTCTGCCATCCTCCAGTGTATGCTCGGTATCTGCCAGCACCCGTTCTGCTACTGCCTGCAAAACAGGCTTGCCACCTGCCAGAGAAAGTACCTCCGCCAATAGATGCAAGGACAAGACCACTGCCACCGCATCTGCTAGCTGTATTTGCGGCAGAAGCTCCTTCGCATTACGAATGGTATCTTTTTGGCAAATCAACTCCACACGGTCGCCCATGGCGCGCTCCAAATCTGCAAATTGAGCATCCGTCATTTCGTGTCTGGAAACCCATAACACCTTTTTCATTTTCTTTTCCTCCTTATATCCTGTTTTTTACGCCTTTATAGATATACTCTCGTTTTATCTCTCGTTTTTCAGAGAAAAAACAGAAAATTATTAATAATTTTTGGCTAACCTCAAAAAATCCTGCGATTTTGGAGCTATATTTATACTGAAAAAAAGAGGTTAGCCGAGCACAAAGTCAAAGCCCGACACAAAATGGCAATAAATTTTAGAGAAT
>OHAO01001814.1_pt1 | contig 14090 bp, 15 predicted proteins | sample 1577151 | NCBI WGS metagenome assembly OHAO01 (sample SAMEA3541585, study PRJEB24748) | human gut metagenome | biome: human gut; feature: human-associated habitat; material: faeces | place: China | collected 2012 | reverse complement strand
GATACAGAAACGCATGTTTCATCTCCTGCAAATACAAATGCACCAACATCCCAATACCAGAACGAATCTGCACCCAACTCTAACAGTTTTTCCTCACATAACTTTCGAATCTCGAGTAAATTCATTCCCGGCTTGATAGTATTCTTTATGTATTCTATAGTCTGTTTCGCTGCCAGCTGTATCCGACTGTAAGACTGCTTTTCTATCTGCATATATTTTTCAATCAATTTAGGCTGAATCAACGGATATGTCCAATTCTCAGGCAACTCATCCATTAATATAACCTTTTCCATTTCGCTATGTAATTCTTTAGCAAATTCAGTTATCTCCGCAAAATAAAGCATTCCAAATGATTCCTCACCTGTATCATTTACTCTCGTCTTACCAGTTACTGAATATACACAGATTGGCTTTATCTCATATTTTACTGCTCCTGTTTCTTCCTGGAGCTCCCTTTTAGCAGTTTCGAGAATATTTTCGCCTGTTTCTCGATGCCCTCCCGGCACTTCATAGGTATCTCTTTCTTTATGCTTACAGAATACCCACTTGCCGTTGCTCTGTGAGATTATTACTGCAAACTTCAATAGTTCATCATTAACTGTATCATAAAATTTTACTTCCATCACATTTTCCCTTCCCATTCTATCATAAACTCATTAAGAAATTCCTGCATTACAGCCTGTCTGTGTTCTGCCAGTTTCTTTCCCTCAGTCGTATTCATCATGTCTTTCAACAAAAGCAACTTTTCATAGAAATGATTAATGCTTGTAGAATCTTGATTATTCCGATACTCTTCTTTATTCATTCCCATTTTAGATTTTATTTCCGGATCATAAATCTTTCTTCCCCTACTACCACCATATGCGAATGTTCTGGCAATTCCAATAGCTCCTATAGCATCAAGTCGGTCTGCATCCTGCACACATTTTCCTTCTATGGTATCAGGTACGACTGAATCAGTTCCTGCAAATGAAACCTCATCTATAATTTTGCATACCGCCTCTATCCTTTTACCATCTATTTTGTTAATTGTCATAAAATCAACTGCATTTTTCTTGGTAACATAAGTGTCCAGAGAAAGCTTAATATCGTCAACATCATGTAACAGAGCCGCCAACTGCACTATTTTAACATCTGCATTTTCCTGTTTTGCGATTTTAGTAGCCAGTTTATATCCTCGTATCGTATGATAATAGTCATGACCACTACTGTCTCCCGAAAATATACTTTTTATAAATCTCTTTTCATTATCTGTCATCTTTTCTCCTAATCAACCTAGCAACGCAATATATTGATTTATGAAAGTCATTACTCTCTCCACAAATAGAGCCAAACCAGAGCCATTTGATAAAACAAATGCCGGAAGCCCGCATAAATACAGGCTTTCGGCATTTTAATCCATTATTTAAACTCCTCTTTGCCAAGTTGTTACGTGGTATTTTTTGTTGGCTTTTACGGCAGAAATCTGGGCGTTTTGTCCGTATTGTATCTATTGCGTGGATTTTCGAGGGATTGTATTGTCATTTTGTTGTCACGAACTTCCAAATCAATTATATTCCCACTAATACTTTATCAATAGTAATTCTTTTAAATCTTTTATCATCATTTCATATTTTCTTTTTAAGGAATCAAAATATGTATAGGAATATATCCAAATACTAGCTGCTGCAACAAAAACGAGTAAAAATGTGGCCAAATATATCCAATTTGTAAAATCTATGCCCATCAATCCCATATTTTCAAATGAAATAGCCAGAACACCTGCAAAAGCAGAGAAAATAGTTAAAATAATACCATTACGTCTTTTTTCCTCTTCATTCTTCTTATCTACATACTCTTGATAAATATTTATTAGTTCATTCAACTTTTCTTCTGTCTTTATACCAAATTCTGTAACCAAAACACCTTCCAATATTTCAAGTTTTTTCTTATGAGAATCCACATATTTATCCATATGTTTCTTTTGGTCCTTATTGTCTATCCCCAAAAGCACAAACAATGCAACCACGCAAACAATAACACCAATAAAATACCATAATAGTTTGGGAAATAATAATATTGTCAAAATCATTTCTGCACAGGCCGCAAACATTACTACCAAGCATGTGATAACAATCCTTTTAACTTTTGGCTCAAACCTGTCAAATCCTTGTTCCACATCTGGACACTTCTTTTTTTTTTCTTGATATAGTTTTAAAATGTAATACTCCATCCTGTCTCCTCTCTATCGTATATCAGGCGTATTTCTAATGTAACTAAATTCTTATACATATTACTTATTCCACAATTGTCTATTTACCATAAATCGGAACAATAGGAACATTAAACAAATATTCCCTGCAAGAGTAGCACATCCACACGCCGATACAATGTAATACACAACTCCTTTATTTACAACAAGTTCCATTTTTGAGGCTAACACCATCGAAATGCATGATATGATTATGTTTATTATTCCAATACATACCGCAGCATTCAGATAACTTCTCAAGACTCCAAGCTGAGATTTTCCAGCCAATTCCGAATCTTCTTTTCGTTGCATCTTTTTTGCAAGTTCCGAAGATACCAAACTCGAAAATGAGGTCATATAAATTGCTAAAATAATTGATACAACAGTAATGCCGTCTGAAGCAATAACTGCATAATCCACACTAAACAAATACGATATTGCACCCAAAAAAAGCATAACTAACATTAGCATTACTCTATGTTTTTTATACATATCATCACCTTATCTTTTCAAAAAAACACCTTTCCACTTCTTCATTGTCATATCTTTCATCCTCATTTTTCCGAGTTAAAATCTCAATATTTTTTACAACCGAAGAAAAATCAAAACTCTGTTCAATTCCAGAATCATCAACGCCAATAAGAACTATATCCTTGAAATATCCTTGTTCTCTCTTCTGTTTTATATTTTGTATACCATTTCTCAGACTTCCTATTAATGTGTTCGGATATTCAATCTGCATAGTTATTTTCTCTGGCATATCTAAGCCCAATTCACTAACCTGTTGCATAAATATGGATTCATTATCAACAACATTCATAATGTTTCGCTGTTGTGTGAACTTAAGCTTCTTTAAATATTTAATCGCATCTTGAAATTCATCAAGCGAAGAATAAACATTTTTTATAATAACATCGGCTTGTAATTCTTCTGAAAGATACTCTTTTATCATACCCTTTTTAGCAATATCACTTATGTAGACCAAATGAGTTTCACTATCAATAATAACAAATAACTGTTTCCTTAATTCTACCTCGTTCTTTTTTCTAGTGTTTTTATGTTGTTTTTCTTTCATTGTATCGAGTACAACCTCTCCATATAATTTAGAATTATCATACTGGCAATACATCCATAAATATCTATTCTCCACATACTTTCGCTCTATTAAGTAAACTTCATTTCTATGCTCATACTTATTTTTTGCACCAAAAACAAGCTTGCTTATATCGTCTCGTGTTATACTTTTATTTTCTACTATCATATGCAATGTTTTGAATATCAATTTAATCACTTCCTTTGCCACATAATCCTTATGCCATCATTCTCTTCTTCTCTCCTACATTTTGAATAACAACATATGATTTTTCTACCGCCTCTAACTGCGCCTTTGCAAACTCTGCAATTGGTTCTGCAACTGCTAATGCTAATCTAACCGGAACAGCATTTCCAATCTGTTTATAAACTAAATCCAACTTTGCATTATCGTTTCTACTGCTTGTTCCTCTGCTAAATTCATACCAATCCGGAAATGTCTGAATTCTTGCAATTTCCTTCACTGATAGGCGCCGATTATTTTCTTCTCCATCACTAAATATATACTTATCCTTACCCACATGTTCCATAGGTTCTCCTGCCGGATGGATAGGGGCCTGTCTACCGGATGCCTGAATCGTAAAACTTGGTTGTGACCACAGTTTTTTTCGATTACGCGACATAAAAATAGTAGAGTACGAGCCTGTAAAATAATCTCCCGGATCATCCTCTAAATCACCAATTGCATCACGAAGTGTTACTACTTCTTTCAATCCATCAATGCCATACCCATGTGTAGGTTTCGGATGAACATATTCAAAGTCTATATCATTCCTGACACCAACCAAAATCACTCGTTCTCTTATCTGTGGCACACCATATTCTGCCGAGTTTAAAAGCTTGTGATATATTGTATATCCTGCTGCTGCAAAGTCCTGAACAATTTGCTTGAAAACCTCACCCTTTCCAAGAGTCATCATTCCTTTTACATTCTCAGCCACAAAAATTTTGGGGTTGCTCTGCATCAGACAACGAATAAAATGCAAGTATAAAAAGTTCCTCTTATCATCAACCAATCTGGGACCAGCCTCCGAAAAGCCCGGGCAAGGGAAGCCACCTAATACAATATCCGCCTTGGGAAACTCCTTTATTTTTCTTATATCACTCTTATCCATGTATATATATTTACCTGCATTCTGTGCATAGGTTTCTCTGGCTTCATCGAATATATCGTTTACATAAATCGTATTGAATACATTATTATTGATATTTTCATCAAAGACCTTTTTGTCAGCAAATGCTGCTTCCATGACTTCTTCGCCCATAACTGCTTTTAAGCCTGCTAATTCAAAGCCCAAATCTAGACCACCGCATCCCGAAAATAGCGACAGCAGGTTCCACTTATTTGGATCATAGTTGAGCTTATCAAACTCAATATCTTCACTACAATCTGCAAATGCCTGTCTTTCTTCTTCAATTTTTTTATTCAGAAGTTCTTTTACTTCATCAACTTTATAATCTGGAGCGGGTTTAAATTTACCACGCCCTCTTTCCTCTAAAATAACAGCCATGTTACCACCTCTATACTATTTTATCGGTTCCCGAATTATCCTCATCAATATCATCTGTTGTTCTGATATTTAATTTCCGCATATAATGAATAAGTCTTTCAGCCACCTCATCACCTTTTACTATCAAAGGCTTGTCAAAAACAAGTTCGGGAACTAATCTGTTATCAAATGCATCCCAATTTACTTGAACTGATAACGGTCTATTCCCATCCCATTTTTCAGCAAAAGTTCTGTAATTCAAAGCCTTACAAGCAAAATAAATATCTGGGTGCATCATTACATATTCTCTTATAGGAATCATTTTATCTATTACATCTTGCGCAGAATGCACATTCTCATCCATCAATATGTAGTTAGCGACACCACTATCTCTTATGATCTGCCCACAAACACTCGCATTTTTCTTATCTGGCGAAAGATTACTTCCTGCATAAACATCTACTACCTGTTCATCTGTAAGTAACATTTTCCCAGATAAATCCCCACCACTTTTGTTAAGCAACTCAAATTTCCATCCAAGGGTAATTGAACCCTTTTCAGTTCTTCTAAATCTATTTTTGTAAATCAACATTCTCTCATAAAATTTATCCTGAATAGCTGTAGTCGATTGCTCTATAATATCTATCCAATCTTCACCAAATAATTGTTCTGCACGTTCTGCGCTCATTTTGTTTTCAATAAAGTCCGCATTTTCTTTCTTATAGGAAATTTTTATTTCGACTTCATCTTCACAGGATTCTGCCAATATATAAATATCAGTTTTTGGTTCGCCTTTATGACATATTGGTTTTCCAGATAACATCACTGTATATCCTTTTCCATTAAAGACAAATTCTGTCCCTTTTGACATAAATTCTAATATTCTTCTCTCCTCAGCACCAAAATCACCCATGGCAAACCTCCTAATACTGTTTTCTGCAAACTTCATCTTTCTCTATATTCACAAATGAATTAATGTGTAATTTCCCAATGTCAGTTGCATTTTTCCTTATAAAATCAAACAATTCCGGACAATTATCCAAATAATAATACATTTGAGGACATACAAAATTGGGGTTAAACTTACGAAGTGTTTCTAACTCTATTTTCTTCGTCATCTGAAAAGACAACACCGGCATGGCATAAGTATGTCTTGTCAGGAAATCATCTATTCGTTCACACACTTCTTTGTCTGCTTTGTATTGTTCCTTCCATGTGTTAATATCAATTCTCTTACCCAAATGAATCCTTCCAACTATCATTTTTACTGGAGAACTGACATACATATATGCCATTATTTCTTCGTTTGGAAATGTTCTTCTATACTCAAATATCTTGCTACCATCCATAATTTTATTGTACCATCTTGGTTTGAAGCTCAATAACATTGTTCGCATTACAATTTACTTCCTTACAAATAATTAGAGAATTGTCTATCCAACAACATTATACCTATCCCATGTGTCCAATAATCAGGACTTGTATTAGCAACTTACTTAAAACAGTATTTTCATTTGTCGAAATAAAAACAAAATCCCAAGATAATTTTATCACAATTAACCCAACTTCTCTACAACTATTTTCTTTCTTCTTTGTGAATTCTCCCAACATCTCTTACTTTCTCCCCAATCCATTCCAAAAACTTCTCTAGCAGATTCTTCCCGCCAATCGTAAACTGCTTCATAAACTCATACGCCTTTTCCAGCTTATCCTTCAAAACATTTAAAGTTCATACTGATGCTCTGATTCTCTTTCAGTTTGAAGTCCTTTTATTGCCACAAAACCTTCAGACTCAAGTTCTGCATTCAGCCGTCGTATCAGCTTGTAAGCATAGGATAGTGATACGTCCAGCATTTCCATGACATCCTGCGCTGTTAAAAATCGTTTGTTCTCCACACGCAAATGCCTCCTCTCTTTCGTTTTATTATTCAGTTCATTTTTGAACGGTTTTGATGTGTTTTATATTAACAGTTCATTTTTGTACTGTCAATACTTTTTAGCAAAAAACATTTCATTTTTGTACTGTTGATGTTATAATCTCTGTATATGTATGATTTGTGCCTCGTGTTTTCATACAAGCTACAACACTCATTACACTTATAAGGAGCAGTTAAAATGGGCGAAAAATTCACCAGCCGGGTAGGCTTTTTAATTAGAAATTTCAGAATTGCAGCGGAAATGACACAAAAGGAATTGGCAGATAAGTGCGGACTAAACGAATCTACAATCCGAAATTACGAGCTCGGAAACCGATATCCGGACGAAGCGACTTTACTCAATATCGCCAACAATCTATGTGTCAGTTTCTATGCATTATCAGACCCGGATGTTGCCAATATCTTCAGTGCGCTCCATGTGCTGTTTGATATCGAATGGGCATACGGACTACGTCCCACTATAAAAGATGGCGAAGTATGCTTCAAATTTGAAGAACGGCTTCCAAGTGCCGGTCCCCGTCCGCAGGAAGACCTTGATAACTTCAAGAAGATGGTTGAGTATTGGGCACGCCTGCGAGGCAAGTTGGAGGATGGCGAAATAACCGAAACAGAATATTATTTCAAAGAGATAAAATTTCCGATGAATCCGATAGATTCAGATAAGGAATATACTGTTTCATTAAATCTTGATGACGACGACCAACTACTGGTTCAGAATCTGAATGAGGATGAAAAGGCTGGAGAAACTGCTGAGTTGTTAAAAGACTTGTTCCCAGATTTCTCTTATGTGAAGAGAAAGAGGAAACCGAAGAAGGAATAAACCGAAAGGACATAATTATGGATAAATTACAATATGATAGTTTTTACAAATTTCTCGTTTCACTAGGCATGCTACTGATTACATTACCTGTTTTGGCATTCCTTTATGTACTTAATATGGACTGTAAAATCATAAGCCAAAGTGATTACGATAATCTGTCCCAAATTTCAATTCAAAGAATACAAAATAATGAGAATTTACTCGATTTTACAACTACAATTATGCCTGTAGCTTCTATTGTGCTTATCGTAACAGGTCTAACCTTAATAATTATTGGATGTTGTAAATGGTATAGTATTCAAAAAGAACTTGACGAACAAATAAAATCCGATACAATTACTAAAAAGATTAATGCTACACAATTAAGTTCTTCAGAATCTGTTGAGAAAGCAGCTAATGAAATATCTGCCGAGCAAAATGCTTCAACAAATGTTTCATCTGATAGAGTTGTAAAATACATGCAAATAGAGGATAAATGTTATAACTATTTTTCCAATAAGTTTTCTCACAGATATCTTCTCAAACAGAACTTACGTATAGGCAGATTCGAATACGATATTATTGCTCTCTCAAAGCGTACTAAGAATGACTTAATTTTTGAAATCAAATATTGGACCGTTAATACCATTACAAATAATAGACTTGAACTTTTGATAAGCAATGTTAAATCTATGTGTGATAACTATAAATCTATCACAAGCCACAACTGCGAGTCTGTGATAGTAATCGTCGCACCAAAAGAAAAAATAGAGAAAGTTAAAAGTGCTTGTCTCAACTACTTTAATAATTACAAAAATTCAGTTTTAGAAAATGTAAATTTCGAATTCTTTGCTGAAGAAGATCTATAAAAGATTCCTAATCCCTTTAAGGATTATTTTCTCAATGATAAAGACAAGCTATAGGAATAAAAAAGATTGGACTAATTCTTGTAAACCATCTCCAAAATCTAGTTTTTCAATATTATAGTCATTTGGTTGTCACTGGGCAAAAAACGAGCCAAGAAATGCCGTAAATTCGACATTTCTTGGCTCGTGTACATTATTCAAACTCAATCGTTCCGGGCGGCTTACTGGTAATATCATACATTACCCGATTCACATGGCTCACCTCATTGATGATCCTACTGGTCACCTTCTGTAATACTTCATAAGGGATCTGTGCGCTCTCTGCGGTCATGAAGTCGATGGTCTTCACAGCTCTCAATGCGATGGCGTAATCATAGGTTCTCTCATCACCCATAACGCCTACGGATCTCATATTGGTCAGGGCTGCGAAGTACTGGTTGATCTCGCGGTCCAGACCTGCGTTAGCGATTTCCTCGCGGTAGATGGCATCTGCATCCTGTACGATCTTGACCTTCTCAGCGGTCACTTCGCCGATGATACGGATACCCAGTCCGGGACCGGGGAACGGCTGACGGAATACCAGATGCTCGGGAATGCCAAGCTCCAGTCCTACCTTACGGACCTCATCCTTGAACAGATTGCGCAGAGGCTCGATGATCTCCTTGAAATCTACATAGTCAGGCAGACCGCCTACATTGTGGTGGGACTTGATCACTGCGGATTCACCGCCCAGTCCGCTCTCTACCACATCGGGATAGATGGTTCCCTGTACCAGGAAATCCACGGCACCGATCTTCTTCGCCTCTTCCTCGAATACACGGATGAACTCTTCGCCGATGATCTTTCTCTTATGCTCCGGCTCGGATACACCTGCCAGCTTGCTGTAGAAACGCTCCTGCGCATTCACACGTATGAAGTGCAGATCGTAATTGCCGTTGGGACCGAAGACTGCTTCTACCTCATCGCCTTCATTCTTACGGAGCAGGCCGTGATCTACGAAGACACAGGTCAGCTGCTCGCCGACTGCCTTGGATAACAGTACTGCTGCCACGGAGGAATCCACGCCGCCGGACAATGCACAGAGGACTTTACCATTACCAACCTTCTCACGAATTGCCTTAATAGACTCTTCCACGAAGGAATCCATCTTCCAGTCACCGCAACATCCGCAGATATTACGTACGAAATTATACAGCATCTTGGAGCCTTCCACCGTGTGGAGTACTTCCGGATGGAACTGGATCGCATACAGTCCGCGCTCTACACACTCTGCTGCTGCCACAGGGCAGTTTGCAGTGGTAGCTACGGCACGGAAACCGGGTGCCAGTTTCGAAATATAGTCGAAATGGCTCATCCAGCAGATCGTATTCTCGGATACATCGGAAAACAGCTTGGAACTGCGGTCTACCTTCACCTCAGTCTTGCCATATTCCCGAACGGCTGCACGTTCAACCTTGCCACCCAGCACATGGGTCATCAGCTGTGCGCCGTAACAGAGTCCCAGCACGGGAACTCCTAAGTTAAACAGATCCTCGGAGCAGGTAGCTGCACCGGGTTCATAGCAGCTTGCGGGGCCGCCGGTCAGGATGATTCCCTTAGGATTCATCGCTTTTATCTTATTCAAGTCTGTCTTGTAAGAGTAGATCTCGCAATATACATTGCATTCTCTGACTCTTCTGGCGACCAGCTGATTGTACTGTCCGCCAAAATCAATGACAACTACCAGTTCTTTTTCCATGGTTGTCCTCCAGTATATTTTTCTGTCCTCTATTATAGGGTATGGTGCAGGGGAAGTCAAACCCTACGGCACCAGTTCTTCCAATTTTCCGAAGGTATAACCCATTTCTTCCCATTTTGTGAGCAGTTCATCCAGAATCTCCCCATTGGTCTTCGAGGTATTATGTAACAGCACCACCGCTCCGGGGTGGATCCTGCCTGTCAGCTTGGAAAAAGCTTCCTCGTGGCTGGGCTGTGCATCCACGTTCCAGTCCACATACGCCAGACTCCAGAAAAAAGTGGAATATCCCAGATCCTTTGCCATCTGCAGATTCGTCTCACTGTATTTTCCCTGGGGCGGCCGGTAGTACATCGCCATCTCCGTACCGGTGGTCTCCTGAAAAAGAGTTCTCACGTCATCCATCTCTTTCCGGAAAACCGCTGGATCAGAAATTTTCGACATGTCATAATGATGATAGGTATGGTTTCCCACGGTGTGTCCGTCCTCCACCATGCGTTTCACCATCTCCGGCGCCGACTCCAGAAAATGTCCTACCACAAAAAAGGTCGCCGGTGCATTATGCTTTTTCAATGCATCCAATATGGCGGAACTATTACCGTTCTCATAGCCACAATCAAAAGTAAGATAGATCTTTTTCTCCTCCGCAGCTCCCACATAATAGGCATTGTACTCTTTTAGTTTTTCCGCAGATGCCGTGCCGGTGGGCTGTGTTCCTTCCGCCCCGAATCCCAATCCCCAGTTTTCTGCTGAAAATAACGCTTCCGTGTTCTCTAACGCAGTTCCCGCCGTCTCCTGTGTCTTTATTTCCCGCTGCATACGCAGACCGTAGGCAATGGCTCCGATGCTTCTTCCGAGGAAAAACATTGCCAGCAAGAGCACTCCCAACATCAGACCATTCTTATAATGTTTCTTCATCAATACCGCTGATTTTTTCCCGACTTCCCATACTTTTTTGAAAATAGGATTTTCCCACATCTCACGATCCCTTACCGGTATTTCTACCCGTCTCTTCTATAATATTCATAATATTTTATGTACTATAGCTTTTCCCTTATGTCATGGATCTCCCCACGCATACACACCAAAATTCATCCCGTTGTATATATTATAAAAATGGATTCTTCGGAGCAACGCCATGGACTGCAAGGAAATGATCCTGTCAGAGGACACCTATGACATTATCACAGACTTTTCCGCATCGGAATTTCTGGGAGATGACAATAATTGTTATGAACGCATCGGAGAAGATTTTTTGATTTTGTATCTGGCCAATCTGGGAATCCGCAATCCAAAGATTGATTTTTTTCCCTATCACAATATGCCGAAGCTTTATGGGCTCATGCAGCTATCTCCCTCCGGTGAGACGCCACCCGGTGCCGCTCCCTTTGATCCGGCAAGCCTGATCGCCAGTGGGATCACCCAGGTACAGCGTCCGCCCCTAAGTCTCACGGGGCAGGGCGTGATCCTGTGTTTTATCGATACCGGTATTGATTACCAAAATCCTGTGTTTCTGGACGAGAACGGCAACAGCCGTATCCTGGCGATCTGGGATCAGACAGTTCAGACCGGAGCGCCCCCTGATGGGTTAAAATATGGTTCTGAATACCGCAGAGAGGATATTAACCTGGCGTTGCGTTCCGAGGATCCTTATTCCATCGTTCCCTCCCGGGACGAAAACGGACACGGCAGTATCCTCGCCGGAGTCGCAGCCGGCAGTGTCGTCAGACAAGGCAATTCTTATATCGGTGCTGCACCGGGTGCCGACATCGTCGTGGTGAAGCTCAAGGAATGTAAGCAATATCTGCGCAGCTTTTATCTGGTGCCCGAGGGTGTTCCCGCCTATCAGGAAAATGATATTATGCTGGGCATCAAATATGCGGAATCCTTCGTGCGGCTCTTCGAACGTCCGGTAGTCATCTGTCTGGGTCTGGGAACCAACCAGGGAGATCACGCGGGCAATTCCTCCCTGTCACGGTATCTCTCTTCCCTCGCTGTCCGCAGAAGCCGTGCCGCCATCGTCTGCGGGGGAAATGAAGGGAACGCCTCACACCATTACCATGGAAGACTAAGCGCTCAGACACCTGGGGAGGATTCCCGGGATGTGGAGATCCGGGTCAGCGAAGGCTGTATCGGATTCTGGCTGGAGCTTTGGGGTGCTCTGCCGGATGCTTTTAATCTGAGCATCCGCACTCCCGGCGGGGAAAATATTCCTGAACTGCGCCTGGGATTGCAGCAAAGTGTGACCTATTCCTTTATTTATGAAAAAAGCAGAGTCACTATCGACTCTGCTCTTGTGGAAGAAAATTCCGGCGAGGAACTGATCCTTGTACGCATCCAGGATCCTACCCCCGGTATCTGGACCTTTCATGTCTCTGCTTCCGGTAGTTTATATAACGGTAATTTTCACATGTGGCTGCCTATCACAGAATTTCTGTCTACTCCGGTATATTTTCTCAATCCGGATCCCGACATGACTCTGACGGAGCCCTCGATGGCGCCGGAGGTTCTGAGCGTTTCTACTTACAACGCAGAAAACAACAGTTTTTACGCAGAATCCGGCAGAGGCTTTGGGCGCACCGGGCAGATCCGTCCGGACTTATCCGCTCCCGGAGTCAATATCTCCACTATTGACGGATGCCGTACGGGAAGCAGCATGGCTGCCGCTATCACTGCCGGAGCCGTAGCACAGTTTTTCCAATGGTCAGTCATTGAGGGCAATAACCGGCTGGCGGAAAGCCGGGAGATCCGCAGTTATTTCATACGCGGTGCTGTGCGTACGCAGGGTCTGAACTACCCCAACCGGGAATGGGGCTACGGCAGACTGAATTTAGAAGAGACCTTCAATGCCCTGCTCCGGGTATGACTATATGATCTCCTGCAGTGCATAGACCGGCTGCACACTGCAGACGCCGTTAATCTTACGCACGCTGCGCTCCAGTTTTTCCAGTTCCTTTTCCGAGGTCACATCCGCTTTTACGAGGAAATCATACTCCCCTTCCACCTGATAGCAGGATGTAACCTCCGGTTGCTGCCGCATTTTATCCATAAATCCGGCATGATATTTTTTATGCTGCATCGTCACCTCTAAAAAAACTTCCATAATCCACCTCTTTTCCCAAGTCTTTCACTCGCCCATCGTATACGCATGTATAAATCCCATCCTATACACAGGCACAAATCCATACATGGCTCATCCTATACACAGGCACAAGCCCATACATGGCTCATCCTATACACAAAAATAGGAGAAACACCGCACACGCGATATCTCTCCTCTTTGAAAGTGATTGCATCATACCATATTCTTATCTTACTTACAAGTCGTCTGATAAATCTTATCAGAATTTTAATATTTCGGGCAATAGAGGCTTCTGTTTTGTACGTTATCTTCCATTTTCATCTGTGCTTTTGGAAAAAATTCTGGCATACCCATAGGACAACGGGCGGTTCGGGCGGTTCGGGCAGTCTCTCCTGCCGCACCCCAGACAGATTCCGGCACATTTGGTAAAAGGATCCTTCGTCAGCTCCGCATAAAATACCACGCTTTTTTTCGGGATCATGCAATATGCTGCATTACAGGTAACCGGCAATGCAAGCTCCTGCAGAAGCATGGGCAGGTTCGCCAGCCGCAGCAGACTGCCTATTTGGGGTTCCGAAGTCTCAGAAATCTCCCCACCTAAAAAATGCAGTCTGGCAACATGCAGATTCCGATGCACAGCTACCCACTCTGTATAAGCCCGGTAGCTTTTTAATAATAATTCACTGGACAGCACCTCGATCATATAACTCTCTGTCAGAAATCCGTTCTGCAAATACTTTTCCTGCAGTGCATCGATCCCTTTTCCCAGGGTAATGCCTACAGCCAAAAAAGACTGATCCCTCCCGGGAAAAGTCTCTTTGATTTCTCTGTCCTGCCATCCCGCTTCTGTCTCCAGGCA
>OHAO01001813.1_pt1 | contig 14091 bp, 10 predicted proteins | sample 1577151 | NCBI WGS metagenome assembly OHAO01 (sample SAMEA3541585, study PRJEB24748) | human gut metagenome | biome: human gut; feature: human-associated habitat; material: faeces | place: China | collected 2012 | reverse complement strand
TACATCAAAAATTCGGGGGGGCTCCAAGTCCCCCCGAACACAACAATATCACATTTTAAAAGTATCCATCCTTAACGTCCCCCCAGCTGCTATACTTAAAAATAACATCTATAATCTTACCAAGTTCATGTGTTTCAAACAACGGAATCGTCTTGGTCATATCATTATCATCAATCTCAAATATGTACAAATCTCCATTTTCCAACCCAACTGCCACATGAGCATTAGCTTCATGTCGATAGGGATTGAAATCTTTGAAAGCAATAGAAGTAATCTTATGATCGAAAGTCTTGACAACCCCTTCTTTAAAGTTATCACGGTAATACTCATGGAAGTAAAGCGTATTACCGGAAGCGATCAACATGTAGTCGCGGTAAGGCAATACGGCCATATCCACAAAATCAGTAAACATACTAGCCGACATTTCATGAATTCTGCTTTCCAATATCTTAACAGAACGACTCCCTCTTCTTCCAGAAGGATAAGTCTGGTAATTATTAATCAAATACTTCCCATTTTGATTAATAATCGTCACGTATGAATCTGAATGATGGAAACCAGAACCGATCACTTTACCTTCTATATTTTGAAATAATGACATATCCACATCACTCTCCTCGGTAAAGAAAGGGGCTAACTCGGCATTATAATAAAAATCACCCGTGGGACGTGATTCCTTTTCCCAAATCCCATACAACGTGTTCTCCTCATCCAAAGCCAATAAATAAGGAGTCTGGGGGTAAATTGAAGGTGTTATAGATTTAAATTTTTTACCATCAAAAAGAGGTAGATCCGAATAAGTACCAACATGATAAGCTTCTAAATCATAATTTTTTTTGTACAAAATCGTACCATCTGCATTCAATAAATACCCTCCGGAAGCAGACTGTGTTGCATCTACAACATTAAAATTAGACGGAGTCCCAACCAAAAACTCATCGGAAACAAAAACCTCTCTTTCCATTGAAAATCCATGCAATTCCAACGGCTGATCTTGTTGTAGTACCATAATTTCCCCGGGAATTGCAACATAATCATCTTGCACATAGTGCTCTACAAGTTTCCGTGGTCCCGAACCCAAGGACTGTCCATCATTATGCAACGGATAAATATCCTTTCTCACCCCGATATAATTCAAATACTCTACATCATCTTCTGTTTTTTCCTTTTTACCCATCACGATTGACAATATTGACTTATTCCCCTCCTCTGACAACACCATCCATCCCGTTTCATATTGAGATTGTACGGAAATACGAATCAATTTATTAAAATGCATTCCCGATTTTTTATCAATCGGACAAAACGTTACATTATGAGTGCCTATATTATTAGACATAAAAGTATATGTAGGTTCCGTTGACACCAGTTCTGTTCCCACGTACCACTCAAATTCCAACTCCGGATTAATACTATCAATGGTAAATACAACTTGGGGAGCCAGTACAATTTCTTCCCCGGCATAAACGGTATACTTCGCTTCTATATTCTCCCACCTTTTAACTTCATTTATCTCCTTGAAACTCTCATCCAATTTGTTATCCAAACAACTTGTCAAGGAAAGCAGGGTTGCTATTATCAATAAATACTTTTTCATAAATTCCATATATTATTTTATCCAATAACAGGTACAGAAACCTCATCTCCATTTTCATCTATAAAAGGACCGTATTTCTCCAAATACCTTTTCAGAGTCAAGGCACACCGACGAATCACATCCGAATCGTCAAGCGTAATCTCCGGAATACCCCCGTTAGCCTCAATCAACAACTCGAACTTTTTGATGGTAAATTCACCCAAGTTTGCCCAGATCACCCATTCATCTTCATCCCACCATTCCGGTCGAGAAGCAATATCTGAAATAGATACTACTGCCGTACGGAAAGGAGTATCTCCTTGACTATATTTTTCACTATCTGCAATTCTAAACACGACACGTCGTATCTCTGAAGATAAAATCTCACTATTCTTGAACGTGATATAAATCGTATCCGCTACTCGATCCTTATGAAATACAAAATCTCCCGATATATCATAATTTGCAGCATCCAATGTCGTTTCTTCTTTTACTACTTCTAATTTAAAAGAACAATCTTCATCAAACATTTTACCAGAAAGACTCATGGCAACAGGTACTGAAATATCTCCTTCAGGATAGAAAAAGAAGGATGTTGAAGTACTGTCATTTGTTGCATTCTTTGTAAAATAGATATATGAAACATCATTCGAATTTTCCAAAATTCCCCTTTCATCACAAGAATAAAGTGATACCAAGGCTATAAGAACTAATATATACTTTTTCATAATCCCAGCTATTAAATATTCTCACTATCCGGCACATCTAAAACAAAATTCTCCGATTTCCAATTATTAACGGTCGGCACGGACTGATTCAATCGTTTAAACATAAAGAATATCTGTCCTTCGCCCAAAAATTCCCGACGGGCATCTGAAATTAATCTATCCATAAAATCAGACTTTAATGTGATTCCTGATAAATCGACATTTCTCAGATTACGTCCCTTTTTCACTTGCATCAAATAATCAATTGCCTCAGACGGGTCTTTATCAAAACAAGCCTCTGCAGCAATATAATAGATCTCACTCATACGAATAATCGGGATCAAATTCGAACTCAATATTCCTTCTGATGTTGCATTGTTTTGATAAGCATACTTCATCAAACGATTCACCGCACTCAATTGGTATCTTTTACGATAGTCATCCGTTTCACCATTAAACAAATTATCCACCTCTTTGACTACCATAAACAACTGCCCACCATCTGCATTAACCACATCATTCAGCGCCTTGTCCCAATCGGTTAACTTTGTTGAATAAAAACCGCATAAAATATCATCGTAAAATTTCAAATTTCCCTTTGTCATCTTACTTGCCGAAGTAAAATCATAATATCTCGTACTATTTTGAAAATCAATAATTTCCGTTGCAACCTTATATGCTTCATTAGGCTGATTATTATACAAATATGCCCGAGCCAAAATACCGGAAATAGCATAATAATTCATCCTGAATCCCCTATAATAGAAAAAGCGGTCACCATCAGGACCATCGAAGCGCTCCTCTATTCTCAATTTCCTTATATTAATTGAATCATATTTATAAACTAACTTTCTTGCATCTTCCAAGTCCTGTATAACATTCTCCATGCACTCCTCTACAGACAACTTCACAGACAGTACTTCCGGATAACTTTTAATATACGGGATATAAGTTCCTTTAGGAGAAGTCACCGGTGCCGGAGCAAAAATTCGTAACATATCAAACTGAATAAAAGCACGTAATGCCAACGCTTCGCCTTCCAATAACGCTCTTTCAGATTCTTTAAGTTCAAATAAATCCGGGTCTGCGTGACGAGCATGAGCGATCAAGTTATTACAGTTAGCTACTGCATTATATCCCTCTTCCCAAATTGCCTGAGGCAATTTATGAAAATCAGTGTATTCATAATCGTAAAAAGCAGCCCCTTCCTTATACTGCCTTCCCGGATACTCAGACGGTATATTTGATACATTATAACATTGAGCTAACACATCCATCAAGCCCCAAGTCATCTCCCGGCCATACATATTTACTCCGGACAATGATTTATACACCCCGTTCAATACATTCCGATAACCATTACCGGTAGAAAAAACCTCGTCCTCACTGATTTGTTCTTCCGGTTGTACATCCAGCCAGCTATTACATGCTGAAAACAATACCGGTAATATACATATAAGTAGTAATCTATTCATTTTCATAACTTATCTTTTTTATTAAAAGCTTGCTCTCAACGTAAAATTCACGGTCTTGGCATACGGATAACTTGTACCCCTCTCCTGTTTGATTGAAGAGAAACGCAATAAATCATTCGTACTCACCTCTAATCTCAACACATTCAATCCTATTTTTTTGATCAATTGAGTATCGAAATCATAACTCAAAGTCAATGCATTCAATGAAAGCACGTTATTATCTTGCACGAAACGAGAAGAAGGTTTCGTTGTTGTTGAACGATCTTTAATATCTTTCAATGGAGTTACATCTCCCGGTTTCTGCCAACGATCCGTCAACACACGCTTATCCACATTACTATATTGAATATCCGCATTCTCTACCTTGCTTACTAAGGTGGAGTTATACTCCTGCCCACCAAACTCGTACATGAAAGAAGCAAACAATGAGAAGTTTTTATAGGAAGCATTTAACCCGAATGATCCTTGTCCCTTGGGTTCCGTATTACCAACAATCACCTGATCGGCCCCACTCCACTCGTGAGTAATAACTCCATTTCGGGTGATAAACAATTCTTGACCATTCGCCGGATCTATACCTAAAGAACGCATAGCAAAAATAGACGTCGTAGATCCACCTTCTTCATATTTGGTCTTCACCTCTGCCACATTGTTATTACTCGGATCATTATAGAATTCCTCAACCTGTTTGTTATAAGCCTTCAAGGCATCCGAAATTTTCACAATTTTATTCTTGTTATGGGCGAAATTCCCCCATAAAGCAAATAACAAATCATTTCTCTGGATGATGTTGGCACGAATATTAAACTCGTATCCTCTATTCCGAATTTCACCCATATTATCTTTATAAGAAACGAATCCGGAAGAAGTCGGCACGGTTACATCCGTAATCAAATCAATGGTTTTCTTATTATACCATTCCGCACTAAAAGTCACACGTTCATTCCATACCTGCATATCCAACCCGAGATTGAATGTATTCGTTTTTTCCCAAGATAAATCTTTATTTCCAAGAGCTTTTAGCTTAATACCATATCCCGTAACATACCATTCATCAAATTGAGCCTCGTAAGTCGTAATTGCCGAATAAGATGGGAAATTCACCTTACCGGTCTGTCCATAAGAGGCTCGTATTTTCAATTGATTAAAGATACCATTATTCTGCATAAATCCGTAATTATGAATATTGATACCCAAACCTCCCGACCAGAAAGGGGCCCATTTCTGATTAGAACCAAATTCAGAAGAACCGTCAAAACGGGCAGAAGCATCCAACAAGTAAATATCATTATACGTGTAGTTCAAGCTGGCAATCATACCGAACAAACGAGTCTGACTCTGTGATTTTGTCGGTTTATCCACTACTTCTGCCGCATAGTTAGAAGAATTAAATTCTCCTGAAGGGAATCCACGATAATGAGTGGACGTGCTTTCCGCAAAATCAGAAGTAGCATTAAATCCCACAGACAAGTTTATATTATTCTTAGCAATAGACTGCTGATAATATAAAAATGCTTGAGCATCCCACATGGTTCTTTCACCTTTGTCCACGTACAAATCACCTGTCAGCAACTCATTGGAACTGGCTTTGGTTGATGACTTATTGGACTCAGGATCAACAAAACGTTCTCCTTTTGTAAATTGTTTGGTAATACTGAATTGACCTTTCATTGACAGATAGTCATTGATAAACCAATTCACGCTGACATTATCAATAATCTCATCATACTTGTCATAATCATAACTCTGCAGACGAGCCTCATACAAAGGATTCAAGGCGCTGAGACCTTTAACTAGAGTAAATTGTAACTTTTTCCTCATGGTACCGTCTTCATTAAAACAACGGTCATAAGGTAATAACGTGGTATAATCACTAAAAGAACCATACGGAGATTCCTGAGCTTTTACATAACCATAAGAAATATAATTCTTTACTTGAAAGTTTTTCAAACGATAGTCCACGGAAAAACCCACTCCGGTTCTATTTCTATAGGACTTCTTCATCACGCCATTGTCTCCGTTAAAAGAAGCATCCAACGCATAACGCAAATCCGAATTCCCACCTTCAATATACAGACTGTGTTTATGAGTGACCGCATTTCTCAACGGCTTTGAAATCCAATCCGTATCTGCTCCTTCTGCAATATTCTTATACCTTCTCCAATAGGAATCCTTGATACTCGTGGCTCCTTCTTCCGGATCATGTATTCCCGCAAGACGTTCAATTTCCAACTTTTCCTCTGCATTAGCTAAATTATAATCCGATAAATCCGGGAAAGTCACTCCACCTGTCAAAGAATAAGTAACCGTCACCTCACCCGGTTTCGGGGCTACTGTCGTGATGACCACCACACCGTTAGCTGCACGGGATCCATACATGGCTGTCGCAGCGGCATCTTTCAAAATTGTGATACTCTCAATCCGGTTCGGGTCCATATCGTACACTTTCTGTACATCTACCTCAAACCCATCCATGATAAACGTCGGTAAGTTCGGGTTATTCTCCAAATTACCTTTCGTTGTGTAATTCGGATCCAATTCTTTCACTCCAATACCGGAACGTCCACGAATATACATTTCAGGCATCGCATTCGGATCTGATCCCCATTGATTATTCGTGGCAATACGAAAAGAAGGATCAAAAGTCTGCAAAGCTGCAATTACATTTGTTTGTGAAACTTTCAACAAATCTTCTTTTTTCACTGTCACAGAGCTCCCCGTAAAACTTTGTTTCTTGATCTGCCCGTATCCGGTCACCACCACCTCATCCATCTCCGTCACGTCTGCTTTCATGCGAACGGTTACTTCTTTACTCAGATCCTTCATCTTATTAACATCTAAATGCTGGGTTTCCATACCCACGAAAGAGAAGATCAAGATCAAAGAATCCTGTTTCGGCAACTCCATCTTAAACTTCCCGTCAATATCCGTCACCACACCAATCGTAGTTCCTTTCAACAAGATCGTTACCCCAGGCAACGTCTGTCCGGCATCATCAACGACCTTACCTTTCACAACGAATTTCTCAACCCCGTCTTTCTTTTTATCATCCGGAGTTATCACGATCAGGTTATCCACGATCTTAAAACTGTACTTAGTCCCCGTAAGGCAAGATTTCAGAACATCCTGTATAGATGCATTCGTGAAAGAGCGAGTGATATTCGTGACACTTTTGATTTCCTCATCGTTATACAAGAACTCGAAAGATGTCTTTTGTTTTAGTACACTTAGCACTTCACTCAACGATTGCTTTTCAAACTGTACAGTAATAGTCTGTTGGCCAAACGCATTTTCACTTGAAAACGCAAAATGTGTAAATAGTAACAACACCATCATTAGTTTGCAGCCTAATGACAACTTGCTACACCTGCTCACCCAGTTTTTAATTTTTCTTCTCATCGATAATTTATTTAGGTCATTTTTGCACACATCTTCCTGGACTTTCCAGCAGATTCTCGTGAATCTGCCTTCAATCCAAGCAATTGATGTTTATTAAAACTCGAAAAATTTATACATAACACAGTTCTTCAACGAAATTATTTTTCATTGTTTGAAACACATCATTTTGTTTGTGGAGAAAAATCTTTATATTTGTGAAATCCCCTTGGGGTTTATTTTAGTACACATTTTTTTATAAAGCCGGAGTTGCAGCTTCGGCTTTATGGTTTTCACAACTTCTCCATCACTGTCACTGTTCTACCTTTCACATCAAATTTTATATTTGTTGTTAAACTCAATAATTCCAACACATCGGTAATCTTGGCATAACGAGGTAAGTATCCGGTAAAATGATAATTCTTGACGGACTCGTTCATGTAAAACACATCAACCGCATACCAACGGGAAAGTTTCGTCATAATTTCCTGAACACTCTCACTTTTGAACCGGAAATTCTCGTACATCCAAGTCGTATACACTTCCACATCAACCTCCTCCACGCTCACCTTCCCATCTTTTATAATCGCCTGATGACCAGGCTTTAGAATAGTTAATTTTCCTCCCATATTAATTTCGACCTTACCCGTAGCTAACGTCGTTTTAGAAGTCTTATCATCCTCATAACTATTCACGTTGAACGATGTTCCCAAAACTTTCACCGCATAATCCCGACATTGCACAATAAAAGGTTTCGACTGATTTTTAGCGACTTCAAAATAAGCCTCCCCCGATAGATACACCAAACGTTGCTCACTATTAGCAAAACTTTCGGGAAAACGCAGTTCCGTTTGTGCGTTCAAATACACTCGGGTCCCATCCCCTAACGTAATTTTATATTCTCCTCCTCTCGGAATCTCAATCTTATTATATCTTATTTCCTTTACATTTTCCGCTAATTGCCGATCGGTAAAAACGACCTCTTTCCCATCATTTGCCGCCAAAGAAACCGCCAAATCGACCTGCTTCAACGAATCCAAATGATAAACATCTCCAGATGCTACAGTTAATTTAGCAATAGAACGTCCCGGAGTAATATTCTCTACCTTAACTACCGGAACAACCGCAGTTTCCTCTTTTAAAAAGAAAGTCATTGCTACTCCCAAAACAACCACCACAACAGCCGCAATTTGATATATCCTCATCAAATGCTTTCTTCTTTTTCTCTGGGCTGCTTTTTGTTTCACAACCTGCCAGGCGCCACCTGCATTATAAGATAATATTTTTTGAATATCTTCATATTGCATCTTTTCATCCAGAATCCGGACGAAAAGAGCTTCATGAGAATCGGACTCTTTCAACCATGCATTCAGCTTTTGTTGTCCTTCCTCATCTATTTCATTCCGCAAATACGCTAATATTATTGCGGCAATGTCATACAGATATGTGTTGCTATTATTTTTCATACACTATTATTACACGACCCACCCCCAAAAGGATTAAACGGAATCTCATTTTTTCAAAAAAAAATACGATTTACTCCTTATTCCTAAATTATCACATACCTCATCATCCCTCAGAATAAAGGATTTAGCAACATTAACAATGAGAGAATATCTTTCAAATTTTCTCTTAAAATTTTTTTCCCGCGGGCTTTTTGCGCTTTTACCGTGTTAACACTCAAACCTAGTTCTTGTGCGGCACTTTCATTATCCAACCCTTGAAAATAACAAAGCTGAAATACTTTCCGACACTCCTCCGGTAATTTCTCAACAGCAGCAGCCAATTCCCGATGGATTTCAGTCAAAATAATACATTCCTCAAAATTTTCTGCCTGCTCTTCATAAGCCAATGAAGCAATGTATCGATCCTTAGAACGAGTACTACGGATATAATTTAAACAAGAGTTTCGAATAGATAAATACAAGAAGTTCTTCAAATGGACTTCGGATTGGAAAAACATTTTTTTCTCCAACAGAGTAATAAAAACATCTTGTACAAGATCCTCTATCACCTCCTCGTCCTTCAAGAACCGGGAAGCGAAATAACAAAGAGAGCCGTAATACTCTTTGAATATTACCTCAATATTGTTAACTTGACCTTGTACACCAGTAATCTCTCGCTTTTCCATTCTATCAATTTTATTGACGAAATAAAACTGATAAAGAAATTAAATTCAACGACATCACGCCACCCAACAATACTTAATAAAAAACAAACAATGTTAATCAAGTTATTATTCGTATTTCGCTAAAGCCCTAATTATTTTAGGAATATCCGTGTTATCCAAACGTCCATTAAACCGTTCCGCACCAACACCGATAGCATATACCGGAACAACACCTGCCGAATGTCCCCCACTAGCCCAACTAATCTTGGCAAGACGATTCAGTATATTGATGGACAATTGAGCGATCGGCTCATTCTCCGAATACAAATTTTTAACCATTTCAACGGTCTTGCCCGAGAATGTTTCCCGATAACAATTTTTCAAGGCCTGTTCGTCTTCCGTTGATAAATTCACCATGTTCCAAAAACCTAAATTCTTCGCCAGAACTTCCTGTACATTCTCCCACTCCACCTGATTACTCTTCATATCTCGTAATTCCCGAATTTCACGAGTCAATTTCTCCAGAGACACCCTCTGATTCTCCAATACCCGAAGATTCAATTGATACGAGCCAGTCCCGAGAACGATCCCTCCCGTCTCGTGATCGGCAGTAACCACGATCAATGTCTCGTCCGGATGTTTCAAATAAAACTCGTATGCTTTTTGTACCGCATCAGCAAAATCTACCACTTCTCGAAAAGTCGTGGCTGCATCATTCACATGACAAGCGTAATCAATCAAACCACCTTCCACCATCAGGAAAAAGCCCTCCTTTCCCCGGTTTAAAAATTCAATCGCCCCTTCTGTCATCTGACTTAACGTGAGGTCATCCTCTTCCCGGTCTATCGCGTATGGTAACGTCGTCTGGGGACCGCCTTGAATAACAACCAATTTAGACGACTCGACCATTTTTTCCCGAAACATCTCGTTTCCCCGAACGACCAAATATCCCGACTCATGCAACAAATCAAAAAGATTCGCAGAATCTTTCGGGGATACGGATTGAATAATACCTCCACCGCCATATAAATCAAACCCGGTCCTGATAGCATCTTTCCCCAACTCGAAATACATCGTCCGCCGAGGTTGATGCCCGTAAAACGCTGCCGGAGTTGCATGATTCATCCCGACACTGGTAATAATCCCTACTTTACGTCCGGCCTCTTTTGCCCGCACGGCAACACTGTATAAAGGTTCCTTCTGATCCTTATCCATCCCGATCGTGTTATTCTTTGTCTTCTCCCCGGTAGCCAAGGCTGTTCCAGCGGCAGCAGAACAAGTAACACCATTATAAGAAGAATAAGTCGTTACATAATTGCGAATCGGGAAACTGGCAAAATTCAACCCTTTCACCCCGACAACACTATCCAGTTCGGCCAAATACATTTCTGTCCCGTTCACCTGATTCACCCCCATGCCGTCACCGATAAAATAGAACACGTACTTTGCCTGCCGGGCCTCATTACAACTTTCGAAAAAGAAAACCAACACTCCAACAAGCCAAATAAATAACAACTTTTTCATCCTCTTACATTTTATTCCTCAAAATTAGGCATAAAGCAACAAAAAGCCAAACATAACAATCATTATTTCCTCCCTATCGGAATCCCATCAGTAATACATTATATCACAACACCTTGTCATGCAAACGTATGCACGATTTTATGTTTTATAAGATGTTTTTTATCCAAAACAAATGTGTTAATTTTGCCCGGTTTTAAAACAAAAGCAAGGTATTTAACAATATATCAACAAAAAACAAAAACAATGATTTACTCACATGAAGTACAACACATGTGTGTTGTGAAAAAAGGACCGAATCATGGTCCGGCACCTATCCCAGAAGAGGGGAAATGGGTTCGTTCTAAAGAGATCAAAGACATTTCAGGATTGACTCACGGTATCGGCTGGTGCGCCCCGCAACAGGGAGCCTGCAAATTGACCCTGAACATCAAGGACGGAATTATCGAGGAAGCATTGATCGAAACGATCGGTTGTTCCGGGATGACCCACTCCGCGGCCATGGCTTCTGAAATCCTACCGGGCAAAACCTTATTGGAAGCCCTGAACACGGATCTCGTTTGTGATGCCATCAACACGGCTATGCGCGAATTATTCCTGCAAATTGTTTACGGTCGTAGCCAAAGCGCTTTCTCGGAAGGCGGACTTCCCATCGGGGCCAGCCTTGAAGATTTGGGTAAGGGCATGAGAAGCCAGGTCGGAACCATGTTCGGAACCAAGGCTAAAGGAACCCGTTACCTTGAAATGGCCGAGGGATACGTAACTCGCATGGGACTTGACGAAGACGGAGAGGTTATCGGTTACGAGTTCATCCACTTGGGTAAATTCACTGATATGTTGAAAAAAGGTATTGATCCCAAAGAAGCTGTCGAAAAAGCAACCGGATCATACGGTCGTTTCGCGGATGCCGTAAAATACATCGATCCGCGTCAAGAATAAACTAATTGTAAATTGTAAATTTTAGATTTTAAATTGAAAGTATCAACTCGAATTCTAAAATCTAAAATCATAAAATCTAAAATGAATTATGGCTTTATTTGAAAGTTACGACCGTCGGATTAATCAAATTAACGCGGTTCTAAATAATTACGGAATAAAAGACATCGAGGATGCAAAAGCCATCTGCGATGCCCAAGGGATCGACCCGTACAAAATGTGTAAAGACATTCAACCCATCGCATTCGAGAATGCAGCTTGGGCTTATGTAGTCGGTGCAGCTATCGCAATCAAAAAAGGATGCAAAAAAGCAGCAGAAGCCGCAGAAGCTATCGGAGAAGGTTTGCAGTCATTCTGTATACCGGGATCTGTCGCTGCCGATCGTAAAGTGGGTTTAGGCCACGGTAACCTGGCTGCCATGTTGCTTCGTGAAGAAACCAAATGTTTCGCATTCCTTGCCGGACACGAATCTTTCGCCGCGGCAGAAGGAGCTATCGGTATTGCAAAATCAGCCAACAAAGTACGTCAACAACCGTTGAAAGTGATCTTGAACGGCTTGGGTAAAGATGCAGCCATGATCATCTCTCGTATCAACGGCTTCACTTACGTGCAAACCGAATTCGACTACTACACCGGAGAATTGAAAATCGTAAAAGAAAAAGCATACTCTAAAGGCGAACGCGCCCAAGTAAGATGTTACGGGGCTGACGATGTTCGGGAGGGTGTAGCCATCATGCGCCACGAGGGAGTCGACGTTTCCATCACCGGAAACTCAACCAACCCGACCCGCTTCCAACACCCGGTTGCCGGAACATACAAGAAAGAGTGTATGGAAACCGGAAAAAAATACTTCTCAGTTGCCTCTGGTGGTGGTACCGGACGTACCCTTCACCCGGACAACATGGCAGCTGGTCCTGCTAGTTACGGGTTCACTGACACGCTTGGCCGTATGCACGGAGACGCACAGTTTGCAGGTTCATCCTCTGTTCCCGCACACGTGGAAATGATGGGATTCCTCGGAATGGGTAACAATCCGATGGTTGGAGCCACCGTTGCTGTTGCGGTTTCAATCGAAGAAGCAATGAAATAGTATTAAAACATTACTTCATAAAAAATCCAGGATTTCAGTCCTGGATTTTTTTATGCCACAACCACCCTTTTATGCTTCCAGCGCCGATGAGACCACAGCCAATACGCCGGCTCCTCTCGAATAAAACGTTCCAACATCCGGATATGCATTCGAGTCAATTCCCCCGGTTCCAGGCTTTGCGGATCGGAACACAAATCGTAAAACTCGGCATGATAATGGCCCCGTTTCACCTTACGCATATTCACGAAAACCACCGGTTGGTTCAACTTTCGGGCGATTCTTTCTGTTCCCTCCAGCACAGCCGTATCTTGATTCAGGAAACGAGTCCAAAAATGAAGAGAACGTCGGTTAGGCGTCTGGTCTCCGATAAATCCGGTCATCGTAATCTTTCCTTCCTGTTGATTCCTTAACATCACCCGTAGCGTATCCGCTTTTGCCAAAGGCGTGGCCCCGAAGCGGCTCCTAATTTTACAAGTCATCCGATCAAAGACTTTATTATGTATCGGTTTATAAATCGGGACCAACTCGACATTCTTCTCCCACAACTTATAAGAATACATCATCTCCCAATTCCCGTAATGCCCGGAAAAAGCGATCACGCTACGTCCTTGCTCGAAATAGCGATGTGGCACATCCACGTTCACCATGACACAGCGTCTCTTGATCTCGTCCTCCGAGATATGCCACAATTTATAAAACTCGGCAAAAGTATCACACAAATGGCGATAATACTTCCGGGCAATCCGCTTTCGTTCCTCCTCGCTCTTCTCCGGGAAAGAATTCCGCAAATTCATATCGACCACTTTCCGACGATAATGAACACCATAAAACAAAACAACGAACAACACGTCCGTCATCAAATACATCACGGGTAGAGGCAGAAAACTAACTCCCCACAACATTCCATATCCCAAATACGAACATAGATTAACTAATAATTTCATCTAAAAAGTATAAATTTCACACGCATCTTAAACTTGATTCCTACAGCAAGTCAATCAAAGATAACACAATTATCAACCATCTGACAAAAACGATCCAATATTTATACTTTTTCTACACAAATTGCATTCTAAAGCTCCAGCTCACTCTTTTAAGTTCTGTATCAAAAAACAATTTCAAGGTTGATTCCTGTTACTCGTTCAAGTCAAGGAACAGCAAGTGTGGAGCATACTCTTGATGATAAATAATCCCAATTAATATCTAAATTCTTTATTACAAATTGATCACTACCTAATGAATACCCTCATAAACCTTATAGATACCTTATAGAAACCTTATATGAACCTTATATATAATAA
>OHAO01001805.1_pt1 | contig 14139 bp, 10 predicted proteins | sample 1577151 | NCBI WGS metagenome assembly OHAO01 (sample SAMEA3541585, study PRJEB24748) | human gut metagenome | biome: human gut; feature: human-associated habitat; material: faeces | place: China | collected 2012 | reverse complement strand
CCATAAATCAAGTCGGTGTAAACCGACACGGCGGTACGCCGTATTTTGTCGTCAGACAAAAGATTTAATGGTAAAATGTTCTCAGACGTGCGGTGCACCGCAAGCCGTGCTTTTGCACGGCAAAATCCGCTCCCGGCGGATTTTAAGTCTGAGGTTATTATACCACACTTCCCCCGCACCCGCAACTTTATCTCCTTTATTTTTAATGAATAGCCGGGAATTTTTGAGTTATCATATTTACGGGCGAATTTAACAGCGTTTAAAAACAACTAAAAACAGTGTGAAATATATGTAACCTAACATAAAATTATTTTAGTTAAACGAATTTGTAAGTGTGAAAACGGGTTACACCGATACTTACTTAATAAAATTGTGTAACACAGTTAAGTTAGTGTGAATTTTGTTTTTAATGCACATAATAAACAAATATAATTTATGTGTTTTAGCTGAATTTCCTATAGCTGTATTGACTTTTAGCTAAAACGTTGTATAATCTTAAGTGAATTAAGCAAGCGGAAACAGCTTAATAAACATAAGCTAAATTCATTAACTATCAACTAAGGACCGGTGGCTAAGCACTGTCCGACCAGAAAGGAAATTATCACATGAAAGCAAAGAAGATACTCGCAGGTATCCTTGCGGCAAGCACAGCAGTTTCGCTGGCAGCCTGCAACAGTAACAATGCAACATCATCAACATCAGGCAGTACATCATCTTCATCAAAGACAGAAGATAACAGTTCTGCGACATCGGGTGAAGAATCTTCGACTACACCTTCGGGCGAAAAGATCACACTCAAGGTTCTTACTCACCGTACAGACCGTAAGGATGACGGCTCACTCGACAAGATGACAGATGCTTTTGAAGAAAAGTACAACTGCACTGTTGAATATCAGTCATTCAAGAGCTACGCAGATGACGTTTCGACAATGATGAGCACCAAGGAATATGGCGATGTACTCATGATACCCGATACAGTTAAGCTCGCCGATCTTTCAAACTTCTTCGAGCCTCTCGGCAAGTACGATGAACTTAAGGATAAGTACAAGTGGGCAGATCAGAAGATGTATGACGGAACAGTATACGGCCTTGCTCACTTAGGTTCGGTAAGCGGCGGTATCTGCTACAACAAGAAGGTATGGACAGACGCAGGCATCACAACAATGCCCAAGACAGCCGATGAATTCATCGCTGACTTAAAGAAGATCAAGGAAAAGTTCCCCGATGTAATTCCTTACTACACAAACTTCAAGGAAGCAAGCTGGACAGCTTCACAGTGGTCAAGCCTTGTTGTTCCTTCTTCGGGCAACCCCAACTTTGAAACAGACCTTATCGTAAACAAGGAAGACTTCTTCACAGAAGGCAAGCCCTACTACAACGTATTCAAGCTGATGTACGATATATATTCAGATTCTACTCTTATCGAGGGCGACCCGATGAGCTCCGACTGGGAAGGCTCAAAGCTGATGATTGCAAAGGGCGAAGTTGCTACAATGACAATGGGTTCATGGGCAGTTTCACAGTTCCAGCAGATCGCTAAGGATAATAACCTTGATCCCGAAAATATCGGTTACATGCCTGCTCCCTTCTCTAAGGACGGCAAGCAGTACGCACAGTACGCAGCAGACTACTGCATGGGCGTAAACAAGAACATTGCCGATGACAAGAAGGATCTCGGCAAGAAGTATATCGAATGGTTCATCGCTGAATCCGGCTTCTCTGAGGCTGAAGGCGGTATCAATACACTTGAAGGCAGCAAGCTCCCCGATTACCTCTCAGCGTTTGACGGTTGTGAATTCTTCACAGCAGCAACAGCTCCCGAAGGTCTGACAGGCGTATTCAACGCTATCGACAAGGATTCTGAGGTCGGTATATGGACAGGCGACTCCGCTAACTTCAAGCTCCAGCTTGCTGAAGCAGCATTTGCCGGCAAGGGCGACGCAGGCTTTAAGGCTATCGCAGACTCCGTTAATCAGAAATGGGCGGCTACAAGAGATGCCAATGCAGAACTTGAAGCATACATCAAGGCTAACGGCTAATTAACGCTATCGTATTTTCTTCATAGATACTCCAAACACACAAACCCGTACGGAAAGGCGTAAGTCTTTCCGTATAGGTTTTTATGGAGAAAATTAACTAATTTACAAAAATAGAAATTATTTCTTGAAAGGACAGATTTATGGCTACTCAAGGCGTTACCGCAATTCAGAAGCGTCGCACATTATGGCAGTGGCTTAAAGGCTATACAGGTCAGAAATACATGACCACAGTGCTGTTTCTGGCGATACCTGTCGCACTGCTGATACTTTTCACTATTATCCCTGCTGTGAATATGATAATATTCAGCTTCCAGCAACGTGACCAGCTTGGCGTAAATGTACAGTGGGTCGGTTTTGACAACTATAAGACGCTGTTTACCGATATGGCATATCTTTCAACGCTCATCAACAGCTTGTACTACTTTGTCGGCTCGTTTATACAGCTCGGACTTGCACTTTTCATCGCAACTCTGTTATGCTCGAAAATAAAGCTCGCAGGACTGTTCAAGGGAGTTATCTTCTTCCCTTATCTTATGAACGGCGTTGCGGTAGCACTTATCTTCCAGAGATTCTTCAGAGGCGATGACGGCGGTACGCTCAACTCCATAATCGCACTTTTCGGAGCAGATCCTGTAAAGTGGCTGTCAAACGGCGCTATCAACAACTGGTGTCTGGTTTTTGCGTCGGTATGGCGTTATATCGGCTTTGATATTCTGATGTTCATCGGCGCTATCCAGTCTATCTCGCCCGACATTTACGAAGCGGCAGATCTTGACGGTGCAAACGCATGGCAGAAGTTCTGGCACATAATTTTCCCCGGTATCAGAACAATCATCGCATTACAGCTTATCCTTGCCATAAAGGGTGCTGCATCTGTATTTGAGATACCGTATATTATAACCGGCGGTAAGATGGGAACATCGACCTTCGTTATCAAGACGATCGAAACGGGCTTCCAGTACCAGAAGATCGGACTTGCATCCGCAATGGCTATCGTCCTGCTGTTTATAATAATAGTGATTACGATGATCCAGAAGATATTCTTTAAGGAAGAAAAGTAGGTGTAACAATGACAGACAATATCACAACAACCGAAAACTCCGGACAGACCTCTTTCAATATGGATAAATACAGGTTCAAGGAAACGCCTAAGGGTGTAAGAATACTGATAGACGTATTGAAATACGCCGTGCTCGTCATAGCCTGCCTTATAGTTATCGTGCCTCTGGTAGTCGTATTACTCGGCTCGCTGAAAAGCCACGAGGATTTTCTGACAAGCGGAGCGTTTGAGCTTCCTAAGGTGGTGGAGCTGGCAAACTTCAAGACGGCGTTCCTGCAGGGTAACGTAATGAAAGGCCTTATCAATACCGCTATTATCCTTGTGTTCTCGTGTGCGGGAACGATAATCACAGGTACTATGACCGCCTTTGTTGTACAGCGTTTTACAATGGTGTTCACAAAGCTCGTAAAGAATATATTCCTTATTGCCGCACTCCTGCCGAATATCTCTATGCAGGTAACGGTATTCCAGGTAGTGCACGCACTTGGTCTTTATGACACCCTCGCCGCACCGATAATCCTTTATATCGGTACGGATATAGTTTCGATCTATATCTTCATACAGTTCCTCAATAACATATCCGTATCCCTTGACGAAAGTGCGATACTTGACGGCTGTTCATATCCGAGAGTATACCTGAGCATTATTCTCCCTATGCTCCGTCCTGCTATTGCGACCGTGCTTGTAATCAAGTTCGTAAGCATATACAACGACTTCTATACAGCAAACCTGTATATGCCCAGTGACGGACTTCAGGTCGTATCGACAGCACTATATAAGTTCATAGGTCCTTACGGCTCACAGTGGGAAATTATCTTCGCCGGTGTAATTATCTGTATCATACCTACGTTAATAATCTTCCTTTCAATGCAGAAGTTTATTTACAGCAACCTTGTTTCAGGCTCTGTAAAGGAATAAACGTTTCCGATTCTCCTTGCTATATATGAAAATGACGTCACGCCGAAAAGCGTGACGTCATTTTGGTTACGGGAAAGTTTGTACATAAATGCAGACGTTCATAATTTTTAACGGCGTGAGTTTTTTCTGCTGAAAACGCAGATAAAACAGCCGTTTTATTTGTAGCTGCTACCCTTATATATATTGGGATAAATTAAATTGAATGATAATGAACGGTTTCTTTTATACGAAGCAACACATAGCTCCAACGAGAGCTTTTTAACACTTATAGACCGGTAGCATTCATTTCTCAGGAGTGCCGCCGCTACTGTCATAGCAGTTTTCTTGTCATCATACCGTGCAGCATATTCCGGACAATATACGGTTGCTTTTGCGGAATTAATGTATTTGATTTTCCCATCCTTGCTTATAACCTCGAGTACATAAGCCATGCTCCCACCTCACTTTACAATTATCCGATAATAAAATTATAATTTAAAGAAAGGCGCATTTCAATAACAAATTAAAAATAAAGTTGAAAAATGGGATAATATGTCAGAAATTTTGTCGAATTTATTGAAATCACTGAAATAATCCGAATTTTACTCTCAGACGGCAACATTTTTTCAATAGTGCATCGCCTGTTATAAGCACAAATATTACTGTGGATACTGCGTGGATAAGATCAAAGGGTATGCCTGAAACGATATAGGCGGTAATTGTCTGTAAGTTTATATCGGTCGTGTAGGTAAGCACACTTGATATATTCATTATTCCGCCGTAAATAACGAGGACTGACAGGAAGGAGTAGATACAAAGGGCGAGCGTGTTGCGCTTTTTCGAGAAGATGATACCTGCAAAAAAGCCAAGAAGCCCCATTGCAAACATCTGCCACGGCGTCCACATACCCTGACCGAACAGCATATTCGATATCAGCATAGACACCGCACCGACAAGAAAGCCTGCCTGTGCACCGAGCGCCGTTCCGCTTATGATAACGATTGCGGCAACGGGCTTGAACTGCGGAAACATAAAGAAAAGCTCCCTTCCTGCGACAGCCGCCGCAGAAAGCACGGCAAGCACCGCTATATCCTTTGCGGACGGCTTCTTTTTTTCAAAGCTGATAAAGAAAGCGGCAAGGCACTCGACAAGCACGGCAAGAATTATCAGCAGATGCTTTCTTGTGCCGTTAGGGATAAAAAGTGTGCCGAGTATCACTGTGAAAGGAATAAGAACGGCGGTTATAACGCCTGCGACAATATCGGACGGAGTTACTTTTTTTGCGGTTACGGGCGGCTTTGCCATTGAGTTTTTCGGGGCAACGCCGATAATAAGCATAATCATAGGAACGCACAGCAACGCATATTGCAGCCAGAACGGCTCTGACGGTATCTCAAAAGGGAATATGCCGGTACCGGCTAAAAGCATAAAAACAAATCCGACACTGCCGAGCGAAAGCATTACCTTTCGGAAAACCGAGAGCCTTTTGCGTTTTTTGCGTTGCGGTACTGCTGTGTCGGGCTTATCACCTTTTATGCCGTGAAAACGTCCGGAGAGATCGCCGTAGTTTTCAGCCTTTCCTCCGAGAGAAGCTATAAGCCCTGCGACAGTGTAAACTTTATCGCATACGTTTTTGGCGATTTTCGCACTGTCTGTTGTGAAGAATGAAGAATCGGCAAAGAACTGTGACGGCGGCAGAGATACGCTTATTTCTCCGTCAAAAAGCAGGGCGCATATATCCGCTGTTTCGGCACAGAAATCCATATCGTGACTGACAATCACAATCGTTTTCCCGTCTGCTTTAAGCTGTTTCAATAATGCCGAGAACATCTGCTTATATACTGCGTCCGCCGCCTTAGTCGGCTCATCGAGAAGAAGTATATCCGCACCGTAGGAAACGAGCTTTGCGAGCGCCGCCTTCTGCCGCTCCCCGCCGGATAAGTCAAATGGGTGACGTGACAGCAGGTGCGTAAGATTAAATGCGGCGGCTATTTCATCGGCATTGCCGGCAAATTCTTCTCTGAGCGTTTCCTTATTGAAAAGCAGGGTAGGGTCTTGCGGAAGAAAACCTATCTTTCCGCCGTTTATCATTATTTTTCCGCTGTTTTGCTTGAGTGTACCGCAGATAAGGCTTAGCAGGGTCGATTTTCCTGCGCCGTTTCCGCCCACTATTGCGGTTATGCTCCCTTGCTTTATGTCAAGCGAAAGGTTTCTTATAATATCTCTTTTGCTGTTCTTATAGCCGAAAGACAGATTTTTAACGGATATACAGCTTTCCTCCGACAGCGTATCGTCTGCGGCGGCAGCTGATACGAGCCTGTGATTTTCGCCGTAGGACGTATACCAGTCCTTAGCGGAGGGAACGTCAAGCAGTGGAAGAACATTGCTGACAGATGCGCTTGCTCTTACACCTGCCGGCATTTCAAAAAGCATAGGGTGATTGTTTTCCGACAGATGCTCTGTAAGAGAGCTTGCGTCGCCGTCGTGACACACCTTGCCGTTGTCGAGCATAACTGCACGTTTTGCAACGGACAAAAGACCGCCGAGCTGATGCTCGGCAACAATCACTGTCGTACCAAGCTCCTTGTTTATTCTTACAAGCAGTGAAATAAACTGCGTGGATGCGATAGGGTCAAGCTGTGAGAGCGGCTCGTCAAGGAGCAGTACATCGGGATTCATAGCCATTACAGACGCTAAGTTAATCATCTGCTTCTGACCGCCCGAGAGCTTGTCGCAGTCGCAGTACAGCAAGTCCTCTATGCCGAAGAACAAAGCGGTCTGGGAAACCTGCGAGCGTATTTCGTTTTGTGAAAGTCCTATGCTTTCCGCACCGAAGGCAAGCTCGTGCCAAACCTTGTCGCAGACGATCTGCTCGTCCGTAAACTGCGTGACAAAGCCTGCAAAATGACCGCTGAAAGAAATTTTTCCTTTTTGCGTTCCTGCGTCGGCAGGCGCTTTCATAAGATTTAAAAGGGTGGATTTTCCGCTTCCCGAGCTGCCGCAGAGTATTACGAATTCACCTTTGTTTATTTTAAGCGAAATATCGGAGAGTGCGTTCATATCCGAGCCGGGATAGGAATATGACAGATTTGAAATATTATAAAGTTCCATTTCTTTCCCTCCGTTTAAAACGTGAATAAAGCTCGGCTGCAACAGGCATCGCACAGAGTATGAGCCAGAAAATATCCGCAGAAATATCGAAAGCAGTCAGCGGCAGGATAAATTCTGGATAATAGAGATAATAGGCTTTACCGCTTGCAAAAAGAATAATAATTGCGGTTGTGCATATCACGGTAACAGACATTATAATAAAGTCGGACGGTGCGAATCTGAATATGCTGTAGGCTGTACGTTTTGCTGTACCGTAACCTCTGTATTTCATAGAGCGGGCGGTATATGCGCTATGCTCAAGGGTATCCGTTACCGCAACAGAGAGAACGTGAACACCGCTTCTGATACGGCTTCGCAAGCCGCCCTCGTATATATCGTTTCCTACAAAACGCTGAGCCGCCGCCGCTTGCTTTGCCCGTCTTGCGAACATAGGCACAGAACGCAGCGTCATTGACAACAGCAAAGCGAGTGACGGCAGTGCTTTTCCGAGAAGATATACCGTTTTGTCGCTTGTCATACACTTGTTAAGTCCGATAAACCACATAACGAGCGATATTGTCATAGCGCCTGTAAACAGCGAAAAAATAAGCGTTTCAAGCGTGATACTGTTGCCGCTCGGCAACTTTGCAAGCACGGTTATGCCTCTGTTTGAAAACAGAAGATTTATAACCGCCGCAAGCAGTGCCATAGGGAGCATTACAAAAAGCGTTCTTGCGGCGGTTTTTCCGTTCAGTAAAAAAGCAAAAACGGCAGAGCAGACAAGAGCCTCCGCCATAAAGACGGGGCTTTGCACTATTGCGGTTATCAGTATCACTGACAGAAAATACATTGCCGCTGTTACAGGGTGTGTTCTTTCCATTGTTGCTCCTTAGTTTTAAAGGTCATAGCCAAGCTCGCAGGTATAGCGGAACGCTATCTTGTCGTTGTTTACTGGCTTGTACGATGAACAGCCGTAGTTCGGGAAAACGCCGTTTACACTGTACATCCAGCCTGAGCCTTGTCCGCAGTCGAATTCATAAAGGTTGTTGATACCCTCGACATAGTATGAGCTGAACGCAGGGGTGTAGCTTGCCTCCATCTGAATACTGTTCTCGTCACAGATACGGCGGAGTATATCGTATACGCTTTCACCGCTGTCGAATCCGACCGTTCCGCTGAATATTACGGCATCATCGGGAATGTACTTTTCAAGTCCTTTTTTCAGTTTATCCTTGTTGTTGAGTATGGTTTTGCACTCTATAACGAATGTGCAGGTGTTGTCATATTTCTTTATCGGCTTGTTGGGCTTCGGGGTCGTTGATATTACAGATGAAGCGGTTGATACTGTTGTGACTTTTGAAGATGCCGGACTTGCCGAAGATGTCGGGGCGGATGTGAAAACGGGCTTTTCGGTTGGCTTTGAAATGTCTGCGGCGGTAGATGATGTTGATGCGACAGAGGTTATTGCCGTTGTTTTAGGCTTTTCGCTTTCAGGTAAGGTTTGTGAAGAAGTGTCCGTAACGGTTGTTGCGGGCGTTGTCTGAGAATTGCCGTCTGTCTGAAAAGCCGTTGTTGCGACAAGGCTTTCTACGGTTGTAAACGACGATGTTTCGGGGGTAGCATATGATATATCGCTGTTTTCGGCGGCATCTTTTCCTGCAACGGCGGAAACTACCGCAATTATCACCACAGCGACAAGAGCCAGCCCAAGACCGAGTATATATTTGTATTTATCAAAAAAAGCTTTCATTTTTTCTCCGTGAAATATCGGTTATGTAAAAATTGTTCCGCACCTATTTTATCATAAAAACAGGTACGGAACAAGCATTTACATAATAGTTTTACTTATTTGCGCTTTTTCTTCGAAATAAGCATAACTGCGCCTGAGATGAGAACTGCCATACCGCCTGTTACAAGTACGCCTGTACCGGGATTTATGGGATCGTTTTTATCTTCGGGCTTGCCTGAGCAGTCGCCGGGCTTTACAGAATCGCCGGGCTGTGCGGGCATATCGGGTTTTTCAGGTTCTGTCGGCTCAGCCTTCGCAGACATTTCGTAAAGTGAAGAGCCGTCCTTTGAAAGCTCATAAGCTGTAAGAGCGAGTGTCGCCTGTTCGGTAGCCATGTAGTTTTCTTCGCCGCCGAGCGTGTGGCTGTAGCCGTTTTCTGTAGCGTAGCTTTCAAGTGCGTCGATAAGCGTGATGCCGTCAACGATGAATCTTGAATCTGTAAGCGGGTCGATGCCGAGAGCGGCAAGTGCGATAAGTACCTGCGAGGTGCTTTCACTGCCGTTTGCATATCTTGCGTTCTCGTCAAGAGATTCTGCAAGGAACTCAAGACCGCTGTCTATAGCCGCATTTACCTTCTCGTCAGCCGCATAGGGAGCGAGTGCCTGTATAGCCATAGCCGTAAGGTCAACATCTGCGGTATTGCCGGCGAGCGCCCAGCCCTTGCCCGTCATATTGTCAACAATATAAGCGATAAGCTCATCGTGCGTCTTTGCGCTGTAATCTGTAGTGTCGAATGCTATAAGTGAGAATATAACCGCATTGATACCCTGCGATGTGATATAGTCCATATCGTCAAGACCGCTCAGCAGGTTATGGCCTGCGATGTCTGCGGAATTTTTTCCGAGTGAGGACAGAGCGATTATAACTCTTGCGTTCTCCGTAGGCTTTCTGTCTGAAAGTCTGTCTGAACCGTTAGCCTTTACTGCTTCACAAAGCTCGCTGTAGTATTTTGCCGCTTTGTCGGCAGAGAGCTTTCCTGCTCTTGCGAGTGCGATAACCGACCATTCACCGCCGATAGACTGAACGGGGTAGATATTGTTATCCGCAAGAGTACCGAGAACAGTGCTGAAGTGCTCCTTGCTCTTTGTGCCTGCCTGCTTTATCGTGTCGATAACGGCGAATCTTTCTGTTGCTTTGTCAAGAGTATCCGAATTTGTGACCTTATCTCTTAAACGCTCGGGAACTGCCGAGAAAGCGTCCTTTGCATTTTCAATCTTATCCTTGCTGTCAGCGGTAACCTTGCCGATTGCATCTATTGCCTTTATCGCATTGCTTATAACGTCAGCCTCAGCCTTAGCGAGAGCTTCTTCTGCGGCTGTTAAGGTTTCGTAGTTCCCTACAAGCGTCTTTGCGTTGTCGCTGAGCTTGTCATAAGCCGCTCTTGCCGCTGTGATGCTGTCATAACTGTCGAGCGTTACATCGCCTATAGCGTCAATAAGCTCTTCAACCTGCTCAGCCGCCTTTACATCATCGGAAACGAGCTTCAGGTAAGCGTATACGGGCTGTTTTTCACCGTTCTGAACGATTATTCTGACAACCTTTATTTCAGACTGATTAAGTGCGATTTTAGCCTCTGTGCCGGATGCTACACGCTGATTGTTGATATAAATGTTATCATCGTCAGCGCCGGATACGGAAACGTTCACGCTTTCCTCGATACCTGTGCTTATCTCGTAAACACCGTTATCATCGGGAGTGATTTCCTTTATTGTCTTGCCGTTTGCGTCTGTTAAGACTATTTTTCCGGGAAGCGCTGTCGTGCCGACCTCTTGCTCGTTTGCAGTTGTTCTTACAACATAAGAAACCTCTGTCGATTTCTCGTTGAATACGCCTGCCCAGATGTTGCTTGCTGTCTGTATCTTTATATAGTGAACGCCGTTTTTGAATGTAACGGGGTTCCCGTTTTCATCTACCGCCCACTTTAAGTCGAAACCGTTTGATTCGGCATTTTCGCTGTATGCGTTTACATTAGTGCCTATCGTGCCGTTCTTGAAGTAGTCAACATAGCCGAACCTTGTCGTACCTACAAAGGAAGCTGTAGAGCTGTCGCCCTGTATACTACCCTGAACACCGGGGATAACAACGCCTCTGAGTGTGACAGTATCGCCCTTTGCAAGATTGTTCATATAGTAAACGCTGGGTGAAACCCATCTGCCTGTCTGCTTTGAGCCGTCGTTTGAGTTGCCCTGATTGTCTGTCCAGCTTGTTTTACCGTCGGCTGTCTTTTTGTATGTTACTTCGTAATCGGTGATGGTCGTATCTTCGAAATGCTCACTTCCTGCGAGTGCATACCATGTTTTGCCGTCCTCAGAAACATATACCTGTCCGCTTTCAGCCGCACTTCCGCCGCTTACAAAGCTGTTGCCGTAAGCGTAGAAGTCAAGGCCGTAGGGGTTTGAGGGGTCATCTGTTACTGGGTTTTCATAGTAATATGTGATATAACCGCCGAAGTTACCGAGTGATTTTATAGTGCCTGCGAGCGTCTGCTCGGGGCCTACACCGTAGGAAACGTTGGTGTACTGGCTGTTGATGCAAAGATAATCAACTACCTTGTCGGGTACGTCATACTTGCTTCTCTTTGTAGCCTTGACAGTATAGTTTTCGGAAAGAGTGCCGTCTGTTACCGTTACAGTAGTGTTGGCGCTCTTGGTAACAAGACTGTAAACGCCGTTTTCATCTGCTGTTGCGGCATCGTTGCCTATCTTAACTGTGCAACCGTTGGCAACCTTGAAATATACTGTGGGGAATTCTGCGTCATTTGCTATAACTATATTATAGCTGAGAAGTGACGGGTCGAATGCGGGATACATATCGCCGTGTTCGCTTTTAAGCTCTGTAAAGTGTACGTTCTTTATAGAAACGTCAGCCTTTACAAGCTTTATTTTGTAGCTTGTTATCTTGTCTGCATCATCAAACTTGTCTGTAAGATAATCGCCGTCCGAAACAGCATCTATTGATACTGTAACAGTGCCGTCCTTGCCGAAGGAATATGCGGGAGTTGTTTCGCCGCTTTTAAGCTCTGTATATTCGCCGTCAGCCTTTGCTCTGAAATGAACGTTTGCGGTTTTGCCCTTGAGAGTAAGCGCAACGCTGTCGGTGTCGCCTAAAACATAGGCTGTGTAGCTGTGGCATTCTGCATTTGTGCCGGTCGTATCGGTCACATTGCCGTTTTCGTCATTTCTGAAAACCGTTCCCTCTGCAAAGCCGTTGTACTTTGTCGCATACAGCTCTCTGCCGGCAGGAACAAGCGTGATACCGCTTGTGCCTGCGATTTCCGCAGTGTAGTCATAGGGACGTGTTATGTTGAACACATACTGCGTCTTTATGCTTTCATCGTCAATGTAGCAAAGCTCTAAAATCAGCTTTGTAAGACCGAAGGGAATATTAGAAATGCTGTTGAAGCTGCCGGACTTTATCTCGTTTCTCTGTGCAACTCCGTTTATATCGGTGTATACCGCATAGCACTTCAGCAGGTCCTTGTTGAACTTAGTTCCGCTGTTGATATAGAAAGATGATGTGCTGTAAGACTTTATCTTTACATCATATTCGAGCTTTTCGGGGTCGAAAGCGTCATTGTCCCAGCCGTCAAGCGAGAAAGCCGAAAGTGCAAAGCTGTCAAAACGTGCGGCGGGTCTTGTGCCCTCCTTTATTGTTACCTTATAAGTGCTTGCTGCTGCACCCTCGCCTACCGTAACGGTGATAACATCGCCGTCCTTTATTTCAGTAGGCTTTGTAAGGCTCAGCGTCTTGTCGCCGATCTTGCTTACCGTCTTGAAATTCTTGTTCAGTGCGGTAGGACGGAAATTGATGCTCTTTGTGCCGAAAGGAACAGTAAGAGTATAATTATAGGTCTTTGCACTGAATTCGGGGGAAAGTGTGCCGTAATCGCTGCTTATCGCTTTAAGCGATGTATCTGTACCGCTCCAGTCACTGCCGAGGTCAGCACCCCAGTCCATAGTGTACTGCATACGGATCTCATCGCCGCTTGCAAGCTTGCCGTTAGCAACGGTATAGGCTGTGAAGCCTTCGTTTGTAAACCAGTCGTTGAGCGTACCCATCCAGCCGCTCATCGAGCCGCCGTCAAACGCCGCAAGGCCTGCGATCTCGCTTATGTAGCCATCGTCTGCGCCCTTCTGAGTAAAGCCGGAGCTTTCGATAGCGTCCTTTATGCAGGTCATTGCACTTGAGGTCTTGTCAAGCGATACCCACTTGTCAATCTTGGTGCCTGTCCATGCAGGAGCCTCACCGCCGCTGACCGCTTCGGTAAACGTTGTGTTTTCTACAATAACACGGACGCTTCCGAGGTCATCATCGGCAAATACAGTAAAGCTCACCTGCGGTACTGACAGCAGTGCCAGTGAAAGCGCCAGCAGTAAAGCTGTCACTTTTGCTGTAAATTTCTTTACATTTGTCATAGTTTTACCTTCCTTTATTCTTTTTTGCCGTAAGGCTTAACCGTCTAATCTGCGTTTTGCTGCTTTTCTTCTTTGTCTGGAGCGTTCACGCTTTTCACGGCTTTTCTCCTTTGCCGAAACCGCCGGAGGCTCTTTCAGCCCTGCGGCTTCAAGCGCCCTTGTCCACGGTCCCAGCTTCTGCTTTATAAAGCAGACTTCGCTTGGAGTAAAATCGGAGCGTTTTGGCAGAGTGCCAAGCTGTTCATACTTTTCGCAAAGCATAGCGACAGCCTTGCTCATTTTTTCGTCCGCCATAACGTCACCTCCGTAAACAAATACGAAAAACGGCAATAAAAAATGCCTTCACCAAAAAAAGTGAAAGCACAACTGATCTTTTAGCACAGCAAACATAAGCCATACGGATATGCCAAAAAAGCATAAGGGTACAGCCTTAGCTGAAGATCGGCTGTACTTCTTCCTCGTCCAAGAGACAATGCCGAAAAATACGGGGGTATTCTGACTTGTGAGCATAGGCTCAGATACAGTAATGACGGTTGCTCCGGATTCTCACCGGATTCCCTACTTCAAATGAAGCTTTTGCAAGAATAGCAGTTGCTGCATTTGCATCTCAACTTGATCCAACAATAGAAGAATTAGCTGATATAAAAACAGCAGTATCAGAAGCTGTTACTAATTGCATAATTCATGGATATGATGGAAAACAAGGTATTGTTAAAGTATCAGCAAAACTAAAGAAAAACGCAGGCTGGCCGTGACCTCCGCGAACATGGGGCCGCAGTGGGCGTTGAAGCTGTCGTCCTTGTCCATCACGGCGAAGGCCTTCACGTTCTTCAGGGCTTCGCAGATATC
>OHAO01001804.1_pt1 | contig 14147 bp, 10 predicted proteins | sample 1577151 | NCBI WGS metagenome assembly OHAO01 (sample SAMEA3541585, study PRJEB24748) | human gut metagenome | biome: human gut; feature: human-associated habitat; material: faeces | place: China | collected 2012 | reverse complement strand
CATTGAATTGCGGTCAGAGGGATCCTCTGCAGCAATCCTGCAAAGTTTCAAAACCGTCTGTTTTTGGGACAATTTGTCGGTAAGACCTTCGAGAGCTTCCTTAAGATCCTCCTTGAGAAGGATGTCTGCGCCAAGGTAACCGTTGACAATTCCGCCCCTTTCCTCATACAGCTTATGAAAGGCAGTCTTCCAGTCTTGTGTCGAAGCAGGGTTCTTAAGCGAGTCGAAATAACCTTCGTCTTTCGGTAAAGTCAAAGTCGGCAGAGCATTCCCGAAAGCGTCCTGCAATTTGTTGCCGCTTACCATCAAGGCCCGCACGCGGCGCAAATAGCGAACGGCCAAATCTAGGGACGACGGATCGGAGAGAAGGAATCCGCCGATAGCCGCCTTCAGTCTTTGTTCGTCTTCCTGCGAAGGCGACAATTGATCTGACGGAGAATCGGTATCCCCCTTAAGAAAGCGACGAACCCAAATTTCGTGCGCTTCGCTATCCAGATACGAGCTTTTGTTGATCTTGGTAATCAGGCGCATTGTATCGGCGGTGGCTGGGTTCCCGACAATAGCGGTGATTTTGACTTTTTTCCCCACCGGCGGAGCTTCGTTTCGCGCCGCTCCCACGTCTCCGTCGAACCAAACATGCTGAGGCAATCCCGAAGTTCCGTCGTTGAGATTGCTCGGCAGCAGGAAGCATATCTCGCCCGCCGAGGAGGATTTCAGCAATGACGCAACAACGGCCACAATGGCTTTCATGTCCAAATTTTCGAAAGCCAACTGGGGTTTGGTCTCCATTTCGATGATAACGAGATCCCTGCCTATGTCGCCGATCCACGACAGAGTTTTCGCTTCATCGGCTTCGGGAGTCTGCGGTACCAACGATTGAACGGTAATTTGAGGTTCGGAGGTCATGATTACTAATGAGCCTGATAGTAGGGATTGATTACGTAGTCACAACTGTCGGAGAGGTGCTTGAGCAGAGCAAGAGAGCGAAGCTGCTTCAACAAATGAGCAGAGTTCGCTGACAAATCGTTCCTGAACGTTTGCGCACGGTGTGCCTTTTCGGCACACTCTGAGTTGAAGACAAGACCATATTTTTCGTAAAGGTGATCAAGAAACTCGTCGAACGGCATGTGTTCCGCACGGACAGTTGCCAGAACAACGGCCAGAAGAAATTCGTCGCAGGGAAAATAGCGGTAGCCGTTGGTATGGAGATCGGAAGTTAAGCCAACGGACTGAGTCATTTGCGAATGAAATATTCCCTGATGCTTGCGGTATTTTTTTTCAAGAGCATCGGCAAGATCGTTCTCGAGGTTCGTTAAATTCTGCTGACGAAGAGCATTAAAAACGGCGTTGGCCGCTTTGCTTCCGAAATGCTGCTCGAACAGTTGACACCTCTCGTCGGGATCTGAAGCGGATTTGACAATAGCAAATCTTGTTTTGAAGACTTCAAGCAAGACTTGATGACAGAGTTCGCAGTTTTGTTGGAAAACTTTCTTTGATTCGCGCCGAACAACTGTCGGCGGCCGATGTTGAGCTTCACACAGGAAGAAAGGTTTTTCCGCCGCCTTTAAGCGAGAATCCAAAGCACAAATGCCAGCGCATTCGAGCTGATAACAAATCAGATGCATGCCGAGTATGCGGGACATCGAATCAATCAGATCTTCAGTTCGTAACCGCAGATCCAGAAGAGCCGTCAAATCACCGCACAACATATCCGCTCTGCGCTTTATCGTTCCATTTGAAGCGCAATATTGCGGCAAATAGCTGGCGCCCCCCTTAAACGCTACGCCGAGCTGGTTTTCGAATCCCTCTTCATTTTTTTCGCAAAGCATGGCCATCGGATGAGTGGCTTCGCCGAATCGAGCCTCCAGCTGATTCTTAAGCTTGTGGCGTCCGTCGGACAGACTCGCCAAAAGCCATGCAACTTCTCCGCTGTGCCCGAATCTGTTTCTTGAGCAAGTCAGCGCGTCGTCCGAATCTTTTCGAATTTTTACGTCGGGATAAATCTGATTGAAACCCCAAGGAAAAAGGAATCTAAACGGCCATTTGCGGTTTGAAGAATTCTGTTCGGAAGAGGCTCGTATAAGAGAAACGGCTCTTTGAAAATCCGAAAAAGAATCAAACCTTTTTTTCAGACTGGCGCTTGTCCAATTGGCGGGAAACTGGTCATATGAGTTTTGTGCGTACTTGACAAAAGACTTTTCCCAGTTATCCCAATCGGACGCGGTTTCCAGCGAAGGATTGCAAAACAGGATCATTCTTAAGACAAGATGACTCGGCCCTGAGAATTCGGGAGTCCGCAAAGGTTCCTGAAGGTTGAAACGATTGCTACTGAAAACGTAAAGAAACTCGGAAAGCGCTTCCTGAGCTTTTTGTTCATACAGGCGAAATCCCCAAATCTCTTCTTCTAGCTTGAGGTCGTCCCCTTTGATTTCCGTTGTGTTAGTTGGCATCGCTCATACTCACGACTATTTCTTTTTTGTTGCCTGAAGACATATCCAAAGTGCTCAGATACATTTCATAGTCCTCGCCCAACTCGCCGGCAAACTTTTCAATCAGCCTGAATTTGAGTTGAAAAGCTTGGGAGTGGCATTCCTTGGATAAAGAATCAGGAACGTAACCTTCTGCCGCCCGCATGAAAAATTCAAACAAATGAGGAGTTAAGACGGCTTCCAGCGTATCTCCGCTGTTTTTGAAAAAAATTACCGGAAGGCCCGCGCGGTTTAACCCGACTGTTACGGTATCTTTGTTCCGGGTCGATCTTACGGGAAGTTCACATCGCAACAGTTCTCCCTGCATGGATTTTGAATTTGTTCCAGAAGTCGTAACGAGAACCGCGCCAGAGCTGTTGGCCGAAAACTGTCCGGTAAAAACACGATTCATGCCCTTTGTTAAGTCCGGCGATGCGGGCGATGCATGCGAAGCAAGTCCTGACAAAAGGCGAACATAACGTCCGCCGAACGAAAAGGCCGTTAACTGCCAGCGGTCAAGCCCAGCGTTGCCGTCGTCGGGATCGGAATATGTGAAAAACATTGCCTGACGACGCAGAGTCAGCAATTCTCCGGCGAGTTTAGACTGAAAATCGTGGTTTCGATCCCACAAAAATTTCGCAGTCGGGCCGCCAACAAGATTGCGAATATCGGTCCAGAGAGTCGGGTTACAAAGAATTTCGTCGGCGCCTCTGGGGGCATAACAGCCGATTCCAAAGCGAGGAAACTCCCGAAAAATCAGATTTTTCCTGCGATCGGTTTCCTGAAGATTACCGCCCAAAAGATTGGCATACACGTAACTTTCCAAAACGGAATTCGAAGAGCAGGCTTTTTGAACGTCCAAACACTTGATCAGACGCCTTTTCTTTCGCGGAGAGTTTGGAGAGTGCGCTCCAAGAACATCGTTGGCCGCCACAATCAGTAAATCGCGGATCGGCAAATGAATTCCCGCGCATCCGATTAACCGTATTAGCTCGGCCTGTCTCTTAGCCGGAGTTTTCAGTTCTTTTTTGTCGTCGTCCCACAAAGCGTTCCGATTGTGGACGATCACGCATTTAGAACAATGGGGGCATTGGAAACACTTCTGCCAATCGGCACGGCCCAGGATTGCCGTAAGAACGTCCTCGAACTTCTGCGCGGGATCGTACATGCTCAAATCGAAGACACAAACCTTCAGACCTGTTGCGGAAACAAAATCCTTTTGATCGACTTTCTCGAACAAAGCCTGTTCGATTTCGCGGGCCAACGCGGAATCACTGCCTTCCAAAGCGCGTATCCGATCCAGGATTCGGCCGTGATTGCATGCGAGCACTCTGCACGTGTTCGCGGGAACACTCAGCAAATTTTCCTGCTCGTCGCTTAACTTGTTAGCCGACAAGTCTTTGTAAAAAACAACTTCGTATCGAACTCCGTCGGGGCCGGAAATATCGGCCTTCGGGTGCGATCTGTCGTTCCAAAGAGACAAGCTGGCTTGCGTCAAAGCATTCCATACGACGCGGGCAGTTCGCGTTTTGCCGTCGCCGGCCATCCCCGTCAACAGAATCAGCGCGGGCTGACCAGACGATGCACAATCCTTTACTTTTTGCAGAACGGCTTGGTCAAAACTGCAAGCAATCTCGATCGGATTGACGGCCTCGGCGAACATGCCTCTCGTGAGGCTTTCGTCATAGGCGTTGTCGTTGCCGGATGTCGGCCCCAGACTGTACAAGTAGTCAATCCATTGCTCTGCTGTTGAACTCTCCTGGTCGGTCATTTTGACTTAACTCCGATGAAATGTGATGTTCTTACTATAACGGGAGCAGAGGCAGTGCCGAGTCCGAATTAACGCGCGAAACGCCGCCGAAATTCTCCAAAATCAGTCCGTATCCGGATACAATCACGCCGTGTAGGATTAAATTTTTTCATTTAACTGGGATGAATGCAACTCGCTCGCTTTTAACGTCCGTAGATCTTTTTGCTGGAATCGGCGGAATTCGGCTTGGCTTTGAGTATGCGTTCAACCACAGCGAGGAAAGCCGCGTAGAGATGCGTACGGCCTTTGTGTGCGAAAAAGACGGCCACGCCCGAAACACCTATTCCCAAAACTTCAGAACAGAACCAAGCGATTGGGGCTTTGACATTTGTTCTAAAGAAGTGAAAAAAAGCGTCCCTCCGTTCGACATCTGTCTTGCCGGTTTTCCGTGTCAGGCCTTTTCTAACGCAGGCCATCGGCAGGGCTTCGAAGACGAGAAAAAGCGGGGCACCCTCTTTTTCGAGGTGCGGGACATCTGCCGAAAGCATCGGCCGAAAGTCATTTTTTGCGAAAACGTAAAGGGGCTTTTTTATCTCGGGAAAAAACGCGAAAACGGCTACCACGAGATCTACGCTCAGATTCGCGACGAACTTGAGAAACTCGGTTACACGGTCAACGAAACGATTTTGAATTCCGCGAATTTCGGTGTTCCGCAGAACCGCGAGCGCCTTTACATCGTAGCAATCCGCAAAGACATCGAAACATCGGCTGCCGACAACAACGTCCGCTTTTCGTTTCCGAAAAACAACGAGTACGCGGTTGTGTCCAAACAATGGGCCACCTCATGTTTGGCCGAAATTCGCGAACAAGGTCCCATTGAGAGCAAATATTATTTGTCTGAGCGTTATCTGGAAACTCTCAAAAGACACAGACAAAAACACGAAAAACTAAATCACGGGTTCGGCTACGTCGTTCGCGACTGGAACGGCTTGTCGGGCACGATTTTGTGCAGCAACATGGGCCGAGAGCGCAATCTCGTTATAGATCCGAACCACGAGATTCCGTTTTTGCCTCCGCGCACGATAAAAGGTCCGCTCAACACGGAAAACATCCGGAAACTCACGCCTCGCGAGTTCATGCGTTTGCAGGGTTTCCCACGGAATTTCAAAACCGAAGGAATCCCTGACACGCAACTCTATAAACAGTTTGGAAATTCCGTGACCGTCCCCGTGATCGAGTCAATTGCCAGAGAGATTCGGCTCGTGTTGGAAGCGGCCGTTCGCTTTGAAAAGGGCTAGCGTCCTTTTGCCGCATCATGACCGACATCTACTCACCGAAGAAACGTTCCCTCATAATGTCCAAGGTGCGATCCATGGACACAAAGCCGGAACTCTTCGTGCGAAAGCTTATCTTCAGAGCAGGTTACCGCTATCGGTTGTATTCTGCGAGTTTACCCGGTAAGCCTGATATAGTGCTCAAAAAATTCCGGACTGTAATCTTTGTCAACGGCTGCTTTTGGCATGGACACGCAGGCTGCCCCCGAGCCACAACGCCTAGCGATAACAAACAATTTTGGGAGTCCAAAATCGCCGGCAACATCGTACGCGATGAAAGAGAACGGCAAGCTCTCGTGCAGTCTGGATGGAGAATTTTGATTGTCTGGGAGTGTGCTTGCCTCAAATCCAAGTCAAACCAACTGTTGAGGCTGATCGAAGATTTTCTTCACTCCGAAAATCCCTCGGCTCAAATCGGCAAAAGCGATCTGATGACCACTGCCTGAAAAGCCCCGACAGAACGGGAATGGGCACATATCTAACCACTGTTGTCAAGCTCCTGACGTTAGTTAGCAGCTTGCGCTGTCCTGTCGAGATTTTCATGGAGGCATCTTGGTCTGGATTTAGCAATTTTCTGGTATCGCCAGATATTGGCACTACTCTTTTTATATTAAGACATTCCAATTCATTAATATGAGAGCAATCCGCTGTTCTCAATCCTTTGCAGATTAAATGGCTGCGAGGGAAAAAATGGAATCCGCGCGGCAGTATCCACGCTAGATTTCTAAAAACCTTTCGTGAAATTCAGGTGTAATAAGCAAAATCCAGCGGTCAATTGTTTGTTTTGTCGAAACTTTGAGATAAAGTGAAGGCTCGTGCCTACGAATTACATCGTGTCCTTTGAAGTCCATGCCCATCCGCTCCCACCGATACCAACTATTGGTTTCTCTTCTGACCGTCGCGCTGATTCCCATCTGTGTTCTAATCGGATACCAGAGTTGGCTTTTGCAGGCAGAAATTCGAAAAGCCGAGGAACACCAGAGCGTCTCCACGCAACAAATCGCCGATCAAATCGAGTCATTTGTGGAAATGCACCGGCGAGGCATTGAAGCTGCCGCATTTCAAATTACGCAAAGCGGAGAACGAAGCAAAGAAAAGCTCGACGCCATTCTCGTGGCGCTCTACCGGCAGTTCCCGGGTTTTATCAATATGTACTTTGCCGACAAGCGTGCAACGACGCTTGCCTTTCACCCCGAATTCAACGCCCGTGGTGAATCCATGGTGGGCGCCGATTTCAGTTTTCGGGAACACTTCAAAAATTTGTTGAAGGAACCTCGAACCTACATTTCCCCTGTTCTCAAGGGGATAGGCGGTACGGAAAAACTCCTCTGCACAATCGTTGCCCCCTATTTCGACAAATCAGGCAACTTTGACGGCTTTGTATTGGGTGCTTTGGATCTGGAAAAGATCGGCACCATCATTGAACGTGCTGGACTCGATAAAAGCATCTACGCCGTCGTAACTGACGATCAGGGGCATGCCATATACGCTCCCGGATGGTCAGCGTTAAACCATCCCGAGGCTCTTGACATCAAAGCCGTTTCGCAGGCAAATCTCGTCCCCGGTCTGATCCGACTGATACGTCACGACTCTTCGCTGACAAAGCAACCTGTTGTCACCACGGCAGCCATACTGGCGTCACCTTCCTGGTACGTCTGGTTGAGCATCCCACAAGCTGAAGAAAACGCCATCTTTCACCAATGGCTCGCATCAAGTGCGGCCTTGGTGTTTATCGTGATTCTTCTTGTCGTGCTCATCTCCAACACGATTTCAGGCAAACTCGCGCTGGCAATTGAGGCTCTGGGAGCTAAAGCAGGATTTCTGCAACGTCATGAATACAAGAAGGCTCGCTCCGTAACCCTCTCGCCAAGGGCTCCTACAGAAGTCAAAGCCCTTGCTCAAACGTTTGAAAGCATGGCCTACTCGATTGAACAGGCACAAACGGAACTGCTTGCGGCAAATACCCTGCTCGACAACCGCGTCAAAGAACGGACAGCCACTTTGGTCGCCGCCATTGATTCCATGCGTGACGGTTTCGGTTTGATGAACCGTGACGGCCATTTCTCTCTACTCAATCATCGTCTTCTCGAGTTCGTAAACAGAGATACTCAAGCGCCGACACTCACGCGTGAGGACTTCATTCGCGCCGTTCAAAAGAAAAACCCGGACAGCGTCGAAGCCGTCATCAAAATGCTCTCGGAACCCAACACCACATTTGCGTTGGTGGAATCCGACGACAAAGTTTGGCTTCTGAGTTCGTTCGCGGTCAAAGAAGAAAGTGCGCTCATCGGCATGGGTGTCGTCGTGCGTGACATCACCGAAGCCCACAAGCTTGACGTGATGAAGAATTCGCTGATTTCCGTCGCCGCTCACGAATTCAAGACACCTCTTGCCTCGCTTCGCATGCAGGCCGAAATGCTGGCCCGAAAAGACGTCGCCTGGACAAAGGAAATGCAGTCCGAACTGATCGACGGCCTGGTTGAGGATATTGATCGCCTGCAAACCCTCGTGCGCGACTAGCTGGACTTGTCTCGCATCGAAGCCGGAGCCATCGTTTTGCGCCGTCGCCTGATCAAAACCAGTACCGTTATTGAAGAAGCTAGAAGAGCGGCGGCACAGTCGGCTGATTTGAATTTCACATTGAAAAGGATGCGACTGAAGTCTTTGCCGATCCGGATCGCCTAAGACAAATTCTCATCAATCTGTTTGCCAATGCCGTTCGCTACTGCGACACCACTCCCAGCATCCGCGTGCATGTCACTCGCTGCGGAACTCAGGTACGATTTGCCATCAGAGACAACGGCATCGGCATTGCACCGGAATCTCAGGAAAAAATCTTTGAAAAATTCCATCAGATCGACATGTCGATGACCCGCAGAGCTGGAGGAACCGGCCTGGGCCTGACGATTTCCCGAGGCTTGGCTCGAGCCCACGGCGGAGACATTACCGTCGAAAGCAAACCAAAGCACGGCAGCACATTTACAGTGAGCATTGAGGAGCAAAACTGACCATGTCCCAACCGCTTATTCTCGTTGCAGATGATGAACCGAAAATCCGTCGGTTGCTGTCGATCAATCTTGCAAGTCTCGGCTACGAAGTGATCTGTGCCGTCGACGGTCCCAGTGCCCTACAGGTGTTTGAAGATCATCAGCCGGACCTGGTGCTTCTGGACATCATGATGCCCGGCCTCGACGGCTATGACGTTTTGACCCGCATCCGTCGAAAAAGCAACTGTGCTGTCATTTTGCTCACGGCCAAAGACCAGATCGAAGATAAGATCCGCGCGTTCGATTTGGGAGCGGACGACTACCTGCCTAAACCCTTTGCTCTGGAGGAACTCTTCGGCCGCGTACGTGCCGTTCTAAGACGCCTGTCCACTACGCACAAGGTGCCCGATCAGGAGATCGTCAACGGTTCCCTGAAACTCAATACATCATCGCATCAAGTCTGGTTTGAAGACAAAGAAATCAAACTTTCGGCCGTTGAATTCGGCATGCTGGAGTACTTTATGCGGCACGTTAACTCCGTGCTGATTCATGAACAGATCATCGCGCATGTCTGGGGCAATGGCCAACAGCAAGACGTTCAATATCTGCGGGTTACACTGGCTCGACTGCGCCAAAAACTTCGGACTGCGGGCATGCAGGACGACTGCGGCATTGTCAGCCATTCCGGCATCGGTTATCGAATGGAAACGCTGCCCCAATAAACACGCGGCAACGAAAATACATTCCCGTTGCCGCGGTTTTGAGAGTGAGATGTCAGATCAGTGCATTACGGCACTTTGTATTTGAACTCGCGGTGGCAGTTGCTGTTGTTGCAATCCAAACGCGAAGGTTGATGTTCGCGATGGCAAGCCACGCAGTCCGAGTACGTTGCATAGTGCAGCGAATCGTGCGGGTTGTAGTACTTCTTGTACTTACCGGCAGTTAGTTTGGCCACGTCTTCAGGTGTGCCGTGACACGACGAGCAATCGGTCTTCGTCGGAGCTGTCGGCGCCTTCTCTCCATGGCAGGCTTCGCACGAAACCCCTTTATGGAAAGGCTTCATCGTTTGAGCTGCGTTCACGCTTCCCGTCACCAACACGAGGGAAGCAGCCAGAGTCATGGCAATCAACGTTGTCTTTTTCATTTCGGTACTCCCTCAAATCAAACGGCAGGCATCTGAGCGGCTTCGCGGCCGGCAATGCGACCGAACACGGCGCAGTCGGACATTGAACAGCCAGTCACACGAACGGCACCGTGCACACCGCCGGAGGCTTCGCCACAGACAAAGAGCCCCGGAATGATCTGATCATCTTCAGCGCTGATCGCACGGGTGCGTGCGTCAATGGCAATGCCGCCTTGCGAGTAGTTGAATTTCGGGTAAACCGGGCAAGCGTAGAACGGACCTTTAAGAATCGGCACGGCGTGCGTCTTCTTAAAGTCTTTGCCAAAATCTTCGTCCTTGTTGTTCTTCAGGAAGCCGTTGTAACGATCGATCGTTTCGATCATTTCCTTCGCAGGAATCTTGAAGTGCTTGGCAAGCGCTTCCAAGGTGTCAAACTTCGGCATTTCGCCGTTGTTGAGAATGATGTTGAGCTTTTCGCGGTCATAGAGCGTTGCCAGACCCGCTTCGTCGTAAATCAATGCCGGCCAATCACTGCCTGCGTTCACAGTATCGATGATCTTGTACGACAAGCCCATACGCGGTGCGCCTTCGTTAATGAAACGCTTGCCTGTACGCTGGTCAACCAGAATGCCCTTTTCAATGTCTTCAAAGCCGATCGAAATGGCGAAGCGAACATGCGCCAAGTGAATCGAGCGAGCTCCAGCCTTCATCATGAGCTTTAACGCACCGGCCGTGGCACCGCAGCTCACCGTAGACGGCACTTTGTTGTACTGCGGGAATTCGCGCTGACGGAATTCGAAGTCGCGAGAGAAGCCGCCGGTGGCAAACACCAGACCGCGCTTGGCCTTGTAGAACTTCACGACGCCGGTCTTGTTCAGACGATCATCCGCCTTGCTTTCCGGATCAAAAATGTAGGCTTCGCGAACCTTAACGCCTACCGCTCGTCCCTTCTGATCGCGAATGATTTCGTCAACCTTGGTGCGAAGCTGAAGGCTCGTGTTCTTGAGCTTCAGGTAATGACGGTGCAACGGCTGAATCACGCTCAAGCCGTTGTTGTAGAGCGGCTGGAAGCAACGCTTCACGGTGTGGCCTGCCACCTTGCGCAATTCTTCGTTGTACTGCGCCCCACGTTCTACAAGGAATTCGAAAGCCTCGTTGGATTGTTCGCACATGGTCTGCACCAGTTCAGGCACATTGAGGCGACCGCCCGCTTTAAGGACGTCTTTCACATACAGTTCAACACTATCTTTGACGCCTTCTTTCTGTTGACGTTTGGTATTGCAAGCCGCAAACGTGCCGCCGCTGATCACAGATGAACCACCGGGAACAGCCATTTTTTCCAGAATGACGGTCTTGCGTCCCAGTTCGGCCGCAGTGATGCCTGCGCAATAGCCGGCCAAACCGCTGCCGACCACAATAACGTCAAACTCCTTATCCCACTTCGGTAATGCCTTGGCTGTTGTGGCAGCTTGCGCCATACCGCCGACGCCGAGCGTCATGACGCCCGCAGCTCCGGTTTTCAGAAACGCCCTGCGTGAGCTCTGCAGTGTGCTCTGGGTCATCTTGTTCTCTCCTGTATTGATGTTGCAGGTCTTCAGGAAAAAAGACCTCTACAAATCAAGTCTAGGAAGCAGAACTAACAAATTCGTTACGCAGCCGAAAGGAAGTCATTACAAAAAAATTACAACTGTCCTTTTCCTTTGCCTTTCTCGGAAACTATACGTTTGTTGCAATTTTCACGGTCTTTGTAATGGCCGCGTCTCGTTAGAATCAAAGCAGGTAGTACTTTTTTCGAGAGGTCGCTCATGCTCAACCGTCGTCTCAATCTGGCTCTCGCCTTCTCCTCAGCCCTGCTTCTTGCCGGCTGCGCTAGTAGTCCCGAATACACAGATTTCGTCGAAATCGGAAACAACACATACACGATCAGCGCTTCGAGTGAATCCACCGACAACGGCGGCATTGTTCGTGTTGAACTGATCAAACAAGCTCAGGAATTCTGTGCGGACAAGGATCTCAAATTCCGTTTGCTCAAGTCTCGCTTCAATGACGGCAACAACGACAAGAGCGCCACAGCCACCATTGACTTCGTCTGTGACTCACCTACGGCAGCTTCGGCCAATCAGCCTCCGCAGCCGACTCCCAGAGATGAAATCCCCTCAACCAAAGTTCCTTCGGTCCTAGTGCCATCAGCTCAAAAGCGTTAAGCAACGCAAGCTGATCAACGACAAACGAAACCGCAAGCGTTCTGCCATCCACGTCGAGCGCAAGCGGTTTTTTTTGAGGTCAATTAACCTTGACAGGTCATACCACTTCGTTGTCGGACACGGCGAAAGATAATCGCGCCGCATCGCCCTCGCCTCAGAACTCTTGGCGCTTGCCAGTGTCACCACCTTTCCTCTGAATTTCTCGTTCAGCACTTCAATTGAAGCTTAAATCCGCTCGCGGCTAAGTAAGTTTCTGATTTAGCCGCAAACTCAACAAGGATACGAGCTTCGGCTTGTTGCTTTTTTTGAGCTGGAAATCGTATCAAGTCAACAAATCAACTCCAGTTCCCGAATTCAAAAAAGATTTAAAAATATAAACCCACTTTGGTGCCTCGTTTCCTTTTTCTTCCTCATTCACGTAAACCAGGGAGTTAATCCTCTATAGCCACTGCATGTCTGCGGGAGTAGCATATTACGCAGAAGGCTTAATAAGCCCAATCAAGTTCGTCACTGAGGAGAGGTAAAGATGAGCTTTACATTGAAAAAGATAGTTCTTCCCGTAACAATGGCTTTTTGTGCCATCAGCGCGTCTGCAGCGACTTACACTCAGACGGTTCCGGGCCACAACGGCCCGATGACTGTTAAGGTCGCAATCGACAGCGGCAAGATTACGGCAGTCGAAGTTGTGAAACACAACGAAACGCCCGGGGTGGGTACCAAAGCAATTGAAACGTTGCCGGCAAAGATCGTAAAGGCCAACTCAACCAAGGTGGACGCCGTCACCGGTGCCAGTGTCTCTTCCAAGGGCATTTTGATGGCTGTCAACCAGGCCCTGGATGCCTCCCAGGGTAAGAAGGTCGGCAAAGCACAATTTAAACCGGGTACATACAAAGCTCAGGTCTACGGCAACAACGGTTACCTCAATGTCGAAGTCACGGTTAGCAAAGACAAAATCACCGACATCAAGGTTCCCGGCCACACAGAAACCGATCTGATGGGTGGCATGGCCATTCGCACAATGACCAAAGACATCCTTGATTATCAGACCGTCAATGTGGATGCTGTTTCCGGCGCGACGGTCACGAGCGGCGCATTCAAACAGGCTGTTATTGCCGCATTGGAAAAAACCGGCGTCAATCTGGCTGCGCTGCAGACCCCCGTCCCCGTCAAGATCAAGAAGTTCAACGGTACGAAGACCGAAAGTTATGACCTTGTCATCGTCGGTTCCGGTGGTGCAGGTCTGTCAGCTGCGGTGACTGCGGCCGAAGCAGGCAAATACAACATCGTTGTGCTGGAAAAGATGCCTGTGATCGGCGGCAATACGCTTCGCTGCGCCAGCGCTTTCAATGCCGCTGATCCGGAACGTCAAAAACTGCTTCCGATGACGGACACCCTCAAGGATGCCGTCGTTAAGGCCATCAACGAAAAACCGGCCAACGCGGATCACGCCAAACTGATGGCCGACGTTAAGGCCAAGTACGAAGCATATTTGAAGAGCGGCAGCAAGACGCTTTTCGACTGCCCCGAATGGCATGCTTTGCAGACCTACAACGGCGGCGACAAGGTGGGACATATTCCCCTGATTCGTACCTATGCCGAAAATGTGCTTGAAACCCTCCACTGGATGCAAAAGCACGGTACGCCTGTGATGGATCGAGTCAGTCAAGGTGCCGGTGCTCTTTGGCAGCGTACACACCAAGTTGACGCGCCCGCCGGGACCGGACTCATTGAACCGTTACTCAAGGCCGCCAATAAGGAAGGCGTCAAGATCATCACCGGTATGCGAGCTCAGGAACTCATTTACCGCAACGGTGAAGTCGTGGGCGTCAAAGCCAGCGACAAGGTGGGTAATTCCTACGAGTTCAAGAGCAAATACGGCGTGATTCTCGCCACCGGCGGTTACAGCCAGAACAAGGAAATGCGCCAAAAATCTTCGCCCGTCTTGACGCCTGACATGGTTTCGACAAACCAGCCGGGTGCCACCGGCGACGGCATTGTCATGGCCACGAAGATCGGTGCCGATCTCACCGGCATGAATTACGTTCAGGTTTACCCGCTGGCAACGCCTGGTTCCGGTGCCTTGCAGGGACGTGCCCGCAAGATGTCCGGCCTTGACGACGTGATTGACGTGAATAAGAATGGCTTGCGCTTCGTGAAGGAAGACGCTCGCCGTGACGAGTTTGTGGCTGCCATTAAGAAACAGCCCGGTGCCATGTGCTACGACATCAATGACTCGAGCATTGTCCAGGAATACAACTCGTTTGCAGAAAACGTCGAAACG
>OHAO01001790.1_pt1 | contig 14226 bp, 10 predicted proteins | sample 1577151 | NCBI WGS metagenome assembly OHAO01 (sample SAMEA3541585, study PRJEB24748) | human gut metagenome | biome: human gut; feature: human-associated habitat; material: faeces | place: China | collected 2012 | reverse complement strand
ATAATTGAACCAAGAGCGCTCCTCGCCCTTGCGTATGCAAAGGTAAGCATTTCCGCCGAGTCGACAAAACGCACAATAATCGTTTGATTATAAGCTAATCAGCCGCCGTTTTGAGAGACCAACCCTAAGGGGTTGCACATTGCGGCGAACTATGGCAGGGTTGTCGCTTCGTTCCAACGCCTGCCCTGCCAAAAGACCAAGCCTAAGGGCTTGTTGGGGATGTTTTGCGCGTTTATATTCAAGTTTATAATTGCTTTGGATCAATAACACGTATACGTGTCAGATTTTCCGCGTGAATTTGTATCGTTTCCACATAATTTCGTCCACCAATAACCCCATCGGGGTTAGTCTTTTGGTAGGGCAGGGTTGACACAAAGCGTCAACCCTGCATCAGCAAGTAGCGGTAATAACAACCCCATAGGGTTGGTCTTTCAAAACAAGCCAACGCCCGTCTGCGGAAACTTTCAAAGACCGAGCCTAATGAGTTGCGTTGCGGGGATGAGCTTTGGTGGTTTAAATCATCAGCATGTTCAAATAGATATAAGCGACCGATTTGAAAGACCAACCCTAATCACTTATAGTCGCCTATTTTTTATCAAACCCTTCGCCATCTTGCTATGCCCATCAAAGAAAGGCCGTATTGTGTTTCGTATAGAAAAAAACAAATGCAAAGCCTCCACGACACACGCACAAAGCACACTTTACTCATTCAATTTAACTCCACCCAAAGAGTACTGAGGATACGCAAAATCCCCACTACGTGCACGCCTATTATAGGCCTCGCATTTTTCATTTCAATCCCTTTATAGGCCATCATAAAGGGACGACAAACGATGCCCACCTGCAACTTTTAGCAAAGCACTCTTAGGACGAACGCGAACGAACTTACACAGAAAAGCACCCACCCTGCGCCTTTCTTTTGCTTGCCGGCGGCCGTGTTCGATGGAAATCTGCTAACTTTGCAAGCAAATAACATCTTGTACGTATGAACATTGCCGTCATTTTTGCCGGAGGAGCGGGCGTAAGGATGAATACTAAGTCGCGCCCGAAGCAGTTTCTCGAACTCAATGGCAAGCCTATCATCATCTACACGCTCGAATTGTTTGACAATCATCCGCAGATCGATGCCATCGTTGTGGCTTGTTTGAAAGAGTGGATCCCCTTTCTGAAGAAAATGCTCAAGAAGTTTGAGATCAACAAAGTCGTCAGCATCGTTGAAGGCGGGGATACGGGGCAAGCATCTATCTACAACGGCCTTGAAGCAGCGGAACTTTTCGCCCGCAAGCAAGAGTCGGCAGCGGCAGAGTTGCCCATCGTATTGATCCACGACGGCGTGCGGCCGCTAATTACCGAAGAAACGATCACAGACAACATACAAGAAGTTCGCCGCTCCGGAAGTTGCATCACGTGCATCCCGGCTACGGAGACCTTAGTCGTACAAGAGTCCGACGGCAGCTTGGAAATTCCCACCCGCGCCAAGTCTAAAATAGCGCGCGCGCCGCAAAGTTTTTACCTCAAAGACATTATCGCCGCCCATCGCCGCGCTCGTGAAGAAGGACGCAAAGACTTCATCGACAGTTGCTCTATGATGAGCCATTACGGCTATAAGTTGGGCTTGGTAATGGGGCCGATGGAGAACATCAAGATCACAACGCCGACCGATTTCTTCCTGTTTCGCGCGATGGTGCAAGTACATGAGAATCAGCAAATCTTTGGTTTCTGACACATATGCCCACATTTTCTACGCTCCGGCGCGATGCCGATGAATTTGTAGCGCACACCCGCTTCGCGGAAGCCCTCCGCGGGCAAACGATACTCATCACGGGCGCAACGGGCTTAATCGGCGCCACGCTCGTACGCTGCTTGTGTGCACTCAATCAAGCCCACGCGCTCAATCTGCGCCTTTTGCTGCCCGTAAGAAGCGTGGAAAAAGCGCGCCGGCTCTTTCCTGCCGACTGCGGACTCCTTTTCCAAAGCTCGCTGAGCGAACTTTCTGCAACTTGTTCCGCACGAAGCGTCGACTATATTATACATGGAGCAGCCCCGACGGCTTCAAAAAGTTTCGTAACACAACCGGTCGAAACCTTAGACGCTATTTTCAACGGCACACGTGCCGTACTCGATTTTGCGCGCGCCGCAGAAGCGAAGAGCGTTGTCTATCTGTCGTCCATCGAAGTCTATGGGCGCATCACCAACGACGAAGTGCCGATCACCGAAGCCGATCAAGGCTATATTGACCCCCTCGCCCCGCGCAGCAGTTACAGTTTGGGTAAGCGCGCGGCCGAATGTCTTTGTCGAGCCTACGCAAGCGAATACGGCACACCCGTAAAAATAGCCCGCCTCACCCAGACTTTCGGTGCCGGCGTAGGGCGCGAAGATGGGCGCGTCTTTGCCATGTTCGCCCGCACCGCACTTCAAAAGCAGGACATCACATTATTGAGTACCGGAGAAACGCGCCACAATTATTTATATACGACCGACGCGGCCGAGGCCTTGCTCACCTTGCTCTTCAAAGGCACTGACGGCGAGGCCTACAACGTAGCCGACGCCGACAACTATGCTTCGATCCGCGAAGTAGGCGAAAGCGTGCTGCAAAGTTTCGCTCCCGCGCAACGACTTCGCATTCAGTTGCAACCCGATGCCCCCTATCCACCCACCACGCGCTTACGCCTGTCTACGGAGAAATTGCTTGCGCTCGGCTGGAAGCCGCGAGTGGGCCGCAAAGAGATGTTTCGTCGCGTCATAGAAGCCATGCAAGAGGAAGAATAATGGATAATCTGAAGGAGAAAACGGCCGGCGGCTTGCTTTGGGGCGCACTCAACAGCGGCAGTATGCAGATCCTCAACGCCTTGATCGGCTTCGTGCTGGCGCGGCTCTTGGATCCGGCCGACTATGGCATTGTAGGAATGCTCACGATCTTTATCGCCATTGCCGGCAACCTGCGCGACAGCGGCTTTGCCTCGGCTTTGGTCAACTTAAAGCGGATTACGGACAACGACTACAACGCTGTCTTTTGGTTCAACCTGCTTTCCAGTCTAGCCATCTACGTCCTACTCTTCTTCTGCGCGCCGCTGATTGCCGACTTCTACCATCAGCCCGCCCTCGTCTCACTTTCGCGCGTCATCTTCCTGAGTTTTGTGATTTCAAGTTTCGGACTTTCGCATAGCGCCTACCTCAATCGCAATATGCTCAACAAGGAAAAGGCGCTCATCACGCTGGTTGCGATGATCGTCGGCGGACTTGTGGGCATCTTGGCCGCGGTGGGCGGTCTGCGCTATTGGGCCTTGGCTTGGCAGAGTCTGACTTACATTACGCTCGTCAGTATCGGGCGCTTCTATTATTCGGCTTGGCGCCCATCATTCCGCATTGATTTTGGCCCGATTCGCAAAATGTTTGGCTTTAGCAGCAAGATTTTGGCAACGACCATCATCAATACCGTGGGCAACAACGTACTCACCGTCATCCTGGGCCGACTTTATCCGGCGCGCACCGTCGGCAATTTCTCGCAGGCCTATAAATGGGACGCAATGGGCTATGGTTTTATTTCCGACATGGTCTTGCAAGTGGCCCAACCCGTAATAGCCGCCATCGAAGGCGAGGAAGAGCGCCAGTTGCGCGTATTTCGCAAACTCATGCGCTTCACGGCGATGCTGGGTTTCCCGGCTTTGTTCGGCCTATCGTTCGTAGCCAAAGAATTTATTTTTGTTACGCTCTCCGCCAAGTGGGCCGACAGCGTACCACTCCTGCAAATGCTTTGCGTAAGTGGCGCATTTATGCCTTTTTATACCATCTATCAAAACCTTTGTATCGGACGCGGACGCTCTGATCTCTATATGTGGGGGACGCTCTCGCTGGTTCTCGCCCAACTCTTGCTCATTACGGGGCTGCATACCTTTGGCGTGACAACGATGGTGGCGGCTTATGCGCTGCTCAACATCTTTGGCCTGCTCATTTGGCAAAGCTTTGCCAAGCGCCTCATTCATCTTCGATTCCGTCAGGCCTTGGCCGACATTCTTCCCTTTGCCGGCGCGTCGCTCACAGCCATCCTTATAGCCTACGGACTCACGTTTTTTCTTTCCAACATCTACCTGCTGCTCATCTTGCGCATCATCTTAGTGGGCGGCATCTACTTCGGCATCCTCAAGCTCTTCCGTGTGCGTCTGCTCGAAGAGGCTTTGGATTATTTCCGCAAACGCCGCAAGGCATAAAAGCCCATTTTCCCAAGCTTCCATCGCCGTTCTTCAATGCTTGCCACCAACAATAGTCCATCGAAGATTGTCCTTTTTTCTTCTGAAGCCCGTTTTCCCTTGCCTCCAACGCCATTCTTCGATGCTTGCTACCGACAAAAGCCCATCGAAGATAATCCATTGATCTTCTGAAGCCCGTTTTCCCTTGCCTCCAACGTCATTCTTCGATGCTTGCTACCGACAAAAGCCCATCGAAGATAATCCATTGATCTTCTGAAGCCCATTCTCCCTTGCCTCCAACGCCATTCTTCGATGCTTGCTACCGACAAAAGCCCATTGAAGATAATCCATTGATCTTCTGAAGTCCGTTTCCCCTTGCCTCCATCGCCATTCTTCGATGCTTGCTACCGACAAAAGCCCATCGAAGATAATCCATTGGTTTTCTGAAGCCCATTTTCCATTCATTCCCGTCTAAAATAACCCCATCGGGGTTAGTCTTTTGGCAGGGCAGGGTTAAAATGCGAAGCGGCTTAATCCTGCCTAACGCCCACAAGCATTGACAACCCCTTAGGGTTAGTCTTTCAAAAACTAATACTAAACGAAACGCGCTGCCCTTCATCTACTAAACACCCCAATATATTTCCTTTTTTCACACACAAACCCCAAACGCTAATCCCGCCAACCCATCTCCACAACCACACATCCACAAATAACCTCACCTTAACCTAAAATCACGCCTACTCGCGCCCAAATACAAATCCCGCCGCCACATCTCCACGACCGAAAATCCGCAAATAACCCCATCGGGGTTAGTCTTTTTTCAGGGCAGGGTTAAGTCGCTTCGCACCTTAACCCTGCATAACGCACCCCAACGTTGACAACCCCTTAGGGTTGGTCTTTCAAAAATATCCAATGATTGACATGCAACGGAAACAAACCCAATTATAAATCGCTAAAGCAACGACTCGCGTCGTTAGTGGCCGGGTTGCCACTTCGCTCCTCAACCCTGCCACGGAAAAAGACCAACCCCTGATGGGGTTGCACTCACTTCCATCCGTTTATCCGGGGTTAAGCCACATCGTGCCTTAACCCCGGCCTGCCAAAAGACCAACCCTAAGGGGTTGGGGGCGCTATTAATCAATTCGATGTCAAGCCTCGTGCACAATCCATTTCAAAATAGACTCGCACTAACTTGACCTATGATTCTTTACATTCAATTTTTTAACGCGGCCTCACAGCAAACGGTATATTGAAACCAACATGCTCTCCGCTTGTAACTTAAGCACAAACCCTACCATCCCATTGCCACGACCATAGGTCCATAAATAACCTCATCTAAACCCAATACTACGCTCACTAACACTCAAACACAAACCTTACCATCCCGTTTCCGTGACCACACATCCATAAATAACCTCATCCAAACCTTAAACCGCGCCTACTTGCGCCCAAACACAAACCCCGCCAACCAATCTCCACAACCACACATCCACAAATAACCCCATCGGGGTTAGTCTTTTGGCAGGGCAGGGTTAAGTTGCAAAGCGGCTTAACCCTGCATAACGCACCGCCGCATTGACAACCCCTTAGGGTTGGTCTTTCAAAAAACAGCCGCAAACAGAGACGCGAGCCCTAATGCCCCGGTACAAACGCAACAAACGCCCTTTTCATCGTATAAATCATTAACTTTTAAACGCTCAAATAGGAAGAAAAAACAACGCATTCCCACTTCCGCCGCTTTTCATCACGAGCGCAAACCTTTTTTATCGTGAGGTGAAACTCTTTTTATCACGAGAACAAACCTTTGTCATCACGATGAAAAACACAAACAGTCCATTTTTCAAAAGCAACAATCTAATTCTACGGACAAAAAGCCCCACCCTTTGCACAACGAAATAGCGAACTACGCCGACAAAAACGAACACCAAGAAAATGCAAAAACAGGCGGTTTCATCGCATATTAAGCCCTATTTTCTGCAAAATAATCTGTACGCAGCCATCCAACCGACAGGGCGAAACGAAAAATGGAGAGCAAATCAAAAAAAGGCTTTTCATAGCCGATTATAGTCCGCTTTTTATGAACAAAGCGTTGCACTTCCCCACTCGATAATCGCACGAACGCAAACAGAACCTTTCCTTGGTTGACGATTGCAAGGCGAAATAAGGATAATTCGCGAGTTTTTCCTTTGGCTATCATAACGATATATGTACCTTTGCAAGATAATAGTGGGAAGAAAGCCCCTTCTACTCAAGGACTATGCCTGAATTTAAGATTTTATCTCACATCAATACGCCGGACGATCTCAGACAATTGAAGCTCGAAGATCTGCCGACACTCTGTGAAGAATTGCGCGAGGATATTATTTATGAGTGCTCGCACAATCCGGGCCACTTGGCCTCAAGTCTGGGTACGGTAGAATTGACCGTAGCCCTGCACTACGTTTTTGCTACTCCGGACGACCGCATCGTATGGGACACCGGACATCAGGCTTATGGGCACAAAATTCTCACCGGCCGCAGAGAAGCCTTTCATACCAACCGCAAGTTTGGCGGCGTTCGCCCCTTTCCCTCACCCGAAGAAAGCCCTTATGATACCTTTGCTTGCGGCCATGCGGGCAATTCCATCTCTGCGGCACTCGGTATGGCCGTTGCAGCTCTCAAAAAAGGCGAGGAAAACCGCCATATCGTGAGCGTGACCGGCGATGGAGCGATGAGTAGCGGCCTGGCCTTTGAAGGACTCAACAATACATCAGATACACCCAATAATTTGCTGATTATCCTCAACGATAATAATATGAGCATCGACCGCAGTGTGGGCGGTATGAAGCAATATCTGCAACGTCTGCACACTTCGGCCGCTTATAATGATTTGCGCTTCCGTCTTTCGCGACGGCTGATGCGCTGGGGGGTGCTCGATGATTCAAAAAAGAAAAAAGTATTGCGCTTCAACAATGCGATTAAAGCGCTGCTCACGGATCAACAAAACATCTTTGAGGGGATGAATATCCGTTATTTTGGGCCGACAGACGGACACGACATCATCCAACTGGTGGAAACGCTGCGCCAAATCAAGGAGATGAAAGGACCAAAGCTGCTCCACTTACACACAATAAAGGGCAAAGGACTCAAACCTGCGGAACAGGCGCCAACGATTTGGCACGCACCGGGCAAATTTGACGCGGAAAGCGGCAAACGCTTGGGCGAAGGCGCGGCACAGCAAGCCCCGAAGTTTCAAGACGTGTTTGGAGAAACGCTGCTCGAGCTTGCGCGCACCAATAAAAAAATCATCGGCGTCACGCCGGCAATGCCTACAGGCTGCTCTATGAACATCTTGATGCGCGAAATGCCGGATAGGGCTTTTGATGTGGGCATTGCGGAGGGCCATGCTATGACGTTCTCAGCCGGTATGGCGAAAGAGGGATTGCAGCCCTTTTGCAACATTTACGCATCCTTTGCACAGCGGGCGTATGACAACATCATACACGACGCGGCGCTGCTCAACTTGCCGGTAGTCTTGTGCTTGGATCGCGCAGGACTGGTCGGCGAGGACGGGCCTACGCACCACGGCACTTTCGACTTGGCCTCATTGCGCCCCATTCCGAACTTAACGATTGCTTCGCCTTATGATGAATGCGAATTGCGGCGCTTGATGTACACGGCGCAAACGCCGAACAAGGGCACTTTCGTAATTCGTTATCCGCGAGGGCGTGGTCGTTTGCTCGATTGGCGTTGTCCGCTTGAAGAAGTTCCTGTCGGAAAGGGACGGATTATGAAATCGGGCAAGGATCTGGCGATCATCTCACTCGGACCTATTGGCAACTTGGCGGCGGATGCGATTGCGGAACTGGAAAAGGAGACGCCGGCATCTATTGCTCACTACGACTTGCGCTTCCTTAAACCGCTCGACACGCAACTGCTGAACGAAATCGGTAAAAGCTTCGACAAGATCATCACCATCGAGGACGGCGCACTCATGGGCGGAATGGGAACGGCGATATTAGAATATATGGAGGACAACGGATGGAATCCGCGCATCAAACGCTTGGGCTTGCCGGATCAGTTTGTACCCCACGGTAGCCCGAATGAGCTCTATCGCCTCGTAGGCTTGGACAAAGACAGCATCAAACAGGCTGTTAGACAATTGCTCGCCGATCCTACGCTCGCCAAAAGCTGATAACATTGACGTAAAAGCAAGAAAAGCGAACCGCAACAGTGCGCTTCAAATACTGTAACGCTCTCTTCAAATGAAAATTATTATTGCAGGCGCCGGCGCAATAGGCCGGCATTTGGCTAAACTCTTCACGAAAGAGCATCATGACATAACACTCATTGACGAAGATGAGGATAAGTTGCTCAACATCGGAGCCAACTTCGATTTGCTTACGCTCTGTGCATCGCCAACTTCGCTCGCCACGCTTAATAATGCGGAAATAAAGAAGGCAGATCTGTTTATAAGTGTGATGCCGGACGAGGCGCATAATATTATGAGCTGCATTTTGGCCAACCGCTTGGGCGCAAAGAAGACCGTAGCGCGTGTAGATGACCCGGAATACGCCCTTTTGCAAAACGAAGAGATATTTCAGAGCGTAGGCATCAACTCTATTGTTTATCCGGAGCAACTTGCCGGCTTGGAAATCATCCATAATATTAAGCGAAGCTGGGTCCGTCAGTGGATAGAAGTGCAGGACGGAGAGCTACTCTTAATCTGCGTGAAAGTACGCGAAGACGCGCGCTGCTTAGACGTGCCCTTGCGCGATCTTTGTGCGCCCGATATGCCTTTACATGTTGTCGCCATTAAACGCCACGGCGAGACGCTTATCCCACACGGTAACGATGTCTTGCGCTGTTTGGACGCCGTTTATTTCATGACGACACCAAAGTATGTTCCTTATTTGCGCGAGATAGCCGGAAAAACAGATTATCCGGACGTAAAAAACGTGTTCTTCCTCGGCGGCGGAAAGACTACCGAGCGCGCCCTTGTACATCTGCCCGACTATATGCGAGCTAAAGTCTTTGAAGCCGATGTTCACCGCATCGAGCAATTGGATTCGACGCTCACGAATCCACATATAATGTTTATACATGGGGATGGGCGCGACATAGACCTGCTTATCGAAGAAGGCATTCGCAATGCGCAAGCTTTTGTTGCAGCCACCGGCAACTCAGAGACCAATGTGCTGGCCTGCCTTGCAGCCAAACGCCTCGGCGTTCGCAAAACCGTCGCCGTAGTTGAGAATTTTGACTACATAGCAATGGCAGAAAGCCTCGATATTGGCTCAATTATCAACAAAAAGCGGCTCGCTGCGGGCCACATTTACCGCATGATTCTCAAGGCAGACGTAACGACGGTGAAGAACCTCACGGTTGCGGCAGCCGATGTCGCAGAATTTGTCGTCAAAGAAGGATCTAAAGTAACGCGGCGTCCGGTTAAGGATCTCAAACTCCCGCCTGAAGTGACGTTGGGCGGAATGGTCCGCGGCAAGGAAGGCGTCCTGATCAACGGTAACACACTCTTGCAGACCGGCGACCGCGTTGTAGCATTCTGCCTCGAAGGTTCGCTCAAGCGATTAGAGAAATATTTCAATTAACGCCCAACCCGCGGCGGCATAGCCCCAACCCGCGACGGCATAACTCCAACCCGCGGCGCGCCGCCCTCATCTGCCGCCTGCCAAACCCGAATTCAGACATATTATATATAGCGATCAAACAACAATACCCGATTATGAAGAAAGTTATATTAGCCCTTTTCGTCTTCCCTATCGTTGACGTAATGTTTCACACTGAGAAAGCAAAAGGATTAGACGCCTACACGCTCTGTTTAGCCGGACTTCTTTTCGCTTTCACCTTTATCGTCTTCCTGATTTACCTATGGAAGGGCCGCAACTTCGGACAACATTTCGCGCCGGCCGGAGAAGAAGTGCGCGAACCCGACTTGATGCCCGCCCGCTTCGCAGCCATTGAAAGCGAATTTGGCCCCATCACGCGAAAAATCGCCTTCAGTCACTACATAGACGACATTGCAGCCAACGCCTTCGCCTTCGACGAATCGCGCACCCTGCTTGTGTTCAACCGCCCCATAAAATACGACGACATCGAGCGGATCGATTTAGAATTTAGCGGAGAATATTGCGTCAAGATTTGGCTCCACAGCGACCACGGCCACTACGTAGCCTTCTCCTCCTCAAACGGCCGCGCCGCCAAAGCGCTTAAAGACGAACTCGACCGCATTTTCCCCGCCGGAAAAACGGCTTAACACCGACCACAGCAAATTTTCACGCCTCAAGCGCCCATTTATGACCAACATTGCCATCTTTGTCTCCGGCAGCGGGACCAATTGCGAAAACATTATTCGCTATTTTCAAGACTCCAAGCGCGCCCGCGTCTCACTCGTGGTGAGCAATAAAATCGACGCCTACGCTTTGGTGAGGGCGCACAACCACGGCATCCCCACAGAAGTGTGGACAAAAGACCGATTCTCCGATGCTGCCGCCACCATCGAACTGCTTTCATCTTACAAGATCGACTTCATCGTCCTTGCGGGCTTTCTCCTGAAAGTGCCCGACTATCTAATCGTGGCCTACCCTCAGAAAATCATCAATATTCATCCCGCCCTCCTGCCCCTCCACGGCGGAAAAGGAATGTATGGGCACCATGTTCACGAAGCCGTAAAGCGCGATGGCGACACCGAAACCGGCATTACGATCCACTACGTCAACGAAGAATTCGACGCCGGCAAGATTATTTTTCAAGCCCGCGTTCCCGTGCTCCCCACCGACGATGTTGCGGCCATCGAAGCCAAGATTCACACCCTCGAACAACGCCATTTTCCGGAAGTAATCGACAGTATTTTGCCCGAATAGGCCCATCCGGTTTTATCGAAGTCCACTGCCGAAAGCGCAATGCCCCGACAGGCTTCGACAAGTTCCCCTCAGCGTAGCCCTTGCGTCAATAATCGCCGCAGTGGGTACGCTGATCGCATTTTTCCGCCCCATCGGCGGCGCTTTTCGTCTGATTTTCAATTACAGCAAAGCCAAGGAGCGAATCATTGTCTCCCATTTTGCCAACTTCACCGCGCACTATGTAGAAAAAAAAGACAAAAGGCAAACCTTCGGAGACAATTTGCAGACGACCGCTTCTTTTTATGCCGTTTTTACAGTAAATTCGCCGACAAGACAGGACAAGAACTCAAAATACGACAACGATATGGTACGCAAAAAAGCATTGTTAATGATTCTCGACGGTTGGGGAATTGGCAACAAAGGCAAGGGCGATGTGATCTACAACACGCCGACGCCTTTCCTCGACAAACTTAACGCGGAGTATCCTCACAGTAAATTATTAGCAAGTGGTGAAAACGTCGGACTTCCCGACGGGCAAATGGGCAACTCGGAGGTGGGCCATTTAAACATCGGCGCAGGCCGCATCGTCTTCCAAGACCTTGTGAAGATCAATCGTGCAATTGCCGACGGCTCCATTCTTGAAAACAAAGAAATCGTTTCGGCTTATCAATACGCAAAAGAGAAAGGCTGCGGACTACATATTATGGGACTCGTCTCTAACGGCGGTGTCCATTCCGAATTGTCCCACTTATTCAAGCTCATCGACATAGCCGGCACTTACGGCGTCGGTGATAAAACTTACGTCCACTGCTTTATGGACGGCCGCGATACGGATCCGCGCAGCGGAAAAGGCTTTATCGAAAAACTCGAAAAGGAATGCGACAAGCAGGGCGCACACGTGGCTACGATCATCGGCCGTTTCTACGCGATGGACCGCGATAAGCGCTGGAACAGATTGAAGATCGCTTACGACAACCTCGTCAACGGCGAAGGACGTCGGGAAACGGACATGGTGGCAGCTGTGCAAGGCTGCTACGACCGCTCGACGGAGGAAAACAAGGACACGGATGAGTTTATGGAACCCTTGGTTAACGCCAAGGTCGATGGGCGCATCAAGCCCAACGATGTCGTTATTTTCTTCAATTATCGCAACGACCGCGCCAAGGAGTTGACCACCGTCCTCACGCAGCAAGATATGCCCGAAGAAGGTATGCAAACCATACCGGGACTGCAGTTTTATTGCATGACGCCCTACGATGCATCGTTCAAAGGCGTCCACATTCTCTTCCCCAAAGAGAACGTACAAAATACGCTCGGCGAATATCTGAGCAGCAAGGGCTTGAAGCAGCTCCACACGGCCGAGACGGAGAAATATGCCCACGTCACTTTCTTCTTCAATGGCGGACGCGAAACGCCCTATGAAGGTGAAGACCGCATACTCGTAGCCTCTCCGAAAGTAGCAACCTACGATTTGAAGCCCGAAATGAGCGCTTTCGAGGTAAAAGATAAGCTCGTCGAAGCCATTCGCGCTGACAAATACGACTTTATCGTTGTCAACTTTGCCAATGGCGATATGGTCGGTCACACGGGCGTCTACGAAGCAATCGAGAAGGCTGTGATAGCCATCGACCAATGCGTGAATGAAGTCGTGACGGCTGCCAACGAAACCGACTACGAGACGATTATCATCGCTGACCACGGCAACGCCGACAACGCAATCAATGCCGACGGCTCGCCCAATACGGCTCACTCGCTCAACCCCGTGCCTTTCATTTACGTCACGGCAAATAAGGGTGCGAAGGTGAAAGATGGCGTCTTGGCCGATGTAGCGCCGAGCATCTTGCACATACTTGGCCTGCCGCAACCCAAGGAAATGACCGGCCACGACTTGATCGAAGATTAAGCAATTTCTTTTTCATTATATTGATGCCTCCGCGCTTGCCCATTCTCTTTGGGCGGGCGCGGAGTTTTTTGCATCTTGGCTATCGGCCGGCCTATTTCGCGCCCTGCAAGCGCCATCGGGCCGCGCGGACCCCTCCACGCTGCTTCCGCCTATCGCCGGACTTTTTGCGCAATGTCCGCCCCGCGCGCCAGATGCTTCGCAGGCCGTTACGGCTTTCTTTTTGGGGAGTCAGTAGCACGCATTATGTATCCACGCACAATCGAAAAGGTTTTTCGCCCCACTGCACGATCGGCCGCCTCGTTCCCACGTCTGAGGTTTTTCATCGTGATAAAAAAGGTGTGCGCTCGTGATGAAAAAGGTCTGCGCTCACGAGCGTAAATACTTTTCATCGTGAGCGTAAAGGTAAAAATCGGGATAGCGGCCCATAGCCGACCGGCTTTGCGCGTTTTTTAATGGGTGAAAGTTTCTCCAAAATCGACAGACAGGCCGATAAAGCATAAGCCTTGCGGCTCTTTCTGCCAAACTGAATCGAGAAGAAAAAGGGCGGAAGCATACACAGCAAAAAGTAAAGCGGCTACGATCAGTGCCGTTTTACGCAGAAAACAGGATGTAAGGATCAGTTGTTAGTCCCTTGTCTTTAAGACGTTTGCCCATTGCGAAGCAAACGCTTGCCGAGGTAACTTACAGGATAGCGCACGGAAAGAAAACCTACGACGATGACGGTGACAAAGATGACCAAGATGTCTTCAGCGCGCACGCTGACAGGATAGGCATCGACGATGAAGCTGCCGGCCGTTGTCCCGAGGCGCAGTAAGCCGTATTCTTGCTGTAAAAAACAGAGTAACAATCCTAAAAGCAGGCCGATGATCGCGCCAAGCGCCGTAATGAGTCGGCCCTCAAAAAGGAAGATGCGTAAAATATCTTTATCCGTTGCGCCAAGATGGCGAAGGGTGTCCACGTCATCACGCTTATCGATAATGAGCATAGAGAGGCTGCCGATGATATTGAAGCAGGCCACAAGGGCAATGAAAGTCAGGAAGAAGAAAGCAAAGAGTTTCTCTATTTTCATCACGTTGAAAGTGCCCTCTTGCTGTTCGTAGCGGTCCATTACTTTGAACGTAGGGCCGGCCAATTTTTGCAGTCGCTCTTTGACATCAGCCTCGTCAGCGTCCGACTTTAATTTGAGTTCCAAAGCGGAGATACAGCCTTGCTTCTCAAACAGATCTTGCGCAAAGGAGAGGGGACAAAGCATGTAATTATTGTCATATTTTGACTGGTAAACTTGGAAGCAGAGGTT
>OHAO01001769.1_pt1 | contig 14401 bp, 12 predicted proteins | sample 1577151 | NCBI WGS metagenome assembly OHAO01 (sample SAMEA3541585, study PRJEB24748) | human gut metagenome | biome: human gut; feature: human-associated habitat; material: faeces | place: China | collected 2012 | reverse complement strand
ATATCCCCACCAGCGAGGTCCTGGCGTTCGAAAAGGAGCTGTTCCAGTATATCGACACCAAATATCCGGAGATCCCGAAGAGCATCCGGGAAACAAAGGAAATGAAGCCGGAGACCGAAGAGCTTCTTAAAAAGGCCATTGAAGAGTGCAAGGCAGCAAGATAAGGCAGGTGACAGAGCATGGCAACCATGAGAGACATTAAACGCAGGAAATCCAGTATCGAGAGTACGGAGCAGATCACCAAAGCCATGAAACTTGTCGCCACCGTCAAGCTCCAGAAGTCCAGGGCCCGGGCGGAGAATTCCAGGCTGTATTTCAATATGATGTACAGCACGATCCAGGAAATGCTCTTAAAATCCCAGGGGATCAGCCACAGATACTTAAAACCGGGAACCTCTCCCAAAAAGGCGGTGGTGGTCATCACCTCCAACCGGGGACTGGCAGGCGGCTACAATGCCAACGTGGTGCGCCTGGTGACCGGCAGCGGCCTTAAGCCGGAGGATGTGAGGATCTTTGCCGTGGGACGGAAGGGACGTGACGCGCTGGCCAGAAAGGGCTATGAGATCGCGGCGGATCATTCGGATGTGATCAATGAGCCCCTGTATTCCGACGCCATGGAGATCACAAGGGAGCTGCTGTCTCTTTTTGAAAAACAGGAGATCGGCGAGATCTATCTGGCTTATACGTCGTTTAAGAATACGGTGAGCCAGATCCCGCGGTTCATGAAGCTCCTTCCGGTGGATACGGAGGCGGCGGAGCTCAAGGGCGACGCAGGGGGTGAGGGCCTAAAGCCGGATCTCCTTCTTATGAACTATGAGCCCGATGAGACGGAGGTGCTGGACGCGATCATTCCCAAATACGTCAGCAGCCTGATCTACGGCGCATTTTTAGAGGCGGTGGCCAGTGAGAACGGGGCCCGTATGACGGCCATGGATTCGGCCACCAACAACGCCGAGGAGATGATCGAGAAGCTGTCCCTGCAGTATAACCGTGCAAGACAGGGCTCCATTACCCAGGAGCTGACGGAGATCATCGCCGGAGCGAATGCGATCGAAGGGTAAAATTAAAATCAAAACAAGGAGAAAGAGGATGGCAGAGAAAAGCATTGGTAAGATCACTCAGGTCATCAGTGCCGTTCTGGATATTAAGTTTCCCCAGGGCGGACTTCCTGAGATCAATGACGCCATTGAGATCACCAGGAAGGACGGGGGCACTCTTGTGGTGGAGGTCGCCCAGCATCTTGGTGACGATACGGTAAGATGTATCGCTCTGGGTCCCACAGACGGCCTTGTCCGCGGTATGGAAGCCGTGGCCACCGGAGGACCGATCATGGTCCCTGTGGGAGAGAATACGCTGGGACGTATTTTCAACGTACTGGGCGAGCCCATCGACAATAAAGAGAAGCCGAAGACAGAAAAGAAGCTTCCGATCCACAGAAAGGCCCCCAGCTTTGAGGACCAGTCCACGGAGACGGAGATCTTAGAGACCGGCATCAAGGTCGTGGATCTGTTATGCCCCTACCAGAAGGGCGGAAAGATCGGTCTGTTCGGCGGTGCAGGCGTTGGAAAGACGGTTCTGATCCAGGAGCTGATCCGGAACATCGCCACAGAGCACGGCGGCTATTCTGTATTTACCGGAGTAGGCGAGCGTACCCGTGAAGGAAACGACCTGTATTATGAGATGCAGGAGTCCGGCGTTATCAATAAGACCACCATGGTATTCGGACAGATGAACGAGCCGCCGGGAGCGCGTATGCGTGTGGGCCTTACAGGCCTTACCATGGCGGAGTATTTCCGTGACGAAGGCGGAAAGGACGTACTTTTATTCATTGACAATATTTTCCGTTTCAGCCAGGCAGGCTCCGAGGTGTCCGCGCTGTTGGGCCGTATGCCGTCAGCCGTTGGATACCAGCCGACCTTACAGACGGAGATGGGTGCGCTCCAGGAGCGGATCACTTCCACAAAGAGCGGCTCCATCACCTCCGTACAGGCGGTTTACGTTCCGGCCGACGACTTAACGGACCCGGCTCCGGCCAATACCTTCACCCACCTGGATGCAACGACTGTTTTAAGCCGTTCCATCGTGGAGCTGGGTATTTATCCGGCGGTGGATCCCTTAGAGTCCACCTCCCGTATCCTGGACCCGCGTATCGTGGGCGAGGAGCATTACCGGGTGGCCCGGGGCGTTCAGGAGGTACTCCAGAGATATAAGGAGCTCCAGGATATCATCGCCATGCTGGGTATGGACGAGCTTTCTGAGGAGGATAAGCTGACCGTATCCAGAGCGAGAAAGATCCAGAGATTCCTGTCCCAGCCGTTCTTCGTTGCAGGACAGTTCACCGGCCTGGAGGGCCGTTATGTGCCGCTTTCCGAGACCATCCAGGGCTTTAAGGAGATCCTGGAAGGAAAGCACGACGATATTCCGGAGAACCTGTTCCTGAACGCAGGAAATATGGATGACGTTCTTGCCCGCGTGAAATAGGGGGTGGGAACATGGCGGAAACGATGAAGCTTCAGGTGATCACGCCTGATAAGGAGTTCTTCCACGGGGATGTGTCCATGGTGGAGCTGAATACCGCAGACGGCGAGCTGGGAGTTTACCCCCAGCATATCCCGCTGACCACAGCGGCGGCGCCGGGCGTTTTAAAGATCCATCAGGACGGCCAGGTGAAAAAGGCGGCGCTCCTTTCCGGCTTTCTTCAGATCCTTCCGGAGAAGATGACTATCTTAGCGGAGGTCTGTGAATGGCCGGAGGAGATCGACGGAGCCAGGGCCAACGAGGCCAGGATCCGTGCCGAAAGGCGGCTTGCGGAGCACAGTCCGGAGACGGATATCGCCAGGGCCGAGGCGGCGCTTAGGCGTGCGCTGGTGCGGCTCTCGCTGGTGGAGGAGCACTAAGAATACGTTCTCCTATCCTGGCCAGGGCGCATTAATTTTTTTGTAAGACGAAATGCGCCGCTGGCGGGAAGCGGATGAGCAGATTGTAAAAATAGCCTGGAGAGACGGCAAATTGGAAACAAAGGCCGTTTTTCCAGGCTTTTTTGTGCATTGGACGGGGAGATTGCGTTGTGGAGGCAGATGCAAAATCAAACATCCGATAAATCTGTTTATGTCAAGAGCCATACAGCACATATGGATTTTACAGTATAAACGGCACTTATTTCAGCAGATTCGCCTGCCGCGCCCTTGAAAAAGCTATGAAAAATGGCTATAATACTTACAGGATGCAAGAAAACTCAAGAGAATCTGGTGCCTGATATAAACAGATTTATGTCCTTCAGTGCCGTACTCCCCTGGTTCTTGCTCCCCAAATATATAAGGAGGAATGCAATATGAGAAAGTGCAAGCGGATCGTGTCGGCGATGCTGGCGGTCTCTATGGTAATGGGCATGACGGCCTTCCCGGCGCTGGCGGAACCCTTGGGAATCCAGGGTGAGAGCCGTGTGGAAACTGGAATCACGGTGGTGCCCCATACCTATGACAACGCTGCGATAACCTCGTACTATGCCAATGGAAATCCAGTGACCGTAGAAGAGTACGAAGGCAGCACCTATGTCCATCTGGACAGCCATCCGGCCTATGATAATACCTGGGTCAAGGTGGAAGGAAAGGATAAGGACAAGTATACTGCCATCGTCGGCGGCGGGATAGAAGGAAATCTGCCGTCCACCCAGATTACGATGAAAAGCGGAGCTGTCACATATTTGATCGGCTCTTCCAGCGGAGAGAAAACAGCGGGAAAGACGTATGATGTGGAGGATGCCCGGATCACCGTGGAGGGCGGCAGTGTAGATATCATTTATGCCAACCGTTCGATATCCAGCGGAAACGGCACGTTCTCCAAGGCCAGTGAACAGCATATCGGAACGGGAACAGTCACCGTTAAAAATAATGCTGTTGTTGGAAATGTTTTCGGGTGCTTTGGCTATACATCCATAGATGATCTGACCATCAATATTGAAGGTAATGCGACCGTAAGGAAATCGGTTATGCCTGGCGCAACGAACGGCACTCTTGCCAAGGGAACGCTGAATGTAAACGGCCCGGGCGTGACCATTGGAGAGGTGGCCGGATGCCAGCGTACTCTGATCGAAAGCCTGGATATGAATTTCATTGAGGGCGAGGTCAAGGGCGTGATTTCTGCTGGCTCCCAGTATAACCAGACGGAAGCGGAGGGAATTTCCCAATGGGGATTTGGCGATATCAACTACGGAATCGTAAAAGATGCGGATCTCTATCTGGGAGAAAACTTTAAGTATCGCGCTGTTTTCGGCGGATTCCAGTCGATCCAGGAGCATGTAAAAGAATTTTACAGCCGGTTTGCTGGTTCAACAGAAAACCAGAAAGACATCCTTGCTTCTTACGGATTTAAGGAAGACGGAAATCTGGATACGGTCATCCGTATCACGGCAGCATCGAAGGGTACGCCCAGCGAAGATGGAAAATATCCGTACTATACGGCGAATAGGACCGGCGTTCAGTATAAAGGCGTTGTTCCGGATCTTCTTGCGGAACCGGTTCCCGGCGTGACGGTAACCTCCGCACCGGCTTCTGTAACAGCGGATACGGAAAATGTAAAGCTGGAAGTGAATGGGGAGAAGGAGGTCGGGGCAGAAGTAAAACTCCTGGTTCCCATGGCTTCTCCGTCCAATGCCATCCAGTGGGAGAGTGATAATGAATCTGTGGTTTCGGTGGAAGCCTCCAGTGAGGACGGGACCCGGGCGGTTCTGACTGGCAATGACATTGGTGCGGCGGCTGTGACCGCTTCCTATACGGAAACCATCAATGGAAAAGAATATACCGTATCAGATACGGTCCATGTGAGTGTTGGCGGAGATTTCCTTGTGACTGCAGCTCCTGAGACGGCAAAGATCGGCGATATCATTTCCTTTACCGCTTCGGCAAAGAAGGCGACGAAAACGTCTGGAATGGTTACCGCCACAGCCAGCGACGCAGCATACACATGGACGATCGACGATGGCTCTGTGGCTGAGATCGAGACCTCTGATCCGAGGAAAATGACGGCAAAAGCTATGGGCGCAGGAAATGCCACAGCATCGGTCCGGTTTGAGGACGAGGCTTCTGACAACCGCGCAGAGGGCAGTACGTCCTTTACCGTAGAAGCGCCGGAGGTTTCTCTGGCAGTGCCGGAAACGGTGACTCTTGGCCAGACCTTCCAGGCAGAGACAAAGGTTTCCAACTATACTGGAAAGGATCCAGAAGTTTTGGGAATTATTGTACATACGGATTTTGATGCAGAGACTATGGTATCCACCGGAAATGTGGACGAGTATGCGGCCATCGATGTACCGGCAGCGGACGCAGAAGGCCAGATCTATGCCGTTCTTTCCTATCCGGCGGCCAATGGAGAAACAAAAGAAACAACACTATCCAGAAAGATTGCTGTAACAATTCCACAGGTGGAAACGGAAACGGTTTATCTGGATACGAAGGATAAGAAGGAAGCTAATATTGATCTTCCAGTTTTTGTAAGGAACGTATTAAAACATGGCGGCTCTGTGGAAGTGAAAGAGGAAGACGGAGCGGTCGTAAAGGCAGAAATGGATGAAGCAGCGGCTAAGATCCGGCTGTCTGCGGCAGATAGCGGAAATACAGTAGTCCGCGTGGCCCTTCCCAGCGGAACGGTCCTGGCCTCGTATCCGGTCATCGTCTTTGACGCTTCTGAGGAAGCCAGCGCAGAGGACGGAGGCGCCAGTGTTGATATGAGCGAACTGACCGTGGAGACACCGAAGCTTCCTGAAGAGGTTTCCGGTGTTGTTTCCGAAGAACAGTTTGCACAGAAGGTGGAGGAGGCTGACCAGTCTGTGATGGATCTGGATAAAAACCAGGCGGTTGTGGGCAATAAGAATGCAGTTCATGACCTGGCTGCGGCAGTAAAGGGCAATGGCCTGCTGGAAGAGGGCGAGCATGCCCGGATCTCTCTGTCACAGACACCCAAGAGCATATCCTATGAAACGATCGTGGAAAAGGATGCGGCCGGAAATGTGACAGGCGTGAAGGTGCTTCCCAAGACCATGGTATTCGAGGTGAACGCCAGCAAAGTCCTTCTGGACGAGAATGGCCAGGTGATCTCTGGAACCCAGGAAGAACTGGATCTTTCTTCCGATAAGCTGGCGAGACGGATTTCCTTTAGGTTCCGGCTTCCGGTACCGTCTTTGGTGGAGGACCAGTATGCCAATGTGGAGCATGAAGGAGAAAGCATCGGCCAGTATACGATCGAGAACGAAAATGGATATAAGTTCATCACGATCAGCACCTGGCATTTAAGCGAGTTTAAGCTGACGTTTACCAACGAAAAGGAAAAAACATCCTCTGGCGGCAGTTCTGGTTCCTCCTATGGCCGCGGCCGGTGGTATCTGGAGGACAAGGCAGCGAATAAGACTGGCGAGTGGGTGAAGAATGACACTGGCTGGTGGTTCCGTTATAATGATGGAACGTGGCCGGCTTCCAGATGGGCGGAGCTAGTATGGAACGGCGTTTCCAGCTGGTACTATTTCAACGCCGACGGCTATATGGAGACAGGGTGGCTGAACGAAGGCGGACATTGGTATTATCTGCATCCGTATTCCGATGGAACCCAGGGCTATATGTATACCGGATGGCATGAGATCGGCGGCAAGTGGTATTTCTTCAATACCGTAAGCGGCGGTCCGTTGGGATCCATGGCAGCTGGGACAACAACTACGGATGGATATACAGTGGGCGCAGATGGCGCATGGATCAGGTAAAGGAGATCCTTTGGAAACCAGAACATGAGAATGGGATGGAAGAATGGAGATGCGGAGAAATCTGCATCTCCGTTTTTTATATCACCAGGAAAGTTCGCCCTATGATATAGAAAATGCTCCGCTAAATAAAAAGCAAGACATATATTTACAAGAAAATCGAAATAAAATATATTATAGATAGATAAAGAAAAAGCGAAAAAGAAAGCAATTCAGTCAGGAAGGAGTGGATCTGAATGAAAAAAAATATCGCCATGAAACTTTCTGGACCAGGTTTTTGACAGCCGCGTTAGTCGTGTACCTGCTCCGGGTGCTCCTGATAGCCGGGGAGGGAAAAGGAGAGCCGGAGGTATCCGTAGGAAGATTTTCAGTGGATGCTGCGTTTTCAGAAACAAAGGAATTTCTTCCGCCCTCGTATCTGGAGGCGGCCAGAGATCCGGAATTTAAAGAGTCGTTGATCTGTCTGGGATACCAGGAGCCGGGAGCGCAGACCGGGACATACAGGTATTGGTTCCAGTATGCCGGTGGGAGAGCGCCGGAGGTCATTTATGTGAAGCGGCCGCCGGTATACGTTCTCCAGGAAATGGAGCCGGTTTCCGCAGAGCTTTCAGATGAACTTCCGGTGCAGATGGAATATGGAGACGGCACAGGCTGGTTTGACGTGACAGAGGTATCCTGTGTCCAGTCCGGGGAAGGCGCTTATGAGATCCGGATCAAGGCCCATATGCTGCGGGATGCGTACCCGGGGACGGTGACACTGGCTTTTGGGGATGCAGTCCTGGAGCGGAAGCCGGAGAGCTCTGAGGATGGGCGGTACGCGGCGGCCCTGTTCGGCCGGGACCATGGGTATTCCTCAGACACATTTGTATTCGTGTATGAGATGGAGAATGGGAGTACCTATGAAACAGTAACAGAACGGCTGAGATCGGCAGTGCTGTCTGCCGGGAATCCTTATGAGAAGCAGGAAGAGGCAGAATTGGAAGCGGAGGCAGAGGGAGGCATCCAGGTCCGTCTGGCCCCGGCGGCGTAGAGGCGCTGTGTGCCAGCAGGGGATTTTCCAGCTCACGCTTCTGGAGCTGCTCTGGTGAGGAAACGCAGTCATATCTGCCGGATCATCTGACGTTTGGCAGTACGGGAAGTAATGAGCTGGCTGAACTATGCATAAAAAGTGTCTGTTTCCTATGTTTTGCCGGCGGCCTCTTCGGGGTTTGATCGGAGATTTGGGCATATAGCCTTCCTTTTTTTCTCTTATACCCAGAAATCCGGGATTTTTTGAGCAAAAATCCCCTAAAACAGGAAAATTTGGGTGCCAGGTGAAAAAAAAATCCCCAGTGCCCAAAAACAGGAGAAATTTTGGGTACTGGAGAAAAAAGTCCTGGATCCTGCCCAAACGGGCCGGGCCCAGATGGAATTTCAATGTCGGCAGACCCGGGCGAAATACTGGAAACGCCCCCATCCTGGCGGCCGCCGACAGGCGCGTTTCCGGCTTACTGATCGTTGGTCAGCTTCAGCTTATCAAACACGTAGAATACCAGGCTAAGGATCATTCCGGTGACGCAGGCCAGCACCATACCGGTGAGCTGGACGTTTCCAAAGTTCACCTTAATGCCGGAGAGGCCGGTAACGAAGATCACGGCAGTCAGGGCCTGGTTCCGGTTTTTGCCGTAGTCCACCTGGGAATCCACCAGGATCCGCAGGCCGGAGGTGCCGATCATTCCATAAAGCAGGAAGGAGATCCCGCCGATGACCGGGCCGGGGATGGTCTGGATCAGGGCCGACAGCTTTCCGATGAAGGAGCAGATGATGGAAAATACGGCCGCGCCGGCGATGACCTGGACGCTGTATACCTTGGTGACGGCCATAACGCCGATGTTCTCCCCATAGGTGGTGGTGGGAACGGAGCCGATGAGACCAGACAGCATGGTGGAGAAATTATCTCCGAACAGACTGCGGTGGAGTCCCGGTTCCTTTAGGAGATCGCGGTTTACGATCTTGCTGGTGACCACCTGGTGTCCGATGTGCTCGGAGGTGATGACCAGGATCACCGGAAGGATGATCAGGATGGCCTGGAGATCAAACTTTGGAGCAGAAAAGTTTGGCAGGGCAAAGATCGGAGCGGTCATGACAGCGGAAAAGTCCAGGATCCCGGTAATGGCCGCAGCCACGTATCCGGCGATCACGGCGATCAGGATCGGGATCACAGAGAGGAAGCCGCGGAACAGGACGGAGCCGAATACGGCAAAGCCCAGGGTCACGAAAAATACGATGGCATTCCGGGGATCGATGACTTCATCCAGAAGGCCGGCGTTGCTGGCGGCGCTGCCGGAGAGCTCCAGACCGATGAGAGCCACCACAGGGCCCATGGCGGCGGGAGGAAGGACGATGTCGATCCATTTATACCCCACTTTATAAATGATGAACGCCAGGATACAGCCCACAAAGCCCACAGCCACGAAGCCGCCCAGGGCGTATTCATAGCCCCAGTTGGCAATGACGATGCCGGCAGGAGCCAGAAAGGCGAAGCTGGAGCCCAGATAGGCCGGAGCCTTTCCCTTGGTGACCAGAATGAAAAGCAGAGTGCCCAGCCCGTTCATGAAAAGAACGATGGCCGGGTTGATCCCGAACAGGAAGGGGACCAGCACTGACGCGCCGAACATGGCGAACATGTGCTGGATGCTTAAGGGGATCAGAAGCCGGAAGGGGACCTTGTCCTCCACCTGGATGATCGTGTGGTTTTCCATACGAAACCTCCTAAATATAATTTTTGAGAAAATCATGAAATTTCGTGTTTCATTTTAGCATAAGAAGGCGTTTTGTCAAATAGAAAAATCAGAGGAACAGAAGGAACTGCTGCCGGATACTGTAAAAAATCTCACAGCCAGGTTGACAAAATGGCAGGACCCCTATGATAATAGCTATATAATTAGAAAAAGGATGTTCCGGGACCGGCAGAGGGAGCAGTGTTCTGCCGGATCTCCGCGAAAAGGGAACTGGACAATGGCCGCTCTGAGAATGAACGGCGGTGAAGAAAAGGAGGAGAAGGCAATGGAATTTACGGGAAAACAGATCCAGGAGGCCAGGGAACGGATCGCTCCGTTTGTGGATGAGACTCCGCTTCTGAGGCTTAAGGCACTGGATGCATACCTGGGCTGCCAGGTATATGTCAAGGCAGAGTGTATGCAGAAGACCGGGGCATTTAAGTTCCGGGGGGCCATGAACCGGATTCTGACGCTGACAGAGGAGGAACTTTCTCGGGGGATCGTGGCGGCATCTTCGGGGAACCACGGACGGGCCATCGCTTATGGTGCCAGAATGAAGGGGGCCAGGGCGGTGATCGTAATGCCGCGGACGGCTCCGGAGGCTAAGAAAAAAGCTATTATGGAGCTGGGGGCCGAGGTGGTGCTCTGCGAAGCACCGGAGCGGTTTGAGGTGGCGGAGCGGATCTGTATGGAGAGGGGCAGCACCATGATCCCGCCCTATGACGATTACGATGTGATGGCAGGCCAGGGGACTCTGGGCCTGGAACTGATGGAACAGTGTCCGGAGCTTTCCACAGTCATCGTCCCGGCCAGCGGCGGCGGACTCATCGGCGGCGTTTCTGCGGCGGTGAAATCCGTGTCGGATCATACAAAGGTATACGGGGCGGAGCCGTCGGCCCTTCCGCGGTATACGGAGAGCCTAAAGGCCGGGGAACCGGTGCTGGTGCCCATGAAGAAGTCCCTGGCTGATGCCCTGGTGTCCCAGCGGCCGGGCCTTAAAAATTTCCCGGTGGTGAAGGCGTATGTGGACGGCTTCGCATCGGTGGATGATCTGTTCATGCTGAAGGGTATGAAGCTGCTCCTGATGGAGGGGAAGGTCCTGGCGGAGCCGTCGGCCTGTATCGGGATCGGCGCCGTTTTAGAGGGGCGGATCCCGGTGGGAAAAGAGGATAAGGTCTGTTTTGTGATCTCGGGCGGAAATCTGGGATTTGAACAGCTGGAGATCCTAAAGGACGCAGCCCAGTTCGCTTAACATCTGAAGATCCGCAGCCGTGGAGATGCCGGAGGTGGTCAGCATATCGCCGGAGATGGCGGCATTGGCGCCGGAAAGGAAACAGCTCCGCCCTTTGTCGGGAAGGAGGCCCCGTCCTCCAGCCAGGCGGATGAAGGCATCTGGAAGAAGGAAGCGGAATACGGCCACGATCCGGCGCATCTGGTCTCCGGTCAGCGGGGCCAGGTGTCCCAAGGGCGTCCCGGGAATGGGGTTCAGCATGTTGACGGGAACCGAGCGGATCCCCAGCTCCCGCAGCGAGAGCGCCATGTCCACCTGGTCCTCTGGGGTCTCGCCCATGCCCACGATCCCGCCGCTGCACACTGTAAGCCCGGCGGCCTGGGCGGCTTTTATGGCGGCCAGCTTCTGGTCAAAGGTGTGGGTGGTACACACATTGGGGAAATTGCTCCGGGAGGTCTCCAGATTGTTGTGGATCCGGGTGACACCTGCTTCCTTCAGCTTTTCATACTGAGACTGGTCCAGGAGACCGAAGGAGGCGCAGACCAGACAGCCGGTTTCTTTCCGGATCCTCTGGATGGCCAGGCACATCCGGTCCACCTCCCTATCGTTTAACTGCCTGCCGGAGGTCACGATAGAAAAGCGGGGAACACCCTGTCTGTGATTCCTTCCAGTTTCCTGGACAATGGTATCAGCATCCAGCAGAGGATATTCCTCTGCGCTGGAAGAAGAATAGGCGGATTGGGCGCAGAACCGGCAGTTTTCCGGGCAGCGGCCGCTCTTCCCGTTGATGATGGTACAGAGGTCGAAGCGGTTCTGGCAGAAATGGAGCTGGATCTGGCGGGCGGCGGAGCAGAGCTCCTCCAGGGGAGCCTCATAAAGGGCCAGGGCTTCCTCCCGGGAGATCATGCCGCCGTTTAAGATCCGTGTTTTCAGTTCCTGGATCATGGTCATAGGTTCAGTCATGGGTGCCTCCTAAAGTAAACTAAAAATTTTATATGGTTTACAATATCATAAAAATAGAGAAATGTAAACCATATAATAAATTTGGTTGACAAACAGAGGGAGGAAAACTGCCTTGACAATCCGGCTGAAATTCCGCAAAATAAGAGGAAGAGAGGGGCTGGAGAGTCTGCTTTTCCGGCCCTGGGAAAATACGGAGGGATGGATGCAAATGGGAAAGACCATGGAGGAAAAGGCGTTCCGGGAGCACGTTTCCTGGGTGATGTTTCTGCTCAGTATCCTGGTGATCTGGGCCCACTCCTATAATGCGGAGCTGTTTTCCGGCGGCGCCCCGGTCACAGAGGGGATCTGGCTGACGGTCCACAGGATCCAGGATTTCTTGTCCGCGGCCCTGGGGTTGACGGCAGTGCCGGGATTTTTTATGCTGTCGGCGTACCTTTTTTTCCGCAGCTTTTCCTGGGAGAAGCTTCCGGCAAAATGGAAGAGCCGGGTCCGCAGCGTGGCGGTCCCCTATCTGGCCTGGAATCTTTTTTATTATCTGGGCTATGTGCTGGCAACCCGCATTCCGGCCGTTTACCGGCTCATTGGAAAACCGCCGGTGCCATTTAACGGGGAGGAGCTTCTGGCGGCTGTTCTTCATTACCAGTACGCGCCGGTATTCTGGTATCTGTATCAGCTGATGTTCCTGATCCTGCTGTCCCCGGTCCTTTACTGGATCATAAAGAACCGGACCCGGGGGCTGGTCTTTCTGGCAGCTGTCATGGCGGCCGTCCATTTTCATCTGGATACCATGCATCCCAACACCGACGCACTTCTTTACTATTCCTTTGGGATCTTTATGGCCGTCCATGGCCGGGAATTGACAGAGGCTTCTTATGGAAAGGGGCGGATCCTGGCGGGGATCGGAAATGTCCTTATGGCAGCGATCTGTTTCTGGAGGATGGGGAAGCCTGGGGCAGATGTTTTGTGGATCGTCATGTTCCGTTTTTTCCTTCCCATATCCATATGGCTTCTGTTTGACAGCGGACGGATGGGAAAGACCAGGCCGTGGATGCGCCAGAGCCTGTTTTTATACGGGATCCATTTTATCCTGGTGCGTGTTTTTAATAAGGCCGGAGCCCTGGTGCTGGGACGCGTGCTGGATGGAACGGCCATGGCGGTCTTAGCTGTGGTCTGGTTCCTCCTGCTTCCGGCGGCGGTGGTGGCATCCTCTTACGCGGCGGCCCGGATCCTGGTCCGGTATGCGCCAGCCGTGTGGCGGATCTTTTCTGGAGGGCGGAGCCTGGACTAAGGCTTCCTGAAAAATGAAACAGAGAGGAAATGACAGATGATACTGGAAAAAGAAGACTGGGAGGAGCCAGAGTGCTGCTTCAGACCACATATAGCAGCCGCAGAGGCGGTGCATACAGGGAGCGCGGACGGAGGTCCCTCGGTCCGGGAGGTGATCCAGGGCTTTGACCGGCTCCTGGACCGGGATGCCAAACGGGAGGCGGCCATATATCTGGAGGACTGGATGGCCCGGTATGAGGAAGCCGGGGACTGGGCATCCCAGATCACTATATTGAATGAAATGATGGGCTTTTACCGCAATTCCGGAGAGAGGGAAAAGGGCCTTGCGGCGGTGGAAAAGGGGCTGGCCCTGGTGGGAGATCATGGGCTTTCCCAGACCGTCACCGGCGGCACCACCTGTCTCAATGCCGCCACTACCATGAAGGCTTTTGGAAAGGCAGCAGAGGCCATGCCGTATTACGACCAGGCCTTTAGGGCCTATGGCGGGAGCCTGCCGCCGGGAGACTACCGGTTCGGAGGCCTGTTCAACAACATGGCCCTGGCCTGGGAGGACCTGGGAGAGTATAGAAAGGCGGAGGCATATTATAAGAAAGCCATGGATATCATGGAGGCGCTGCGGCCGGGAAGCCTCCTGGAGATCGCGGTCACCTGGGTGAACCTGGCGGTGCTGTATGAGAAGGCGGGACGGGAGGAGGAGATCGACGGATGTCTGGAAAAGGCAGTGGAGATCTTTCGCTCTGGAGAGGTTCCCAGAGACGGATATTACGCGTTTAATTGCCGGAAATGCGCGGAAACATTCGGACATTTCGGATATTTCAGAATAAAGAAGGAACTTACCGAGGCGGCGGACCGGATCTATCGGGAAGCCGGAGAGGAGCCGGGGAGATGACAGATGGAAAGAGCAGTGGAAGAGCGGCAGATATGGAGCCGATAGAGGAAGGACAGGACAGGGGAAACGTTATCAGGGGCCTGGAGCTTTCAGAACGGTTTTTTGGCGAATACGGCCTGCCCATGCTCCAGGAGCAGTTTCCCCAGTATATGGATATGATCGCCGCGGGAGTGGCCGGAGAGGGCTCCGACTGCTTTGGTTTTGATGATGTCATATCCCGGGACCATGATTTTGAGGCCGGCTTCTGTCTCTGGATCCCGGACCGGCTGGAGCATGAGCTGGAATTTAAGCTGTCCCGGGCTTATGGGAAGCTGCCGGAGGAGTATCTGGGAGTGAGGCGGGAAAAACAGAGCCTCCTTGGCGGCGGACGCCGGGGCGTTTTGCTCACCGGAGAATTTTACCGCCGGTTCACAGGAAGGCCGGGAGCTCCGGAATCCCTGATGGAATGGCTGTATACGCCGGAGCACAGCCTGGTATAAGCCAGTCTGTCTCCCCATTACACGATTTCAATTATTCCCCGTAAAATC
>OHAO01001757.1_pt1 | contig 14488 bp, 8 predicted proteins | sample 1577151 | NCBI WGS metagenome assembly OHAO01 (sample SAMEA3541585, study PRJEB24748) | human gut metagenome | biome: human gut; feature: human-associated habitat; material: faeces | place: China | collected 2012 | reverse complement strand
ACACGTCATAATATCGAAGCCCCTCGAATGCCAGTTCCACACGTCTTTCTTTACGTCGGCAAAGGCTCGCCGTGCAGCAGGCGTACCGTGCGCGCGACGGCCTCGTCGACCGGCAGCCGGGAAGAGAGCGCCGCCCGAGAACGTCCGTCCAGACTCGCTCCGCCAATCTCAACGGCCCCGCCGTCCTCCGCCAGCAACGCGACGCCGATCCCGCCGGCGGTGGAACGGCCTTGGCAGCACACGCCATAACTGTTGATCGTCAATGATTCTTCCCAGCCGATAAAAATACTGGCATCGCGCACCGTGCGCACACACCGGTCGAGAGCTCGGGCCTGACGACTCATTTCCATACAGAGTTCAATCTGTTCCCGCGGATCCCACGCGACCAAATCGGGATCATAAATGCCCAGATCAACCGCCGGAACTGCCGGCTGTGTCCTCGCAAAGACGACGTCGTCCTCCGCGGCTCCATGCCGCGCATTGCGAAAAGCGTTTTCACACAGCACGGCAGCGGCACGGTCGTCGATATCATAAAGGCTCGCTACGCCCTGGCGGTGCTCCCGGTCCAGTATGCGCAGCCCAAGACAATCGGAAATCGAAGCATGACTTTTTTCCAGCGCCTCATCGCGGACCGAAAACGAGCGGCTGCCGTAACCGCACCATACACATTCCGCCGCCAATGCTCCGCCGGCTTGGGCACACGAAAGCATGCGCTCGAGCAAACGCCGCGCCGTGTCGATGTCCATGCGGGCGACCTCTACATCCTGAGTCCCAATCGAGCCCACGGCAAAAGATTTTCAGGAACCGGGATGCCGAAATGGTATCCGGGACGCCCTCTGCCATGATAATCGGAGCCTGCCGTGACCTCGAGGCCGTTCGCCGCCGCCAGCGCTTTGTAGGCTTCGCTCTGCTCCCTGCTATGGTGGCCTGAATAACATTCAAGCCCCCAAAGTCCAAACGATTTCAGCCAGCGGAGAACATCCGGCAGTTCCTTGATATCCGGGCACGTCTGCACCGGATGCGCCAGCACGGAAAGGCCGCCCGCACGATGGATCGCGCGGATCGTTTCTTCCGGCGACAAACTGACCTTGTGAACGTACGCCTTTCCTTCCCGTCCCAAATACTCCGAGAAGGCCGTCGGCACATCGTGGACGATTCCCTTGCGAATCAGCGCATAGGCAAAATGCGGACGGCCGATAACGCCCTTTCCCGCTTCATCCTGAACGTCCTTCAGCGTTATGGAGATCCCCAGTTCGTTCAACCTGGCAAGAACCCGACGGTTGCGCTCCTCACGATAATATTGGATCTTTGCCAGCGCCGTGCGAAACTCTTCGTCCTGAGGATCGTAATTATAGCCCAGGATATGCAGCGTCCGCGGATATTCTGCGGAGATCTCCACTCCCGAAACAGCTCTGATACCCAACTTGCGGCACATCGACATGAAGGCGGGAACGCCTTTCATCGTATCGTGATCGGTCAAGGACATCACCGCCAGCCCGCGTTTTTTGCCAAGGCGCGCCAGCGTTTCGGGAGAATCGCTCCCATCAGAGCAGAGACTGTGAAAATGCATATCGATGCGAATCATTTACGTTCGTCCGCCTTTCGCGAACAAACGCCATACTGCAAGATGCCCATGAACGACGGCAGCCGCGCCGTAAAACATGGTATCAACTCCTTTCGCCGTCCTGCCGAAAAACCGACAAAACGACCGACTGCGTTAACTATAACAGAAATTAAGCCATTTTGCGAAAAGAAACCGGACGCTCCGCCACAAATTGGTGTTTTCTCCTATTTTAACTCAGCGTGAAAATCTCTCCCCAGCGGATTCCGCCGATACCGCCAAAATGGCAGTAAAAAGTCCTGCTTCGGCCGAAAAAAAGCAAAAAAAAACCACGACTTTCGTCGTGGTGAACTGACTATGGTGGGCCGCAGAAGATTTGAACTTCTGACCTCTCGGTTATCAGCCGAGTGCTCTGACCAACTGAGCTAGCGGCCCTTACTTGAACATACGAGGAATTGTACCACAAAATTCTCATTTGTGAAGCCCTGAAATCTATTTTCCTCCCCAATCGGCAGTTGAAAGAGAAACATCAAAAGAGCGACAGAAACACAACAGCAACGGGATCAGCAATTTCACTCCCGATATCTTGAACTTATGATTCGACCCGAGATGATTTATCCACTTTATTGAAACATATCACAAATTTTCACGGTATGACGCTGACCGTAAATTCCCGAACGGTTGAGGGCGCTTTTCAATGATTTACCGTACGTCGTTTTCCGGATGAACTCAACTGATTCACGTAGAGCAAAGAATGAAGTTAAGTTTACCTGTTTTGTATAAAACATCAATGCGCAAACAGTCGTTTTCGTGTAATATGTGCATCGTTGAGACGGGACCGTCATGTCCTGCCTGATTCTTTGCGGAGGTGAACTTTTATGGAATTGAGAAAACTGAAAAGATCTTTTATAGGCATCATGTTGGGTGTCATGGTCGCGGGCGGTGTGCCCGCTTTTTCCGGGACGTTGCCGCCTGAAGCGCTGACTGCCGGCAGTCCCGTTGCCGATCTGGTCGAGAAGGTCGGTCACGCGGTCGTCAATATCGACGTCGAAGGCACGGTCACGCGCACGATGAACCAGGGGCTGCCCAACGACCCCTTCTTCAGGGAGTTCTTCGGCGACATGTTCCGCGAGTACACGCGCCGCGTTCCCATGAAGGGAGCCGGAAGCGGCTTCGTCGTCTCCAAGGACGGGCGCATCCTCACCAACAACCACGTCATTGACGGCGCCGACAAGATCACGGTCACTTTCTTCGACGGCAAGACCATGGAAGCCTCGGTGATCGGACGCGATCCGACGTTCGACATCGCCGTGATCAAGGTGGACGGCAAAGACCTTCCCACGCTCGAGCTGGGCGACAGCGACAAGATCCGCGTCGGCGAAACCATGGTCGCCATCGGCAACACGCTGGGGCTGGGGCTGGAGCCCACCGTCACCGTGGGCGTCCTTTCGGCGCGCAACCGCAGCATTCACTTGCAGAATTTTAACTTCGACGGCTTCCTGCAGACCGACGCCTCGATCAACCCCGGCAACAGCGGCGGGCCTCTGCTTGACATGCAGGGGCGGGTGATCGGCATCAACACGGCCATTATCCCCTCGGCCCAGGGAATCGGCTTCGCGATTCCCATCAACATGGCCAAGCAGGTGATGAACGACATCGTCTCCTACGGCAAAGTCCGCCGCGGCCAGATGGGCGTCTACCTGCAGCCTATCACCGAAGACATCGCTTCGGCTTTCGAGCTGAAGAACACCAAGGGCGCCCTGATCGCCGACGTGATCCCCGACTCTCCCGCCGAAAAAGCAGGCCTGAAGCGCGGCGACGTCATCGTCAAGCTCGACGGCAAAGAGGTGGAAGACAGCGTCAAGCTGAGCACTTCGGTGCGCCAGCACATGGCGGGCGACAAAATCAATCTCGAAGTGCTCCGCAACGGCAAAACCATGAACTTCTCGCTGACGCTTGCGGAAGTGGACACCACGGTCGCCGACGCCAGCACGGCGGAGAAAATCGGATTCACCGTGGCAACGATCACTCCGGAACTGCGCAAAGAGCTGAAGCTCTCGGAGCGCGACAGCGGCCTGGTCGTCACCGAAGTGGAAGAAAAATCCCTGGCGGCTCGCTCCGGCCTGCGCCGCGGCGACATCATCCTCCAGGCCGGCGGCCGTGAAGTGAACAACTCCGGCGACCTGTTCAAGGTCATCGGTTCCACCAAGAGAAACCGCGTTCCCTTGCTGATCCGCAGATACGGCCGTACGCAGTATTTGCCTCTGAACGTCAAATAAGCTTTCCGGCTCCACAAACGAACGCCGGGATGCAGCGGACATTTCCGTCTTCTGCGTCCCGGCTCTTCTTTTTGTCGAAACAATAAGCGCGGCAAACAAGACGATCCCCGCCATTGGACTCGTTTTTCCCGAGTCCAATGGCGGGGATCGCGTCGTACTTTCAATGCGCGCTCTTCAAGATAGCGCTGCAAAAGATCGTTTTTACTTTTGGGCGGGCTGAGCCGGAGCCGGTTTGTTCACCGTCACTGTGGGCAAATCAGCGAACTTCGGAGTGCGCTTGTTCATTTCCTTCATTACCGCGTTTGTCACGTCAAGCTTGGAGTCTGCGCCGAGAAGCAGTTGACGACTTACGACCGCCTGAATTCTGGGGTTTTTCTTCCGCCACGCCTCCGTTGCCGCCGCCAGTTCCGACTGCAGAACCACCAGCGCGGCATTGCGCTCGACCGCCATCTGCTGCTCCAGCGCGGCCTGCCCCTGCCTGATGATGTCCTGCGCCTCGGGCGAGTTTTCCCGGCCGCGGTACAGAGCCACCAGGTCGTTGTATCCCTTCTGAAGCACCTTCTGTACCTCGCTCAGGTGCTCTTGTCCTTTCTTGCCGGGGATCGACTGAGTCAGGAGCCTCTCCGTATCCACCACCGCGATCTCCGTGGCCGAAACCGTTCCCGCCGCCACCCCCAACAGCAGTACCGCCAGAAAAACCGTCATCGCTCGTCTCATCGCAAAACCTCCACACAAAAAAGATTTAAATTTCCACGTCACATTGTACCATAAAGAAGAGGGCGGATCTCAACCGCCAACCCGCCCTCTTCGCTTCGAACGTCAGTTCGCTTTTCTGCCGCTCTGCAACAGACGTTCCAGCTTCTCCACACGCGCGTTCATCTCGGCCATCTGCTCAGCCTGGCGCATGTTGGTCTGCCGCAGCGAGGCCACTTCGGCCTGCAGCTCGGCGTTCTCCTTCTGCATCACGTAGACGCTGCTGATCGGGCCCTTGCGGTAGCGTTCGGGGATCTGATCCTTGTCTTCTTTCCTGCCGATCTTCCAGGTCAGTCCGGCGTTGGCCATCGAATCGCCGTGGTGGGTGACGGACACTCCGGCGTGGACCATGAGGTCTTCCTTCAGGTAATGCGCCCATCCGAGCGCCAGCGCGTACTCGCCCTTGTAGGCTCCGAATCCGGCCATGATCTGGCTGGGTTCGACCGGGTCGTACTGCATCGGCTTGAGCGCGCTCAAGGCCGAGCCGAGCGCACCGACGTTCTTGATGTCGCGCCGCAGGCTGCCCATCTGGTTGTAAACGTTGCCGAAGTTGTTGTAGATGTTGCTGATCTGGTTGTCTACGGCGCTCAAGGCGTCGCCGACGTTGTGATAGCTGCCGCCGCGGATGACGTAGGTGGGGGCGGAAATGCTGCCGTCGTTCTTGACGGTCAAGCCGTACTTGTCGCCGCCGAGGTGAGCGGCGATGCTGCTTGACGTCTTCCACAGCTGCGAGCCGTTGATCGCGTCGGTACTGGTCTGAGTGACGTCTCCCTTGGCGACGTTGACGATCTTGTTGCCGGTCGCGTCGAAGCCTTTGGCGGTGACTTTGCCGGCAAAATTCGGCGCGTCGACGACGGAGATCTTGATGGCGCCGGAATCGTCACTCAGCGTGATGTTGCTGCCTTTCTTGAAGTTGAGGACGTTGTCGGTCTTGTTGACGGTCTTCACTTTCACGCCGTCGATCTGGGCGTCCCAGCTGGTCATGGCGTTGCCGGAGATGTTGGCGATCTTGTCGTCCACGGCTTTGAGCTGGTCTTCGGTGGCGGCCTGGCCGGAGGTGATGTGAAGGGGATCCCAGGTCTTATTGGTCAGCCCGTTGACGGTGCCTTTGTTACCGCTGTTGATGGTGAGCTGGCCGGTGGTCGTGCCGGAAGAGTCTTTGACGTCGAATTTCAGTTCGTTCTTGAGGCCGACGGTCAGTTTGCCGCCGTTTACCTTCGTCTCGGTGTTGACGCCGTCGCCGGCGACGTGAAGTGTCTCGCCGAGTTTCTTGTTGACGGTGCTGCCGTCGTCGGCCTTGAAGGTGAGGCCTTTGTTCACCGTGGCGCCGGTCTCGGCGATCTTGGAGTCCAGCGCCTTGAGCTGCGCCACGTTCACCGCGTCGGTGTCGGCGCTGCCGGCGGCCACGTTGGCGATCTGCCGGGTCGCGTTGGCGTTCCCCACGGAAACGGCTCCGTAGGAGCCCTTCACCGTGCCGCGCACGAGCGTGTCCATTGCCGCGCTGCTACCGGCAGGCACGTAGACGTTCGACAGCATTTGGCGATCGGCCGCGCTGAAAGCCCCCAGCGCCACGCCGCCGTCGACGGAAGCGTTGGCGTTGTGTCCCAGGATGACGGCGTTCGAGGCGTTCGTCGCCGCGGCGCTGTCTAGCGAGCCGATGATGACGTTGTGGCTCTTGCCGTCCATGCGGCGCCGGTCGCCGAGGATGATGTTGGATTCTCCGTTTTTGACGGTGTTCTCCGAACCGATCACGGTCAGGTGGTTGACGTTTTCGCCGGTGTTCAGATAGCCGTCAATCATATTAAATGTACTCGGTTTATTTGCTGTTCCAGTGAGCTTGTTACCTACGCCGACCAGTTTGGAGAGCTGGGCGTAATCGGCGATATTCGCCCCGCCGATGGCAAGGACGGCGCCGCCGCTGTCTTTCACCAGATCGCCCAGGGCATTAATCATATCATCCGTATTGCCTGTCGCTATCGCCTTCTGCAACGCATTGGCCAGCGGAGCGGCAGCAAAGGCGTCCACCGGACGATAGGAGTTCGTGACTTTGTTTCCGGCGCCGAAGATCAGGGCCGCGTTGGCATTTTCCGTCTTATTCGCCACACCGACGATGCTGTTGGCCACGCCGTCGAAATCTACGCCGGGTTTTGCTCCGACGATATTGAATGTGCCGTAAACGGAAGAGGTTGCCCCCTGGAAGCCGCTCGTAAAGCCGCTGATTCCGTTTCCGTCCACGCGGGAGAAGGCGCCTGTCACGGTAGACGCCGTACCGTTGGCCGCCGTGCCGGCGCCGGCTGCCAGGCTGAAGCCGCCTTTCGCGCCGTCGTTGTTATAGTTGCCTACATGGTATCCCTTGTCTTCCACGCTGTAATAATGCGTCTTGGCTGCTGCCGCTGCGGATTTCACCGCTTTCAGCTGCGCCACGTTGACGGCGTCCGTATCTTCCGTTCCGGCTGCCACGTTGGTAATCTGACGGGTGACTGCCGCACTGGTCGGAGTCGCCGCTTTACCGACGGAAACAGCCGCTGCCGTCGCTTTCCAAGTTGCCGACGTATCCGTAGAAGCCGCATCGGTCGACGGATCATAACCGGCAGCTCCCTTGTCCACGGAAGCGATGGAGCCGCTGCCGAGCGCTACACCGCCGTCTTTTTCCACATCCGTATTGTAGCCGAGCATCACCGCATTGCTTATGTTCGCCGTATGCGATTTAATCGGTACATTTTCCGTCACCTTATATTTCTTTTCAAGAATAACATTGCCCGAAGCATCTTTCATCGTATACGTTTTCGTTACAGTCTTCTTTTCCGTAGCCATGGATCCAAGGATTACATTGTTTTTGCCGCCGTCCTTGTGGTGATAATCCCCGATCACTACATCGGCCGTACTGCCGGACATATTATTCCCGGTACCCATCATAGACATACGTTCCACATTCGTACCTGTATTTCCATATCCGTTGATCGTATTATTGATGCTGGGTGTATTTGCTGTACCTGTAAGGATATTTCCGGAGCCGATGATCTGGGAATGGACAGCATAATCTGAGGTATTTCCATTCCCCATGGTAACTACGGAACCGCCGCCAGTCGACATGGCCAGTCCCATTGCTTTCCTGATCTCGTCATGGCCCAGCGGTCCTTCTCCTATAGCATATTTCTGTCCTCCTCCAAGTATGGCATCGCTCCAATGCTCGTTCATACTGTTTCCATCTTCATCGGTCGGTGCCGTCCCGAAAGAATGTGTAACACTATTGCCCGCGCCGAAAACGAGTGCCCCATTGGCGCCTTCTGTTTTGTTCAGGGTACCGACGACAGTGTTTGCCATCCCATCATTCTGGTCCGCCTTATTTGACGCTACCGTATTAAGACCGCCATAGACAGAAGCCAGATAGCCGTCAAAGCCGGAATCGCCTGCTTCTACAATGGATTTGATCCCTGTCACGGTCTCCTGCCAGCCATAAGCTTTTGCGCCATGCCCAAGAGCCACATTCATTCCGCCGCCGTCTCTGGTTCCGCTCTGGGCGTGATACCCGACAACGACGCTGGCATGTTTCTGCTGGATATCGGGATCGGCCTTTTCTTCTGGTGTCATGGAGCCGATAACGACGGATTCTTTAATCGCTGATAACTTTTGGTTATCCCCGATCACGATACCCGAACTGGGATTGACCGCTTTGTTATTATTCCCGATAACGGTCAGGCTCTCATACCCTTTCATGTAGGTGTCGTTGCCGGAAATATCATTCCCCTTGCCGATCACAAGGTCGGATACATTCTTCGTCCTTTCTTCCTGTTTCCCGGAAACTGTACCGGCATTTCTATCGGTAATCTTATTGCTGTCCCCGATGACGGTCTGGCTCTTGCTGTTTTCAACGGCATTCTCGGATCCGATGACGGACACATGCTGTACATTTTCAACGTCATTTTTGAAACCTGTGATGAAGTTGTAAGCACTCGGGCTGCCGCTGGTGCCTGTCACGGTGTTGTTCACGCCGATGATGGATGTCTTCTGTGTGTAATCGGCTTTGTTGCCGCCGCCGATGGCGAGGGTCGCTCCGCCGCCGTTGGAATCCTTTACGGCGGTGCGGAGCTTATCCGCCAGATCTTTAGCCGAGGAACCGCCGTCGGACGGAGCGGAAATGTTGGCAATGGAATTGGTGATCTCGTTGCCGGCGCCGAAGACCAGAGAACCGTTGGAATTGAAGGTTCGGTTCGCCGTACCGACGACGCTGTTCGCCACGCCGGAAACCCTAGAAGAGGAGGTTGCCGATTCAACGCTGTTCAAAGAACCCATGACCGTCGCGCCGAAGTTCTGTCCAGCATACGTTGACCAATTACTGCCGTTGTATCTCCCGGAAATGATCGAGTAAGCGCCGCTCACCGTGGAGAACGCTCCCTGATTGTAGCTGTTGGTCCCGAGTGTCGTGGCGTTGACGTTGATTCCCGTCGCTCTCGTATTGGCGCTGTCGATGTCCACATCTCCCAGCTTGCCTTTATAATTGTGGGTGCCCACCATCAGGCTGCCCGTACGGGCAAAGGTATTTTCACCGATGGCGATGCCGCCCGCTTCCTTGGACGGATCCGCAGGAATACTCGGATAACCGCTGAAGGTTGTCTGCCCGAAAGCAAACAGTCTTTCCTGGTTGCCTGCCATGTTTTCCACTCTGGCGTTCTGGCCGATAGCAATGCTGCCGCTCTGATCGACATAATTGTCGATGTATGACTTGTTGCCAATGGCGATATCGCCGCTGCCCCGTCCACCATTGCTGTCCTTGATCGTCGCTTCCATACCGATGGCCACGCTGTTATGGCTCATGGTATTTGCCTTGACGCCGGCAGCCAGAGAATTGTCGCCCTTGGCTCCGTCGTTGTTGTAATTGCTGCCGTTTCCCGTCTCCGTGGATCTGACGCTGTAATAATGCGTTTTCTCCGCATCGGCGGCCGCTTTTATCTGCTTCAGCTGCGCCACGTTCACGGCGTCTGTATCCTCCGTGCCGGCCGCCACGTTCGTAATCTGGCGGGTGATCTTGGTGTTCCCTGTCGAATCGCCTACGGAAACGGCTGCCGCCGTGGATTTCCATACGCCGGTGGCGTCGGAATTGTGGTTCGCGCCCAAAGCGTCATAACCAACGGCGCCCTTGTCCACTGAAGCCACGGAACCCGCGCCGAGCCCCACGCCGCCAGCCTTTTGTACGTCTGCATTATGCCCGATGACAACAGCGTCAGAAACCTTTAATTCTTTTTCCGCATCGGCAGAACCTAAGACAATGCTGTGGTTTGCACCGGTCAGCTTGCGTTTGTCGCCCAAGAGAAGCGCCGTCTTAGTGCCGGTAACTGTGTTTTCGGAGCCGATGACGGACACGTGCTCGACGTTAGCAGCGGTGTTCTTGTAGCCGTCGAGCAGGTTGTACTTGCTGACCGCGCCGCTTGCCCCGGTCAGTTTGTTGCCGACGCCTATCATCTGGGACGACTGGGCATATTCGGCGCTATTGGCACCGCCAACGGCAAGAACGGCGCCGCCGGCACTTTTTGCTGTTCCGTCCATCAAGGCCTTTTGCATATCGGCGACTGAATCAAAATGCTTGCTGTAAGCGGAAGTGTCGAAGCTCGCGCTGGATTCTTTCACGCTGTTCCCGGCGCCGATCACAATGGCTCCATTACTGTTGGTCACCTTATTGGCGACGCCATTGATCACGTTGGACACTCCGCTGCTGGGTGAACCGTTCATCGATTCGTTCGAATTCAGAGTACCGACTATGGTAGCGAAAGCGTTTTTAGTTGCGTTGAAAAAATTTAAGGGATTAGACGCATCATATTGACTGCTTTGAACATTGTAGCTGCCGAGAGTCGTCGCAAATCCGCCCCCGGTGTAAGAATTCGTGCCCAGCGTTGTGGACGCCACGCCGAACTGTCTTATTTTGTCCGCCGTTGTGTCGCCGATCGCGATGTTCTTCGTCTCCAACGTGTGGGCGCCGATCTGGATGGAACCGGTACGGGCGTAAGAATTGGTACCCACAGCGATCCCTTCCGGCAAATTCTTTTTGGCATTGTCATTGGAATGAATGTTCATTTGTCCCCACAAATTAGGACCGGTTACCGTCTCCCCGAACGAAAGCATGGCTTCCTGCGTGCCGCCGCCGATGATGACTTTGGCGTTTTTGCCTACGGCGATATTCGTACCGTCGTTGGCGGGGCTGATGTCGTAAGCGATCGGATTGGCGCCGTTCGAAACGATGTCGTTCGCGTCCTCCGCTTTCGACGGCACGGCCTTCATCAGCATCAGGCCGAGCGCCACGGCCGCCAGCGCGCCGCCTTTTACGACGGGCGAGCGGCGTTTTTCACCAAGAGGGGCGTCCCCTCCCCCGCCATAATTCGCTTTTGCTTCAATCTTTTTTCCCATTCGTACCAACCTCCACTTTCAAGTTCAAATTAACGCAATTAAGCTGCGTTACAACCTCAACCCAACTTCATCCCAGTTTCAATCTCGATCATTTTAACAGGCAATACCTTCACAAGCAAGTATCTTCCGATATGTTGCTCATAGATTTCTCACATTCAATCTGCCATTCGTCGGCTATCATCCAGTCGATCGTTACGAAGTCGGTCCACGCCGGGCATCTTTTCATGAAAAACGCCGTTCGGTTTGTCAGATAATCTCGCCATTTTCCGACAGCTGTACGAAAAAAATTTTTTTCTAAAAAAGTGGGGGACCGCGCGCTGAAAAAATAGTGCGCGGTTCCTTGTGTTTTGCCGTGAGTTTTACATTTTCTCTTTGAAACAACCGTCGTTTTTGTCCGTCCGCTCCACGTTTCGCGCGTCAGAATGACACTTTCGGGGCCTGGGCTTCGCCGGCGTCGCCCAGTTCGAAGAAATCGGCGCGGCGAAACCCGGTCAGCGCCGCCACCAGCGACGAGGGGAAGGAGCGTACGGCCACATTGTACTCGCGCACGGCGCCGTTGTAATAACGGCGCGCCAGCTGCAGGTCGTCTTCGAGGCGGCTCAACTCGCTCATGAGGTCGCTGAAGGCGCGGTCGGCCTTGATCTGGGGATAAGCTTCGGCGACGGCGACGAAGCGTCCCAAAGCGGCGGTAAGGGCGCTCTCGGCGGCGGCGATTTCGCGGGGCGAACCGCTTCCCTGCGCCGCGCGGGCCTGCGTAACGCTGAGCAGCAGTTCTTTCTCGTGGCCGGCCAGGCCCTTTGCCGACGCGACGAGATTGGGCACCAGATCGTGGCGGCGTTTCAGCTGCACGGAAACGCCGCTCCAGCCTTCGTCCCGGCGCGAACCGAAGCGCACCAGCCGGTTATAGACGGTCACGCCCCACAGCCCGACTAGGGCGGCCACGATAACGTAAAAAACGCTTGGGTTCATCGAGAAACCTCCTTTGCAGAGATGGCGATCCTTTCAACGGAAGTATACCAAAAAAGGGCGCCGCCCGCAGCGTTTCTTCTCCGCTCATCCACAAAAAACGGAGCGAGACAACGATCACCGTTTCTCTCGCTCCGTTTTTTTGTTCCGATCAGGCGTTCTTTTTCGGGACGCCCAAAACAACGTCCTTGTGCGAACTTACGTTCGGCTGCGAATCAGGCCTTCAATTTGCCGTCGTTGTCGAAGTCGTCCAGGGCTTTGGAAACGACCTTGGCGAGGCCGATCAGGGCGATCAAGTTGGGGAACACCATGATGCCGTTGAAGAAATCGGAAAGCTCCCAGACGAGGTCGAGCTTGAGGACGGAACCGACGACGACGAAAGCGACGACGATGAGACGGTAAGGCGTCAGCCCCTTGTTGCCGAACAGGTACTTGATGTTCTGCTCGCCGAAGAAATACCAGCCGATAATCGTCGAGAACGCGAAGAAGAGCATGCAGATGGCCACGAAGGAAAGTCCCCAGCCGCCGAGGCCGACCTTGAACGCGTTCTGCGTCAGCGAGATGCCGCTGGTCTTGCCGTCGAGGACGCCGGTGACGAAAATGACGAAGGCCGTCATGTTGAGGACGATGAACGTGTCGATGAAAACGCCCATGATCGCGGCAAGGCCCTGCTCCGCCGGGTGCTTGACCTTGGCGACGGCGTGCGCGTGAGGCGTGGAGCCCATGCCGGCCTCGTTGGAGAATAGGCCGCGGGCGACGCCGTAACGGACGGCTTCCTTGATCGTCGCGCCGATCAGGCCGCCGGTCGCGGCCTTGGGATCGAAAGCGCCGTCGATGATCATCCAGAACATATGGGGGATCCGCGCGCCGAAACGAACGAGGATGTACAATCCGCCCAGGATATACAGACCCGCCATGATGGGCACGATCTTTTCGGTCAGAGAGGCGATGCGGCCGATGCCGCCGAAGAACACGTAGGCGGAGATGGCGCCGATGACGCAGCCGACGATCAGGCGGTTCGTGCCGAAGGCGTTGCTGAACGCGTCGGCGATGGAATTGGACTGCACCATGTTGCCGATGAATCCGAGGGCGATGATGATGGCGATCGAGAAGAAGATCGCCATCGGCCGGCAATGAAGACCTTCGGTGATGTAGTACGCCGGGCCGCCGACCACGTTGCCGAGGTCGTCTTTGCCCTTGTAGGTCTGGGCCAGAACGGCTTCGGCAAAGATCGTGCCCATGCCGAAGAACGCGGCGATCCACATCCAGAAGATGGCGCCGGGGCCGCCCATGGCGATGGCCGTGGCCGCGCCGGCCAGATTGCCGGTGCCGACTTGAGCGGCAATGGCCGTAGCCAAGGCCTGGAAGGAGCTCATGCCTTCCTTGCCGGCGCGCTCGCCGAAGAGCGTCAGGCCGCCGAACACCTGTTTCCACGCTTGACCGAACTTGCGGATCTGAACGAACTTGAGCCGAAGCGTAAAGTACAGTCCCGTACCGCAAAGAAGAGGAATAAGGCAGTAAAGTCCCCAGATAAAACCGTTCGCTTTTGAAACCAGTGCCGTTAGTTGGTCCATATACGAAAGCCTCCCTAGAATTAATAAAAACAGCAAGTCACTGCAACGGAATTTCACCTGATTGAAAGCCCTGCACAAACTTTGGGCAGAAAGTTGTGAAAAGCTTACAAACCATACTGGTATTATGCGTTTTCTTTCACGAATTTACAACAGATACTTTACGGCAAAAAAATCTTTAGAATTAAAAATATATTCATGTTTTTAATGCATCCACGAAGGAAATCGCCCCGTTTTCTTCGCCCAAGGGCATCGCTCCGCTTTCGCGGATATTTAAGAAAAAAGTTCTCGGGCTGGATCCGTTCCGACGAAAAAACTGTATACGATTTTTTACTATACGGTTTTTTCCTTAGGGGCATCTTCGGGCAAAATTCATCCTCGCAAAAAATCCTGCGGCATAAAAAATGCGGATGAGGTAGAATGAAGTTTGTACGAGTCGCCGTTTTTATTTTGCGCCATCACGCGCGAATTTCCAAATTCATATTTTTATAGAAGGAACCTCAAGGAGATCTCATGGAAAAGACAAAGTTCGCCGCGGCGCTGCTGCTGACCGCCGTTTTCGTCCTGCCTGCGCGCGGCGCCCCGACGGAAAAAGCGCAAACGCCGGCGGCGGTTTCGAAATCGGACAAGCGCACGGGGCAGGGACTGCGGGCCTGGTTTGACGGGCGGGAGCGGGAAGCGGAAGAAATTTTTTCCCAAATCACGCGGGAGAACTCTCCCGACCCCGTTCCCTATCACGCCCTGGCCATTCTTCTCTCCGACCGGCAGCGGGATTACTCTCGAATCACCGAGCTTTACAACCGTCACAAAGCGCTCTCCCCCGAGAGCGGCGACGCCTACGGCGCCATTCTGCCGATCCTCGACGAATACGCCCGCAAGGGCTGCGTCCAGGCGCAGCTGCTTCTCGCCCGCGTGCAGGACTGGGGACTGGCGGCCGCGCCGGACGGAATTCATCCCAT
>OHAO01001752.1_pt1 | contig 14504 bp, 13 predicted proteins | sample 1577151 | NCBI WGS metagenome assembly OHAO01 (sample SAMEA3541585, study PRJEB24748) | human gut metagenome | biome: human gut; feature: human-associated habitat; material: faeces | place: China | collected 2012 | reverse complement strand
TTCAAATTCTCGCTGCCATAATATTTCATTATTGCATTTGGTAAATGGTTTTAGACGTATATATTATAGGCACTTATATTGATGATTTTTGTATTGATTTTAATATTTCAAGATCAGTCTTTCTTAAAAAATTAAAAGTGTTGTTTTCTCTTATTCAGTATCGTTATCCTCAGAAAAAAATAATATATGTACCACATGGACGAGAACCTCTTAATAATGATCTTATCCAATTATGTTCTGATTCTGGAGTCGAGTTTTTGAAGTTGGATGAATGTATTGAGATATATCTAACAAAATTGGAGAGGACACCAGTAGCTATATTAGGCTTTGGTAGTACGGCACTTTTTTCGTTACGGAAAATTTATTCTAAAATTCCTATTATAAATGTTTTTTTAAATGATTCTAAAATGGTTCTAGATGATTATCGTGTTGTCTATGAAACTTATCTTAATGTTAATATAGAAATGTTGAAGATATGATACAAGCAATAATCTTATATTCGGTTATATTTTTCATGGGACTTGTGATCTATATTTTAAAGCCAAGGATGTTATTTATATATTGGATGTTTGTGCAACCAGTATTAGTACCAATAGTTCTATATTTATTTCCGATTAATGTTTTTGATATTTTTTTCAGTATTTATGATCAGACTTATAGAGCTTTAGCTTTGCTTTTTTTATTTGTTATGATAAATGAGATTCTGAAGGGTCATAAATTACGATGTAAAGAATTAATGTTTTATGCAGCAATTCTGGTCTTTTATCTATTTTTAATACAATATCCGAATGTAAACTTTAATAATATAACAATGATTTTTTGTTATATAGCTCCTTGTATTCTTTTATCTATGAATAAAAATTTGTGTCCAGAGAAAGAAATTATATTGAAAGCAATAGTCTTTTTAATAATTCTTCAAGGTGTCTTTTGCTTATTGAATGTTACTGGATTTACTGTATATTCTGTTAGTCGGCAGATAGGAGATTCAAAATATCTCCAAGGAACTTTTCCGAGATATAACCATATGACAAATGTACTAACAACAATATTTGCTATACTCGCATTTGAATTATTTGGTGAAAAAAAGAAAAAAAATATAGTACGGTTGATGGCAGTTATTGTAGGGTTGATTGTATGTTTTTCTGGTGCCAAAATGTCTGTTGCTCAATACTTTTATATTTTAACAGTTTGTGTCTTATTATACGCAAGAAAGTATTTTGTTCAAACATTGTTGTCCGTATTGATATTTATGTTGATTGTGCCTACAATTTTTAGTTCACTTAAAAAAATTGACTCTGATGGTTTTAGCAGAATTGTAGATGGTTTTACAGAAATTGCAGATTCTAAAAACAAGGGAGAGGTGTCAACAGTTGCTTTGTCTTCCTATTTATTAACTCGGAAATTTGACAACCCAATATTTGGTAATGCTTATGAAGGTAAGAATGATATGGCTTACAACTATAATAATTGTACGTTGTCTGTATTTAAGTCCGATGCTAGAATTGCTTTTATAATAGTAGATTATGGTTTAGTCGGTATTTTTCTATATATGTTGTTTTTTATGAAATCTTATAATTATTGTGTCCAAGGTATTTCACAAGCTAATAAAAGAAAAATAATGTTTCTCTTTTTGAGTTTAATACTTCAGACAATAACCGATAAAGGTTTGTTTGATCCTACTATTTTCCCATATTTATTTATATATCCTTATTCTTTAAAATATGGATTATAATGTTTTTACGAATATTGTAACATATCTTTTGTAATTAGTAAAATGAAAGTCTTATATACAGGAACTTTAGATGTGAATGCTGGTGGACCAGCGTTCAGTACATATAATACTATGCGAGGTTTAAACGCCATTGGCGTTGATACTCATGTGTTGATGTATGAAATGGAAAAGAATGGCAAGTTGATAGGGGCTGATGTTCCTATTCATTTTGCCAAGAAGCCAATAGAGCATATCTTTAGCTATTCTCCTTCCTACAAGAAGGAAATAAAGTCTTGCGGTGATTTTGATATCTATCAGGCACAGGGTGTGTGGCTTTATAATACATACGCTTTAGTGGATGTGGCTCAAAAGCAAGGAAAGCCTTATGTTATTACTCCAAGAGGTATGCTTTATCCTCAGGATATAGCCAAGTCTAAGCCTTGGTTTAAGAAAATGTCCTTGAAGATTAGATTGCTTAATGATTTGAATCATGCTGCTTGTGTTCATGCAACTTGCGAAGATGAGATGAATTATTGTCGTAATCTTGGTGTAACTTCGCCTATTGCTGTCGTACCTAATCCGGTGGAAATCAAAGATTATCCAAAAACGAAGAAAGATAAAGTATTCCGTCTTGGATATTTAGGACGTATATCTCGACGCAAGAATGTAGAGGGCTTAATTTATGCCTGGAGTGAATTAGGAGATAAGGTAAAGGAAAATGCTGAACTTTTGATTATTGGTGGTGGTGACGAAGAGTATATGGCTTTCTTGAAGAAGGAGGTGGTTCGATTGGATCTTTCAAATGTTCGATTCACCGGTTTTATCTCTGGACTGGAGAAAGAGGATGCTTTGTCTTCACTTTCTGTTCTTGCTATGCCTAGCGAGTTTGAGAACTTTGGCAATGTTATTGTAGAAGGCTTGGTAAGAGGCATTCCTTGCATAGCTACTACAGGTGCACCATGGAAAGACTTGGTGGATTTTAAGTGTGGATGGTGGGTTAAATATAATCAAAAAGCCATTACTGCAGCTGTAGAATCTGCCTTGGAAACTTCTGAAGAAGAATTGGATGCAATGGGTGAGAGAAGTAAGCAGTTGATGAAGGAAAAATATTCTATCGAAGCTGTTGCTAAGCAAATGAAGGCAGTGTATGAGTGGATATTGACGCAGAAAAATAAACCTACATTTATATACAACAAGGTATGAAAAAAAAAAATGTGATTTATGGAGGGTGTTGTCTTGTTCTTTTATTGTTAGTAGTTGAATTTACACTTCGTTTAGTGTGGGGATTTGGTAAGATGCCGTTGTTTGCGGCTAGTGATAAATATGAATACATGGCTTTACCTAATCAAAGTGGTGTTCGATTAGGTAATCGATATTATTTCAATGCCTTTGGCATGAGAAGCAATGAGGTGAATCCACACAAGAAGCATATTTTGGGATTGGGAGACTCTGTTTTGTTTGGTGGTGTGCAAACTGATCAAGATAGTTTGGCTACTTCAATATTCTCTGCTGAGACTGGTATACAGATGTTGAATATCTCTGCTGGTAGTTGGGGTCCTGATAATTGTGTGGCGTACCTTAAAGAGAAGGGTATGTTTGATGCCAAAGGTATCTTCTTGTTAGTAAGTAGTCATGATGCTCATGACAATATGGACTTTATGCCTGTAGTAGGCGTTCATCCTTCCTATCCGGACAAGCAGTATCCTTGTGCCGTAGCTGAAGTTCTTTGTCGGTATATCTATCCTCGCTACATTCAACCTCTTTTTGATAAAGGTACTAAAGAACTTGATCCTGATCAAAAAGTATTGGCAGGTGTTGATATTCATAAGAACGGTAAAGTCTTTAATCCAGGATTTAATCAGTTGAAGACTATGGCTGATAGTGCCAAGATTCCATTCGTAGTATATCTTCATGCGGACCAGGAAGAGAATGCCGGTAAGAAATATAATGAGCAAGGTGATGAAATCATTGCTTGGTGCAAGAAGAATCAGGTAAAGCTGGTAGAAGATCTTCATCTTTTAACCAAAGATGATTATCGTGATGGTATCCACATCAATGCTAAGGGGCAAAGAATTGTGGCAAATGTTATGAAAAAGGAGTTTGCTCCATTATATAAATAAAGAAAGTTTGATTTGATATTTCAAATGTAGATAATACTTCTATAAAAATGAAGAAAGTTTTGATATGTGGCCATCGCTCTTTTGTGGCGACAGGCTTGATGAAAGAATTGGAAAACAACGGTATCTGTTATGATTGCTTCTCTAGAGGCGAGGTAAAACGTGACGGTGAAGTTGTGACTGGTGGTGTATTGAATATGGCTGACAATGATTTGTTAGATGAGTATGATACAGTTGTAAACTATATCATATTGAAAGAACAGTCGGTTGAAGACAATATTGCTTATATCCAGTCTTTATTAGATTTCTGTAAAAAGAAAAAAGTAAAGCATCTTTTGCAGATTTCATCTATCAGTGTTTATTCAAATGAGGCAGATGTTGTCACTGAAACAACTAGCATAGAAAAGGATTATCATAACAAAGGTGGATATGCAAGTATTAAGGTTGCAGTAGATCATTATCTGATTGAGCATCCTGTAGAAGGGATGTCAGTGTCTTTTATACGTCCTGGTTATATATACACCAAGAATCGTGAAATTTCTAAGGCAGGTATCTTGGTTTCTAAACTTGGTATGAATGTCCTTTTAGGAGATAAAAAGACTACTCTTCCTTTGATTTGCAGGGAAACATTGCATAAAGCAATAACTAATATAATCATTGCAGAAAAGAAAGAACCTGTATATCTTCTATTGAACAAAGATAAAGCTACTGGTACTAAATATAACTTTGTATGCCAGCAATGGAATATCAAGCCAGTTTGCTTGCCATATACTCCAATTATGGCTTGTGCCAAACTTTTGAAAGGCATTGGTATCTTTAAGCATCATCATTACCTAAAAGTTGTCGGCTTGTTTAAGAGAACATGGTTTAATTCAGAGCATACAGAGAAGGTGCTTGGAATAAATCTGGGTAAAAAGCGAATTGCTGTTATTGGAGCGGGTACGTATGGAAGTTATGTATGTAACCTTCTTTCGTTGGTTTATCCTCATGAGCAAATTGATTTATATGATGTAGGAAATGATCATCTGAAAGATGAAAATGAAATCGGATATTTGTCTCATATTACCAATGCTCCATACGAAGGTTTGCAGAAAGCTCGCTTTTTTGGTTATGGTGGTGCTTCTGTAAAATGGGGTGGTCAATTACTGACATTTACAGAGAACGATTTTGCAAATCCAGATAAGTTCCTTAGGGATATTGTGGAGATTGATAAGAAATACAAGGATGCAGTATTGGAGCGTTTTGGTTTAGAGAATAAAATTCCAGAACAGCGTATCAACGATAAGATATTTACCAAGACAGGTGTTTGGTTGAGTTATTTCCATCGTAATCTTTTCAAGCACTTTGGTATCATCAAAAATCCGAAGGTTCATATTGTATCAAATTCTCGTGTTACTAAATTTTTATCTGCAGGAAATCATATAACAGGTTTTGAGTATATAAATAACGGACAAAAGAAAACTGCAGAATATGATCAGTACTTCTTAACCTCAGGCGCTTTTGAGAGTTCAAGAATCTTGGTTAATTCTGAACTCAGCGAGGAAAAGAATATGATGCCTTTCTCTGACCATTTATCTCAAAGAGCCTTCAAGGTAAAAAGTGGTATAAAAATGGGAGACATTGATTTCCGTTTCCATGTAAAAGGTGCCTCATTGATTACAAAGAGATTTGTGGGAGAGGTAGATGGCTATTCTTTCTATTCTCAGCCTATTTGCAATGAAGATTTTCCGTTCTTCAGGGATTTGAAGAAACTTTTGTTCGGGCATAAATTTAGAGCAGGACTAATCTTGAATATCATCAAGAATATTCCTCAATGCATTGCTTTTGCCTGGTATATGATGATTTTGAAGAAAATGTATGTATACAATAATGAATTCTATCTTCAGATTGATATTGAGGCTCCACGTGAGTCTGGCAAGATGACTCTGGATGAGGAAAAAGATAAGTTTGGAGAAAAGAGTGTAGATGTAGATTTGTCAATTTTGCCAAAAACTGGAGAGTTGTTTACAAAGGCTCGTGCTATCATTAAAGACTATCTTGACAAGAATGGAGTGGTATATGAAGAATTGCCATTTAGTACTTCGGCAGAGAAGTATGAAGATGTTTATCACCCATTTGGCATGTTCTGTGATTTCAAAAGTGCGGATGATTATTTTACTCATTTTGATAACATGCTTGTTGTCAATACTGGAGTGTTACCAAGAGCTGGTGGAATCAATTCTACATGTGCAGTATTGCCTTTAGTAGAAGAATATATTAATAACAGAATGGGTTAATATGAAAAGGGTAATAGATGTTGGTAAGATTACCATGCGAAATAAGATGGCAAGAGCGATATGGAATATCGTTTCTGCCATCTTATTCAGACCATTTGGAACGAAACTTTTTAATCCTTGGAGATTATTTTTGCTTAGATTGTTTGGTGCTGATGTTAAACATGATTCTGGTGTTTACGCCTCTACAAGGATTTGGGCTCCATGGAACTTAAAACTTGGGCATAATGCCTGGTTGGGGCCAGATGTTATTTGTTATAATCAGGCTAAAGTAACTTTGGAAGATAATGTCACAGTTTCTCAATATTCTTATTTGTGTACAGCTGGACATAAAACGGATACTATTAATGAAAATGACAGCGGATTAATTATAGCACCTATCATTTTACATCAAGGTTCATGGGTTGGCACCCGTGCTTTTATTAGTATGGGAGTTACTATTGGAGAGTATGCGATAGTCGGAGCTACAGCCTCTGTATATAAAGATGTAGAAGCATATATAATTGTTGGTGGTAATCCTGCTAAGATGATAAAAAAAAGAACTTTTAATAATGGAAAAACTGAAAGATTATAATATTGAGTTCCTGAGATTTATCGCAACGGTAGGCGTGATATTTGTACATGTTGGTATATGCTGGATTTCTGCTTTTGGAAACAAAGCATCATCCTTTCAATGTTTTGAGTTTGCCACAGTTCAGCATAGTATGTTTTGGGCAGTTCCAGTATTTATGATGATAACAGGCTCTCTCATGATGCAGAAACCGAAGATTTCTTATCAGAAGGCTTTTGGATATTTCAAGAGAATGGCAGTCTTGTTGGTTTTGTTCGGAACGGTATTTGCGTGGATGGAACTTTATTTTAAATTCCATACGATTAATGCCGAAATAATTTGGGGGGCATTTTAAATATGTTGACAGGCTGTACTTGGAAGCATCTATGGTATCTGTATATGTTGCTGGGTATATATCTTGTGTTGCCTATTCTTAATAGTTTGAATAATTTGCGCCTTAAAGAGTTGTTGTTGTTCGTTGTATGTGTCTTCGTCTTTAATTCTTTGTTACCAACGTTCGGTCTAAGCTGCGGAATTGATTTCCCAATAGCATCCATATATATAGGATATTTCATGACAGGATATTTGGTGGTCAAGTTAAATTGCAGGAAACTGATTTTCACTAGGTCGATTGTGACGTTACCGATTTTGCTTTTAACTTTCTTTCTACTCTTTGTCGATAGATATATGACTGATGTGTTGGGGAAGAATTTGGTGATTAACAGTTCTTCATATTTCTCTCTATTCACTGTAGTTCAGAGTGTAATTTTGTTTTGGCTGTTTACGAGGAGGAAAGGATGTTTTGACAAATTCTGCAAAATGTGGCTGATAAGGCGCTTCAATAGATGCTCATTGGGTATATATATTATTCACATGTTATGGATTAATATAATAATCAAAGTCCTTCATGTTGACATTATGCCGTATGGCTTGTTAGGAATTATACCGATGGGTATCATAGTCTTTCTATTAGCTTGGGTTACGACTGAATGTATGATTAAAGTTCCAATACTAAAAAGATATTTGTAAGGCATGGACTTTATAGTCTAGCTTTATCTATATAGACAATGCGTATAAATCCAATGCCATTTAATCATTTTAAGATTTAGTTATATGTTATTTTAGGTTGATATGTTTTTTTTCGTCATATCAGCTTTCTAAGTTATTTATTTATATCTATGAGTAATACTATAGCTGCTATCATCTTGACTAAAGATGAAGAGAAGCACATCGCTCGATGTATCAATTCTCTAAAGGGTGTTTGTGAAGAGGTCTTTGTCATTGATTGCTTCAGTAGTGATCGAACCAAGGCTGTAGCGGAATCGCTTGGTGCAAAGGTTTATCAGCATCCTTGGAAGAATTATGCTACCCAGTTTAACTGGGGATTGCATCATTGTCCTATTACGGCTGATTGGGTCTGGCGTATTGATGCCGACGAATTCTTGGATAAGGGGCTGGGACAAAGTGTGAAAAAGGCTGTCACCGAATGTGAGGATGACGTGAATGGTATCTATGTAAGAAAGCGCATCGACTTCATGGGTAAGCCTTTGATGCATGGAGGCTGGTATCCAAGCTATCATCTGAAGGTTTGGCGTAGGGGACACGGTGAGTGTGAAAACCGCTGGATGGATGAACATATCCGCATATTTGATGGTAAAGCTATCACGGTAGAGGAAGGTGATCAAGTGGATGCCAACTTGAACGACCTGACCTGGTGGATGAATAAGCATAACGGATATGCAACCAGAGAAATGGCTGATATGCTGATGATGGAATATGGATTAGATGCTTCGGCACAGGAAGTCGTTCCTAAGTTCTTCGGTACAGAGGAACAGCGTAAGCGCTGGCTGAAAGTAAAGTATATCAAGACACCGCTTTTCCTTCGTCCATTTATCAATTTTACAATCCGCTATGTTTTGAAGGCAGGTTTCCTTGACGGAAAGGAAGGTTTTATCTGGCATTTCCTCCAAGGCTTCTCTTATCGCTTTCTGGTAGATGCAAAAATCTTCGAATTGAAAAAGCAATTCGGCTTTAACCGTTCTAAGATCAAGCAATATTTGATTGATAATTATATCACGGAACATACCGATACGGGGGGCAAGAAGCTGTGAAACAATAACTTTTGTTTCTCCTATCCAAGTAAGCATTTGCACAGAAAGGAGGGCTTATGCTGCATAAGTCTGACATTTCTTTTGTAGTGCTTACTTACAATGAGGAAAAGCATATAGCTCGCTGTATCCAATCTTTGAAGCCTTATGCAAAGGAAATATGGGTGATTGACTCTTTTTCTACAGATAAGACCCAGGAGATAGCGGAAGAATTGGGGGCTAAGACGGTGAAAAATCCGTTTGAGAATCAAGCTCAACAGTTCAACTGGGCTATCAGTAATTGTGAGATTTCCGGAGATTGGATTTGGCGTGTGGATGCTGATGAGTATATCTCTGAAGAGTTAGGTGAGAAGGTATCTAAGGCTATTGGTACTTGTGAGCATGATGTAAATGGTATCTATGTAAATAAAGCCATCGTCTTCCAGGGCAAAAAGCTGAAACATGGCGGTTGGTATCCGGCTCCTCAGATCAAGGTTATCCGTAAGGGATTCGGTGAGAGTGAGAACAAGGTGATGGATGAGCATCTCATCATCACTTCTGGAAAGACAATCTATGTAGATGGCGATCAGACGGATGAGAATCTGAATGATTTGACTTGGTGGAGTGACAAGCACAACAAGTATGCATCTCGTGAAGCCATCAACATGTTGCAGATGCAGTATGAGATGGATGCCGATGCTGAAGGTGTAGCAGCTAAGTTTTTTGGTAACGATGCGGAAAGAAAGCGCTGGTTGAAGGTAAGGTATGCTAGAATGCCTCTCTTCCTGAGACCATTCCTGTATTTCTTCATCAGATTTATCTTGAAACTTGGTTTTATGGATGGCAAGCAAGGCTTTATCTGGTATGTTCTACAAGGCTTCTGGTACCGATTCCTGGTAGATGCCAAGGTATATGAAATCAAGAAGAAGTTTGGCTTTGATGAAGGTAAAGTCAAGAAGTACCTCATGGAAACATATAAGGAAGTAAAATAGATTGAAAAATAAGGAGAATGGTAATATACCAAAGTAATCCTGCGGTGAAGATTAGATAAAGAAAAATTAAAGAGTGAATGAACAATATAGTAGATTTGGCTTGCCAGTTAGAGGAAACCTGTAGATTTTGTTATCCGCCAGAAAAGGAGCGAATTCTATATGCTACAGAAAACTTCTATGTAATGGCTTCTTTGGGTCCTATAGTTGAGGGCTATTTGTTGATTGTTTCCAAGAAGCATATTCCTGCTTGTGCTAATATTCCAAATGAAATATTTCAAGAATATCTTGACTTAAAAGAGAAAGTAAAAGATGTCTTGAATAATGTATATGGCGCTTGCATCTTCTATGAACATGGAAAAACTGGATCTTGCTTGATAGGCAAGGATCATAGGCATTGTTTTCATGCTCATCTTCATTGTATTCCTGTTGAAGTCTGTATTTCTGATATTGTAAAGTCTGAAATGGAAGGCTATACATTTGATAGCCTGACTGATGCTTATGAATTTGCCAAGAAGAGCGAAAGATATTTGTATGTTGAAGATTCACGTATAATGGTATTTACTCCAGAAATTACTTTGAGATCTCAATATCTAAGATATAAACTCTCTTGTGCTCTGGGTACACCTGAACGCTGGAATTGGGTTGAACTCCAAAACTGGGATGTTATTATGGATACGGTAAATAAGTTAAAGCCTTATTTTTAAGATGAGATATATCAAATCTAATGACGTGAATACTCGCATTGCGGAATTGCAAGACAATTTGGATGCGAATATTCGCACAATTGGTGGTGATGTTGGCTGGCACCAACATTTAGGGGCAAGAAAAATAGGTATCGTAGCTTCTGCAATAGGGATTCTTATGCATAAGAAACTTGAAACTGCATTTGCCAAAGAAGTGAATGTGGTTACAAGTTTGTCAGAGAAGCAAAAAGCAGATGGTGGTTGGCCTTATATTTCTAATTCCCATAACGAGTCTAATGTTGAAGCAACATGTTGGGCAATGTTAGCATTGCACGCGTGCAATGAGAATGGTCAATATAATGAAAGAATTTCTCACGGTATAGAATGGCTCTTGAATCAAAATCCATCGGGAAAGGATGATCTGGGCTGGCCTTTTAGGGAAAATGGAGAAGCTAGAGTCTATATTACCTGCTTTGTCTTGAGAACTTTATCTGTTCTAAATATGGAAGATAATGAAAAAGTTGAAGCAGCGATTCATTGGTTGATGAATATTCAGAATAAAAATGGTGGTTGGGGCGAAGTCCTTGGAGATGAGCCAAGTATTTTCTTTACTTCTTATGCTCTATTGACATTATCGGAATTGGCTGAAAAAACTCAGCGAAGTTTCAATGAAAGTATTGATAATGGAAAGAAATGGTTGAGATCTTCTATGAAAGGCTTGTCTTTAGAGACCTCCTTCCTTAATTGTCGTCTGGAGATGATAGAATCCGAAAATCAAGGTAATAAATATAGGGTGTCGTTCTTCCATTATGTACTTCCTTATGTAGTCTTATGTTACGAAAAATTAGGGATACATAATAATGTGCTTTTCGACTCTATAAAGTTATTGATGACTAGAAGTAAGGGTGGTGTTGTGGAACATCCGATGCTTGACAACTCAAAGAAACGTCCTATATGGGCTCTATATGGTGTATTTCTAGCTTTATCAAGTATTGTTTCCAAAACTGAATCAGATAAACTCATATTTGTCTTCTTGAATCGTATATATCGAATTTCAAGTAATTGGTTTACAAAATGCTTGCTTAAATTAGCTAGTGTTTGGATTCTGTATATCATAATTGTCGCATGTATTATATATTTTGGTGGAACAACTGCCGCAAAATATTGGAATGACATATATGGATGGCTGGATGATAAAGTTTCGCCAAATTGGGTTAATTCCTGTATGTCTGTTATAGGTTCTATATTAGCTACAATTATTATAGGTGTGTTTATGAAGGCGAAAAAATATATTTTGAATTTATTCTATAAATGAAGGTTTCGATTATAACTAGTTGTTACAACCGTGAGAAGACGATTCGCGGTGCTGTGGAGAGTGTGTTGGCGCAGGATTATCCTGACATCGAGTATATCATCGTGGATGGTGCTTCTAAGGACCAGTCTGCTCAGATTATCCGTGAGGCTATCGCCGGTCATGAGGATAATGTGAAGTTTATCTCTGAGCCTGACCATGGTATGTATGAGGCTATCAACAAGGGTATTCGTATGGCGACGGGTGATGTGATTGCTCTTTGTCATTCGGATGACTTTATGTTTGCCAAGGATACGGTATCACACGTTGTGAAGAAGATGGAGGAAACGGATTGCGATTTCCTCTTTGCCGATGGTATCTTTGTAAATGAGCAGAATACCAATAAGGTGGTGAGAAAATGGATTGGAGGCAAGTATGCTCGATGGAAGGTGAGATGTGGTTGGCTGCCATTGCATCCTACTTGTTATATCAAGCGTGAGGTGATGATGAAATGTGGTCTCTATGATGAGAGCTACAAGATAGCTGCTGATACCAATCTCCTGGTGAACTATCTGTATAACTGCCATCTGAAGGTAGCGTATCTCCCAGAGTTCGTAACGAGAATGCGCATGGGTGGTATGAGTACCGATTCTGCTAAGCGTAAGAAAATGTGGGATGAAGACATCAGGGTATATTCCGGCTATGGCTTCAAGCCTGTGGCATTGACAAAGCTGATGAAAATGGCTTGGAAGGTACCACAATTCATTAAGGCAAAGTTTATGTAAAACCTTGTCTTGGATGTGGATTAGGGGCGATGGTCGCCTGGGCCTGGTCCGAGATTGCGGTCAATGGCATCGAGGATTCGCCAAAGAAGGAGGCGAAATAGTTTAATTAAACTATGTATATGTCGTAATCTCATGTTTCTACTTTTTTATATTATAGAAACGTGGAAGATGTTAGTTTATTGCATATCTGAATAAATGATATGATTTTTGATTTTCTAAAATATTGTCTTGATAGAAAGGATAAAATGAGTAATGTTGTTGCTGATATAGACTGGCAGCAACTGTATTCCTTTGCTTCTAAGCAGGCGATACTGGGGCTTTGCTTTGATGGCATTGAACGACTAGGAAAGGAGTATCCTGAGGAGTTGAAGCAGAATCCGATTGGAAGGGAACTGCTGGTGACTTGGATGGGTAAGGCGCAACAGATACGCCGACAGAACGTAAAGGTGAATGGAGTTGCTGCTAAACTCTATTCAAAGTTTAGAGAAGATGGATTGCGATGCTGCATCCCGAAAGGACAAGGGAATGCCTTGATGTATCCGAATCCATATTCCCGTACTCCAGGGGATATTGATGTTTGGGTGAATGCAAGCAGGGAAGAGATAACAGAATATGCCAAGAAGCATTTCAAACTTGGGGATGATATAAGGTATCAACATATAGAAACTTCTGTAGATGGAGTACCGGTAGAGCTGCATTTCTTCCCTTGCACAATGAATAATCCTCTTTATCATGCCAGATTGCAGAAGTGGTTCAAACGGAATGCAGATTTGCAATGCTCAAATGTTGTTAGCCTGCCCGATGGGGCAGGGGATATTGCTATACCAACGACGGCATTTAATGTTGTTTATCAGCTGACGCATCTGTATCACCATTTCTTTGATGAAGGGATTGGAATGAGGCAAATCATTGACTACTACCACGTTGTTTGCGACTTTTATAAAGTCTATCAAAATTCTTCTAAAATCACCCCGTCCCTCTTTACCATTAAAGAGGGCTCCACCTCTCACCCCGACCCTCTCACCCTCAGGGGAGAGGGAGGAAACCGCCCTACTCGGTGCTCGGAACCGCTACGCTCTAAGGATGGTGGACCATCAAAGGTCTCGCCAGATTGTGCGGGATGGGACCGCCGGGGTGTTAGTGGGGATACGGGTTCTGTTTCCTGTTCTTCTGCTTCTGGTTCTTCTATTACTTCTGTCAGTTCTGCTTCTACTACTGATTCTTCTGCCTCTACTGCATTGAATGTGGTACAGAGAGAACTGAAGTATTTGGGATTGTGGAAGTTCGCAGGGGCGGTGATGTATGTTCTGAAGGAGGTGCTTGGATTGGCTGAGGATAAGATGATAGTGCCAATGGATGAGAAGCGTGGGAGGTTGTTGTTGGCAGAGATTCTGGATGGTGGTAACTTCGGTAGGCACTTTACGAAGTATGCTGGGTTTACGCATCAGAGTATGGGGAAGAAGTATTTCCTGAAGATATGGAGAAATATGCACTTCGTTCGATATTATCCTGCAGAGGCGCTTTGTGAGCCATTGTTCCGTACTTGGCACTTCTTCTGGAGACTAAAATATAAAAAATAAATTAATCAAATAATTAATTGAAATAACTCTGTTTATGTTTATCGAGATGCAGATAGGTAATCAGCTAGATGAGGATGACTGTCTGCACTTCGATTATCAATGAAAATCTAATGAAGAAAAAAGTTTTTGTAAGCGGTTGCTATGATCTGCTACATTCTGGTCATGTGGAGTTTTTCCAGCAGGCATCACAGTATGGTGACCTGTATGTGGGTATCGGATCGGATGCTACTTATCTGGAGTATAAGCATCGCAAGCCTATGTTTCCGCAGGAGGAAAGGCTATTCATGGTCAAGAATATCAAGGCGGTGAAGGATGCGTATATCAATGAGGGAAGCGGAGTCATCGATTTCCTGCCTACTCTTGATAAGGTGAAACCGGATGTGTTTGTGGTGAACGCTGAAGGTGGGTCTGATGAGAAACGTAGGATCTGTAAGG
>OHAO01001748.1_pt1 | contig 14554 bp, 26 predicted proteins | sample 1577151 | NCBI WGS metagenome assembly OHAO01 (sample SAMEA3541585, study PRJEB24748) | human gut metagenome | biome: human gut; feature: human-associated habitat; material: faeces | place: China | collected 2012 | reverse complement strand
AATTAAAAACTGTCAATATTATTAATATTATTGATGATTTTGTGCATTTTTGATATAATTCAAGCGTGATATCACAAAAGTATTGGGTATTATGTGAATACAGAAAGGAGTTTTTTATGCAGATGAAAAAGACATTAGTAATAGTTTTAGCTTCCTCAGCAATTTTAACGTCTACGTTTAGTTCAATAGCAGCAGAAAAAACATTACTTGAAAGTCTTCCAGACGTTCAGTATGATGCTCCAACATGGGGGAGTGCGGAAGCAATCCCTAAAGATGACTATTTATTAGATGGTAATTATGAAAATGGTGAGTTGATCAATGGTTCTATTTATCATAGCGAAGAAGAAGCTATAGAAGGTGTGAAACAAGATCAAATAGTAGCTAAAGCAATGGATGCTAATAAGGAAATAGGTGCTGAAAGAGTATATCCTAATACAGGAATAATAGAAGGAATTAGCTCAGAAGGAACGTTTTTCTATAATATTCAATCTAGTGGACGTACATCATATCCGTATTCTAACCTTTATGATACTGTAACAGTAAACACACAATCAGATGTTTATGTTTCTAAAACGGACACAATTGAGATTAATGAGGATTATAGCTATATAGTTACAGTAATGTCTGGTGACACGGCTGTAGGAAGTTTCCGAGGATATGCTAATGATGTGAATGGTGGAGTAAAATATACAATACCGGGTGATTCATTATATGTTAAATTAGCTACAGAAAATTTCCCGAGAGGGAAATTCCTTCATGGAGCAGGTTCTATAATTGATAAGAGGTAATTTTGGGGGGAGAGCTTATTAAACAGCTCTCCCTATTATTATAAAAAGGTAAAAAAACTCATTGATAAGACTCAGAATCAGGAAAAGCTAAAAATTATTTATAGAATCGTAAAAAGATATTTAGGACTAGAGTAAAACACTAGTCCTTTTTTTCTGCCAATTTTAAAGTAATATTTTCAAGTAATTTCCATTCATCTGTAGATAGTTCTGCCAGTGCTTCGATAAGCCGCCTTTTGTATGAAGGTTCTTCTTCATTTAGCATATCTACCATAAAATCTGCAATGGTTTCACTTCTAGTTTTTCTGATGAACATTTCTCCTTCTCCAGTTCGGAGCCATTTTTCATTTGCATTAAATTTTTCGCAGATATCTTCAATCAGTCTATCGCTTGGAACATATCCAGAAATTATGATTTTTGAGATATAAGGTTGAGATACAGAGAGTTTTTCAGCAAATTTTGTTTTTGTAATACCTAATTGTTTAATTAAATTTTCTATTCTTTCGCCAAATGCGTCCATTAAATCACCTCCTTTAAAGTCATATTATCATGGGTTGTTATAAAAATCAATAAAAAATATAAATGAGTTATAAAAATGTTGACAAGATAAACTAGTTATGTTATGTTATAAATAAGTTATGGATGGCGGAAAGAGAGGTGAAAATATGAACCAACAGGAAAAGCAGATTATCAAAAACATTGTAGCAGTATTTCCGATGTTAGATGAAAGCAATAAAAAATATTTGCTTGGTTTAAGTGAGGGTATGGTTTTGGTTCGGAAACAGGAAAATGCAAGCTAAAAAGGCAAAGCCGCCAAGCGGCGGCTTTACAGGGGGAAGGGAGGTGGTGCAGATGGCGGCGGCGGTGTTGGAAATCGTAAAAAGGATAACAGGGTTCATTGTCGGCGTTCTGATTGGCTGCATGATGGAAAGATGGGCATACAAAAAAATATGGAATCTAAAGAAACCCTCTCGTGTGAAGAAGATTTCTATCAGATTCCTGCAATGGGTGATTGTGCTGCTTCTTATATTCCTGTTTCTGGTTGCGGTTGACCTTCTGGGATATGCGGCTATTACTTATTTGCCAGTTTTCTGACGGCTTTCTGAATATTTTCATAGGCTATTTTGCAGCCTTCCGGATTGGGATTTTCTTCGGTTACGAAATGGAACAGTACGGAGAAATACACATCATCCTCTTTATTGCAGAAAAGGCGAAGCTTTTCAATGGCGGCAATGAGAATTCTTACATGGTCGGGATTTCGGATATCAGAAACAAAATCCGTATAGGCAGAAACAAATTCACTGTAATGGATGGCGATGGTGCGGCGTTTTTCTTCCCTGCGAATGTAACGGGCGGAAAGGTGCGCGCCAACGAGAGTACCCAGCAGGGTGCAGATGGCTACTGCAAAATTGGAATTTAGAACATTAAGGACAAAATCGGTCAAATGGAAATACCCCCTTTCTTTGCTCCATTATAGGAAATTTTGGGGGCGAAGGCAAGGAGGGAGGGAAACAAAGCGGATATAGAGAAGCAGGGCGAGGAAAAAACGACTATTCCCCCTTAATACATACATTTTCAATGATTTCGCCCTGTTTCTTTATATATACAGAAAAACGGACAAAGAGCGGCGCATAGATTGAAGAAGGAGGTGGAGCGAATGGCACTGGCGATGGAATACACCAGCGGAAATGCAAAAATCAAAATTATGGATGACTTCTGCAGTGCGCCGGATCAGAAGGAGAGAGACGCAAGGATACTGAAACGAGTGGACGCGATTGTTCTGGCTGCCATTCGGGCGAATCCGGAAAAATACTATGCGCTGCTGAAGCAGAAGGAAGAAGCTGAGGAGCAGCTGACGGCAACAAGGAGAAAGAGTTGATTTCAATGACAGAAAAGGTACTTACGGCACATGCGGCAGGGACACGATGCCGCCGGAAACCGATGATACCCCAGATAACGAAGGCGGCCGCGGAGGAATTGGGACTTGCTCCGGGCTGCGAGGTTATCTTTCACTACACAGTGATTGGGACGGGGGAAGAAAAATTGCGGAAAATACAGAAAAGGCGGAAGGGAACCGTAACAGACCTTCACGCGCACATTTTCCGCATTACATGGGCAGGGGCAAAGTGGAAGGAATGCTTTGCCTACAGCATGCTGCAAAGGAGAGAAGGAAGCTGGATAGAGGTTAAGGGGGTGAGATAAGATGTACAGCGATCAGGTATTTTTACTTTTAAGCGCCGCAGCGGTTTTGCTTGAGATGGCGGCGGTATGCTGGGTATGGGAAAGGAAGATGAAGCAGGCGGAGCAGCGGGAGCGGGCGGCGGAGCAGCGCAGGAAGGCACGCTGCCATGACGACTACTGCGCGCAGGAGGCGGCGCGGCTTTACAAACTGCGGCGGAGATAAGAAAAAGGAGGAAAGGATTATGGAAAAATTTTTACTGGAGGACTTTGCAGGAGGGGCAGTTGCGGAGAGAATCGGCAGTGCCATTCAGAGGGTTTACGAAAACATTGCGAACCCGAACATGGACGCAGAGAAGGCAAGAAAGTTGACGATTGAGCTGACCTTTAAACCGGACAAGGACGACAGGACGGACGTTGACGTGACAGCCATCGTTAAGACGAGCTTGCAGCCGGAGAAGGCAATCAGCAGCAGAATGATTGTGGAAAGCGACGGCAGAGGCAACGTGCAGGGGAACGAATGGCGCAGGGAAGCCATGAAGGGACAGATGGACATTCTGGAGGAAGCGGAGACACAGGAGACAAGCGGCGTGATTGATTTGCAGGCGCAGAAAAGAAAGGTGGAATAAGGATGATTAAAGCAGCACTGGAATACGTTGTGGGGCTGAAAAAGCCGGAAACTGTGAGACATGGCGGCGGCGTTTATGCGGACAAGCCTTTGTACCAGATGAAAAAGGCGGATTTTCCCACACTGAAATTGAACACACTGGAGAGCATTGTGCGTTATGTGCAGAAGATTGGGGACGAGCGGCAGCATGAGGACTACGAAGCCGCAGTGCCTATCATTATACACATTGAAAGTGCGACCTGCGTGGCACTGAAGGACATTGCGAACGTGGGGGACGGCAAGAGGGACTGCATGGTGCTTGCCACGGCGGAGGTGCCGAAGTTTCAATATGGCGAATTTCACGATGCGGAGAGCTTCAACATTGCTTTGCAGAGCAAATTTCTTGACACAGAGGACAAGGCAACCATTTTGCAGGTGGTCGGCAATCTAAAGGAGGACGCTGTGCGGACAATGACGGACGACGGCGTGAGCCAAGTGACGGCAGTGCGCACAGGGGTTGCAACGGTGGCAGACGTGAAGGTGCCGAACCCTGTGACGCTGCGCCCGTTCCGCACCTTTATTGAGGTGGATCAGCCGGAAAGCAGATTTATTTTCCGCATGAGAGAGGGCGGCAGATGTGCCATTTTTGAGGCAGACGGCGGCGCATGGAAGCTGGAGGCGAAGAAGAACATTTACAACTACTTGAAGGAGCAGCTGGACAATGAAGTGGAAAGCGGTGCGGTTGTTCTGATTCTGTAAAAGAGAAAGAGAGGATACGCAAGGACGAACAAAGTGATTTTGATGGGGCGGCTGACGCGGGAGCCGGAGGTGAGATATTCCAACGGGGCGGAGCCCTTAGCGGTGGCGAGGTACACGCTGGCGGTCAACAGACGTTTCAAGAGAAAGGACGAGCCGGAGGCGGACTTCATTCCTTGCGTTGCCTTCGGCAAGAGCGGCGAATTTGCGGAGAAATATTTCCGGAAGGGGCAGCTGGTCGCTGTGACGGGACGTTTACAGGTGCGGAGCTGGGACAAGGACGGCGAGCGGCGCTACGCAACGGAGGTTATCATTGAGGAGCAGCACTTTGCGGAAAGCAAGAAGGACAGCGGAGAAGGCAAGGCGGCGGCGGAACAGAGCAGACCCGCAGCGGCATCGAATAAGCCTGCAAAGCAGATGGGACTGGCGGATAGCCCTGGGTTTTATCCCATTGACGAGACAGTAGAGGATGATGATTTGCCATTCTGAGAACAGGGAGGAAAGAAGAATGAAAAAATACATTGGCACAAAAATGCTTGAGGCGGAAAGAGCCTTTCGGATTGATGGCAGGATTTACAGCAACGAAAATGATGAGATTAACGCTGTTTTGCTTGCTGAAGGACAGGTTGCAGAGATGGGGTACAGGGTGCGTTATGCGGACGGATACGAAAGCTTCAGCCCGAAGGGGGTTTTTGAGAAGGCGTATCTGCCCTTGGAGGAAAATAAAAATCTGAAAACGGATGCGCCCTCTATCAGCGCGCAGATGGTGGAGGATTTCATTGACGAAGTATTTGTTTCCACTGCCGGAGAAAAGACAACGGTGGTGCGTGCGGTACTGGTAAACGGATTTGAGATTTTGGAAAGCAGCAGCTGCGTGAGCAAGGAAAATTATGACCAGAAGCTTGGTTTTGAAATTTGCATGGAGCAGATTCGCGATAGGGTCTGGTACCTGCTGGGCTTTTTGCTGCAGACAGCCGTAAATGGTGTAAAGCGGAAAAGCAAGAAATGGACTGTTGCAGAGGAAATCTTGGAGAAATACGAAGAAAAGGCGCGAGATCTGGAGCAGGAATATGCGGAGCAGGTACAGCAGGAGCAGGCAGAGGAAAGCAACGGGTAATGAAATTACAGCATGGCGGAAGCCATGCCTGTAAACAAGCTGCAGATGGGGAATCTGCGGTTTGTTTATGGCTTGTGAAGTGAAGAAGGAGGAGAAGGATGGAGCTCAGAACAAGCGGCCCAAACGGGCAGTACATGGTAAAATGCGGTGCGGTTTATTTGAATTCCTTATATGACGAAATTGGGAGAATATGGAGGGAGGATTTTTCAAACTGCAAGATTTCTGCATTATCGGTGATAGACGGAAATCATGGGATTTATTATGCCTTTATTGTTTTTGAAGAAATGAGGGAGGAATAAAGGCGGTGTGAACCGGAAGGGAGGGGGAGTGTTGCCCAAAAGGAAGATTTACATGGCTGTGACGAAGGATGCGCTTTCCCTTCCGCTTGCGGTGGCAGACAGTGCTGCGGAGCTGGCGGAGCTGCGAGGGGTGCAGGTAGAAACCATACGATCCTTAATTTCCAGAGGGAGGACGGGAAAGATCAAGCGTCCCGGATACATTGTGGTAGAGGTAGAGGAGGACGCGCCCCGAACGAAGGACGCGCCGCCGGAGAAGAAGGCGAGCCGCCGCAAGCAGACCGGAGAATTTGACGGGGAGATATTTCAGGAGAGAATCCGACAGTTACGGGAGAAGAGCGGCATGACGAAAAAGGATTTTGCCGCCTTTATCGGAATAGCGTACATCACGCTATACAACTACGAGAGGAAGAAAGCAGTGCCGGGGGCGGACATGCTATTTCGGATTGCGAGGAAAACGGGGTGTTCGGTTGACTGGCTGATTGGGCTGAAGGAGGAAGAAAATGCCGAAGGTAACGATTTATGACACGAAATTTTGTGTAGGCAGAGGAGAGCTGCCGTACAGTTTCAAAAGAGAGGGGAATCCTCATTGGGAGAATTTTAAAGACCTGATGCGTTTTCTTGGTTCGATTGGGTTTTATGTGAGCGAGGACAAAGAGATTAAAAAGAAGTTCCCTTCTTTGAACGAGACAAACAGAGCGGGTGGATTTAATGATTTGCGATTTAAAGCGCAGTATGCACCCAATCTTTTTGAAATTGAATTTTATCAGGATGTATTTCATGAAAATCCGCATGGTGGGTTTTATGATTTTGATAAATATGAAAAAATGCCATATTTGATACAGAAGCGGTATGACTGGACGAGGGAAAAGCTTCTGCAATATTTTGAAAAATGCGGGTATTCCATAGAATTTGGGAAGAACACCTGCAAGGGTGCCGCATTTATTGTTCATGATTATATCCGCAGTTGGCATCATCCGCAGGAAAATTGGTTTTTTCTGAAGGCTGTGGACGGGCAGACTGCCAAATATGAAGCTAACGGCACAGACAGGGATGGAAAGATACTGCGAAACGGAGAAACAAAATATTTTCGTGACTGGAGCGGGTATCTGCTGCGGGGAAAGGTATACCACAATATTAACAATATGTGGTGGGTTCTGCTGGTGGATGGGCAGGTGAGAAATGTGGCTTGCTTTGATTTATTTGACCTGAAGGAAACGGATTTCAGAGGGAGAAGGAAAGAACACAGACCGCCGAAGGAATATGTGGAGCGGAAGAAACAGCTTTCCCTTTGCAGTGTGAAGGAGTTGGAGAGGGAATTGAAAAGGAGGAGGAAGAAAGCATGACAAAGGGAGAAGCTCTGGAGTATTTGAAGAGCCACTATTTGGTCGCCGGAAGTCCTTTAAACCCACCAAGGGAAGAATGTGAGAGACATAATACGGTTGTTGATATGGCAATCAAGGCACTGGAAAAGTGTGTGCCGGTTCAACCGAACCTTGAAGGCGATGGATATGACAAGGATGGGAAAATCATATTTGACGAGTGGCTATGCCCCGGATGCGGCACCAGATACGAGGTGGATTACGACGATTATAAGTTTTGCCCTAACTGCGGACAGGCGATTGATTGGGAGGAATAACACTATGGAAGAAAAAAGAGAAAAATCAAATATGGAGCTTTGGGCGGAGAACGAGATTAGAATTGCCTGCGAGGCGGAGCGCGGCGATGCGATGGAAACGGCATATGATTATGGTGTTTTTTGCTACGAAAGTGCATTGAGGGCGTTTCGATCCTTAGTGAAGGATGGGCATACCGGGATGAGCATTGGCATCACACTTAACATTCTCAACAGGCTGGTGAAGGGGCAAGCACTGACACCGATTGAGGATGCGGATGATGTTTGGGAGGAGCGTGGTGCATACCTTTCTGAAGCGAACTGCACCACATATCAGTGCAGGAGGATGAGCTCCTTATTCAAGAATGTGTATGCGGATGGGCACATTGAATATCTCGATGTTGACCGTTTCCGCTACGTGACATTGAACAGCTCTGCTTGCTGGAGTAACGGCTTTGTGGCAAGGATTGCGGATGAGTATTTCCCTATCACAATGCCGTACATTCCTCGCACCTATACTGTGGTTTGTGAGGAATTTCTGACAGACAGAAAGAATGGGGATTTTGACACAATAGGGATTTTGTATATTTACGGTGACACCGGAGAGAGAAAAGAGGTCAACCGATATTTTGCAGAAGCAGAAGAAGGGTGGCGTGAAATCGAGCCGGCGGAATGTGAACAGCGCAGACAAATGGATGCGGAAAGAAGGAAAGAGGAGGAAGAAAATGAGAATTTTGAAATGCAGACTGACAACGATTGAAACACTTTTAGGGACGGCGAGCAACAACAAGGAGCTGCACAGCGAATTTATTGCGAGCCATGCGCCCGATGCACCGAGCCGTGAAGAAGAAATTGCGGCGGTTGGTGTGGATGAGGTGATTGAAAAGGGGACAACGGTGTTCTCGAGGGACGAGGACGGGCGGCCCATCCTGTGGGACTATCAGATAAAGGGGTTCTTCAAGGATGCCTGCGGTGTGCTGCGGAAGGTGAAGGGGACAAAGAGCAGCAAAATTAAGGCTTACAAGAAGGAGATTGATGGGCTTATTTTTGTGCAGGAACGGCAGATTTTAATACAAACAGCAGAAGTGCTTGGGAGCTGCCAGCGTTCCTTGCGTGCCAGCACGCCGCAGGGCGAGAGAGTGAGCCTTGCAAACAGCGAGGAGGTTGCGGCGGGGGCTGTGCTGGAGTTTTCCGTCATGGTGATGGCAGACGAGCTTGTGCCGGCTCTGAAGGAATGGCTGAGCTACGGGAAGCTGCGGGGGCTGGGACAATGGCGCAACAGCGGCAAGGGCAGATTCCTTTGTGAGATTTTGGAGGAAAGAGCGGCGGAGCTTGCGGACATTTTGGACTGAGCAAAGGCACAGCAACGTATTGTATTGTATTGCATGGCTCAGAAAAGCACAGCAAGGGCATAGCTAAGATAAGCGTGGCAATGGCATTGCATGGCATGGATCTGCAGGGCAGAGCGCAGCAAGGGCAAAGCTAAGAGTAGCTAAGATTTGCGTCGCAAAGCGAAGGCATAGCAAAGATTAGCACAGCAATGGCATAGCAAGGCAGGGCAGTACGTAGCAAAGGCGTGACAGGGCGAAGGCAGAGCGAGGACAGGCTTGGCATTGCGACGGCATGGCAAAGCAAGGCAAGGGCATAGCATAGCTAAGCAAAGGCATAGCAAAGCAAGGCTGAGCGAAGGCATAGCAAAGATAGGCTTGGCATGGCGAAGCACAGCAAGGGCAAAGACAGGCACCGAAGTGCAAAGGCATAGCAAAGATAGGCTTGGCATGGCAAGGGCATTGATTAGCCCAGCGATGCAAAGGCATAGCAAAGCAACGCATGGCGATGGCATGGCGTGGCAAAGTAAAGCATAGCAAAGGCATAGCATAGCAGGGCAACACACAGCAAGGGCATAGCAAAGAAAGGCGTAGTAAGGCAAAGGCATAGCATAGAGAGGCTTAGCCATGGACGGCAAGGGCAGGAGGAAGGCAATGGGGAAAACGGAGATTTGCGACATGGACTGCTTCCGGTGCAAATACCGCGACTGCATCAACGAGCGGCCGATGACGCGGCAGGCGAGATATTACTGGCGGCACAGGGACAGGCTTTTGGCTGAGAAGCGAGAGAAATACAGGAGGAAAAAGAATGAACTTGAAGGACTACCAGAGAGGAAGGAATGACGGGCTTGCATTAGCGTTAAAAATTGTGCAAGAAGGCGGCAGGGAGGCTCTGGAAGCGGAAATTAAAAACAGAGGTGTGACAGGTATTAGTGTAAACCTTACGCAGAAAGAACTGACATTGGAACTGGAGGCGATAAAGGAACTAACGGTGCGCACGATGCTTGCGCTTAGCCTTTCTGTACTACGGGACGAACATCATTATGGAAAGAAACGGCTGCAGCAATTTATGGACAGATTCGGGGAAAAGACGGAATGCCTTGCTGACGGCTGGGTAACATGGGCAGATATTTGCACATCTATCCAAGAGGAAACAGGTATTGAGATTGATTTCGGAGATATGTTTGACAAAAGCAAGGTGAGACAGGAGGGGAACTTATCATGAATTATAATGAGAGCAAGGAGACGGTGCTGCAACTGCTACCTACGGAAGATGCAATTTTGCAATTAGCGGAGGAGTGTGTGGAATTATCCAAGGAGTTTCTGATATTTAACAATACGGAACGCAGAATGTCAACCGGTGTAATGCCAACCGGGGCGATGGAGGAGGCTGCGGACGTGGAGCTGGTGGCGGAAATGCTGCTTGACAAGATATATGCCGCGTATGATAAGCGGATTCTGCGCAGCATGGTGGGGTCTATACTGATTGTAGTGAAAGGGTTAGGGCTGATTCACATCAAAGAATCCTTACATGAGGTATGCCATGATCTGGCGAAGGCGGCACTCAAGCTGCGCCGCGCCAGAAGCGGGGATAACCCCACACTAATTACCGAGGAGGCAGCAAGGGAAATGCTTCTTTGTCATATCTCCATGATAATGGCTTTGGATACCATTTTATTTAATGGTGAAGCACGGGAGCAGATGGAGAAAATAAAGGAGCAGAAGATGGAACGATGGGCGATGCGGCTGAAAGGAGAGACGGAGAATGGGAAAAGAGAAGGCGTATTACTGGATAAAGGTGCCGATTGATTTCTTCGACGACCCTGTAATTGATTGGATTTCAGACCAAAAAAACGGAAACGACTACATCGTTTTTTATTTACGCTTATGCCTGAAAAGCGCAAACAGCGGCGGGATTTTGATTCGCAATATCGGAGATATGCTGATTCCCTATGATGTGGAGAAGCTTGCTGAAATCGGGCGAACTGACGTTGACACTGCTGCTGTGGCACTGAAATTATTTGAACAGGTCGGATTGATTGAAGTTTTGGAAAACAAGGAATTATACTTAACGGCGGTAAAGGATATGGTTGGTTCTGAAACTGCGGCGGCACATAGGCAGCGGATTCACAGGGATAAGAAAGCGGCGTTAGTGGGACAATGTCCGGACAATGTCACACAGATGTCACAGGAAGTTTGTGACAATGTCACACAGATGTCACAGGAAGTTTGTGACAATGTCGCAACAGAGAAAGAGATAGAGATAGAGAAAGAAAAAGATAAAAAAGAAAAACGCAGCAAGCGCGTTTTCACACCCCCCACACTGGAAGAAGTGCAGGCATACTGCAAGGAGCGGGGGAACCGCATTGATCCGCAATATTTTTTAGATTACTACACATCAACGGGATGGATGCGCGGAAAAGTCAAGCTAAAGGACTGGAAGGCGGCTGTACGGACATGGGAGCGGCAGGATGCAAAGTGGCAGGGTCAGACGGATGACCGGCAACAAGGTGCATCGGCACCCAGAGCGGCGGCACCTGCCGAGAACAACGCCTTGGCGAAACGGCTTGGAAGATAGGGGGTGAGAGCATGGAGGAGACAAAGGAATTATATAGCTCCGGAACGGAAAAGAGTATTCTCGGGTGCATGTTTCTGGACCGTGCAGCGGCAGAGATGGGCAGAAATACGCTGAAAGCAGAGGATTTTTATATGCCCATGTATCGTGCGATATTTGAGGCAATGCAGGCGGTGGAAGTGATTGACATTATGACTGTATGGAACGAGCTGCAGCGAAGGGGAGAAGGCGAGCGTATCAGCGTTGATATGCTGCGGGATATTTTTCTTTTTGTTTCCAGCAGTATTAACATAAAGGCCCATGTGGAGGATTTGCAGCGGCTGAGCTATTACCGCAGATCCAAGGGACGAACGCAAGCACTCATGCAGGCGGTATTGAAACAGGATGATGATGAGATTGCCCGTATTCTGGCAGAACAGCAGGCAGACAGCTGGGGCGGCGGAGAGATAAAAACGGTTTTGGATGCATTTCATGAGCGGATGGAGAAACTGGAAAGAATCCGGAAAAGCGGAAACCGTTTGCTTGGCATCAGCACAGGATTTGCTGATTTGGATGGAGGTCTTGGTGGGCTGCAGGATGGGGCACTTATTATTCTTGCCGGGCGGCCTTCTATGGGTAAAACTGCACTTGCTTTGGATATTGCAAGAGGAGCTGCGAAGGCACTGACAGAGGAAAAGGACAGGGTTGCTATTTTCAGCATGGAAATGCTCGATGATGTAATTGCACAAAGGATTTACACCGCCGAGTGCATGGTAAGCAATAATCAATTTTTTGCAAACAAAAGTTATGAAGAATGGAAGGAAACAAGCAGAGAGGTTGAAGAAAATCGGAATAGATTTGAAAAAGTTATGGAGCGGCTGCTGATTGATGACCGCAGCGGCATGACGATTGAGCGGATGCGAGGGCAATGTCATAAGTGGAAAAGCAATGGCTATCATCTGAAATTGATTGTAGTGGACTATCTGCAGCTGATGCAGGGGAAGGGAGAAAACCGCACCAGAGAAATCGGCGAAATCAGCCGAGGGCTGAAACGTCTGGCAAAAGATTTTGATTGCCCGGTTTTGGCACTTTCACAGTTAAGCAGAAAATGTGAAGAGAGGGCGGATTGCAGACCCATGCTTTCCGATCTGCGAGAGAGCGGCGACATTGAGCAGGATGCGGATGCCGTTTTGTTGTTGTGGCGAGAGGAATATTATTTTCCGGATTGCGACGAAATCAAAAAGGGGCAGGTAGAGGTAAACATTGCAAAGCAGAGAGAAGGCCCGACGGGCGCGATTTATCTGCGGTGGTTTGCTGATAAAACAACCTTCCGAGATTTCGTGCATTTTACGCCAACGAAGGAAGCGCCGCCAAAGGAATGGGTACAGGAACACCTTTGATTTCAGGGGTTTTGATTTCAAGGCGGACGAGGTGATAACATGAAAAACGAGAAGCAGGAAAGCCCGGCGGCAGAGATTCTCTGGCTGCGAGGGCTTCGCGCCTTTGTGGCGGAAAACAGCACAGAACGGCTTTTGGCGGAGGCGGATGCCCTAGATGCGGCACGCGCGGAGGCGGAGGCGGACAAGCAGGTGCTTTTCCTGCGAACGCTTACGCTAATCGAAAAAGGGCAGAAGGCGGATTTTTACAGCCGCGTGCTGCAATATGCGGAGCTGAAGGAGAGAGGGGAGAAGGGCGGCGCAGAGAAGGCAATCCGCAGGCATTGGGGGGAGCTGCAGCAGATGGAAAGAGGGATTTCGGAGCACTACGAAAGGCTGAGGGAGGGGTGCAAGTGACAACAAAGAAAGAGATGGCGCGGCTGATAGAGCAGATGGCGGACACACCGGAGGCAACGCAATGGCTGCGGGAGAGAAACGAGGCAATGCGCAGGAGCCTGCGGGACATTTCACTTTCTGCGGTGCAATATGACGCAGTGGGCGGGCGGAGCGGTCACGGAGACAGCACAGCCGAGAAGGTTTTGAAGCGAGCGGAGACAGAGGAGCGAATCCGCACCAACGAAAGAGCGATTCGAGACAGGCTGCGTCTACATTCTGACTTAAGCCTTGTGATGGCGGAGGCACTGACGGCGGAGGAGCGGACGATCATCTGGGGGAAGCATGCGGAGCATCTGGCATGGGAGCGGGTGGCGCGGAAGGCGAGACTTTCCAGAACTGCCTGCTTTCAGAAGGAGAAGGAGGGCATGGAGAAGCTTTGTAGGGCTTGGGATGCGCATGGGGAGAAGGAAAAAAGCAAGGACACCTGAGGTGTCCTTGCTTTTTTGGTGAGACATTTTTTTATTGAGGCGGATTTTTATTTTATGGTAAAATGAAACAATAAACGGAGTTATATTATGGAGGTGAAGAATATGCAAGAAAGATGCGACATGAAAGAGATACAGAAGATGCTAGGTTCTTTCAGTTGTCCGGAGTTAGCAGAATTGAGTGCGCTAGCAACAAAATATAAAATGAATTTTGCTGATTTGGGAATAAAAAGAGATTTGATTGATCCGAAATTAAAGGATAACCTAGAGGAAATATCAAAAGTAATGCGTTTATGGAGAGAAAATATAGATTTTCAATCATTGGAAAAGACAATAGAGACATTCAAGACAAATAATTTTTTTGAAAGTCCTGAATATAGTGCTTTGATTAAGAAAATGGAGGAAATTGCAAAACCGGGTGCAGCTTTGCAAAAATACTGGAAGGGTGCACTGGATACGATACAAGAAGTGGCTCCCCATAATCCGAATGCGGTGGCAGATTATCTCGAATCAGTAGGGAAAGAGTTTGATTGTTCTGTCATTCAAGAAGAAATATCTTTCAGCGAAGAAGAGATAGAGCATATTTCTTGGGAGGAATTTGCAGAGGCTTTTAAAGAACAGCTTGAAAACCCGGAAGGATTTCAGGAACGGGTTGCGAATTGGACAGAAAGAAAGAGAAAAGAATATTATATTTTAAGGGTAGTATTTAGTATTATGCTTAAAATTATATATGATGTAGCACTGCTTCCTTGGTTGCAAAGTCTTGTAAATCTAAAGTGAAGTTAAGAAGAAAATGAAAAAGGCAAGGACTGAGGTGTCCTTGCTTTTTTGTTGAGACAGTCTATTGACATTATCACTAAAGTTAGTGATGGCGGTTTGTGCATATTGTCACTTGAAATAGTGATATACTTTTGTTATGATAAGAATACGAAAGGAGGAGGTGCATAAAATGGGTATCAGCTATGACAAAATGCTGAAGCTATTCCAAGAAAGGGGTATCACAAGCTACACGATGAGGAAAGAAAAAATCATCGGGCAGGCAACTTGGAAGAAGATTCATG
>OHAO01001743.1_pt1 | contig 14564 bp, 9 predicted proteins | sample 1577151 | NCBI WGS metagenome assembly OHAO01 (sample SAMEA3541585, study PRJEB24748) | human gut metagenome | biome: human gut; feature: human-associated habitat; material: faeces | place: China | collected 2012 | reverse complement strand
TAAAGGACTTCGGGCAGGGTTTTTATGCTCTTTGGAGTTTTAGCGGACAGCAATAATTTAGATAAAAATCCCGAATAATGATTGTATAGAAATAAAAAAACTATCGGCGCAAGCATAAGTTTATACAAAAGACCGGCAGATTGTCAGAACTGAACAATCTGCCGGTCTTTTATGAATAGTATATTACAATGCAATCTTCACAGACTTTTCTGCGCTGCCCTGCTGCAGCTTTACGACGAACACGCCGTTGCCCAGCTGCGAGAGGTCTACTGTCTCGCCGCTTGCAGCTATCTGCTTGGCGCAAACCTGCTGTCCGAGGGCGTTGTAGACAGCCACGCGAGCTGCGCCGTCGTTTCCGAAGAAGAACTGTGCGGTGCGAGCCACACGGTCGGTAGTGATGCTGAACATCTGTTCGCCTGCCTTCGTGTCCTTGATGCCTGTGGCATCGAGCGCCATCTTCAGACCTGCGAAAGCGTCAATTTTGCCTGCGCCCCAGCTGTTGCGGTCCGACTTCTCGGCTGTGCCTGTATAGTTGTCGTGGCGTGCGGTCTTGTTCAGAATAGCGCGCACGTCAGCCGGCGAGAGGTTCGGGTTAGCCTGAAGCCAGAGAGCTACGGTGCCGGTAACGACAGGCGAAGCCATCGACGTACCTATATTGGCGTCGTAGTAGTCATCGCCCGACTTCACTGCGCAGGTTGACGAGCTGAAGCCCGCATAATACTTCGATGTGGCAGAGATGAGCAGACAGCCCGGAGCCGTCACGTCGGGCTTGGTGCGTCCGTCGAGCGTCGGTCCGTGACTCGAGAAGAGCGACAGAGCACCCTTGTTGCCCACCAGAGCGGTGTTGATGCCGTAGACGTCGCCGCCGAGCGTGGTGTACTCCATCTTGGTGTTGTACGAACCAACGCTGATAACGTTGTCGCTCACGCCGCCAAGCTCGCCCACGGTGTAGTCGGTGTCGCCTTCTGTCCATCCGCGCTTGCCTCCATTGAGGAAGTAGCCTTCGGTTGCGTTGTTCCACATGTGTATGGATGTGCCTGCGTCGCTCGTAGCCACGATTCCTATCTTGCGGTTCTCAGCAATGCTTTTGGCACGACACATCAGCATCACCTCTGTGCGCTCGTTTGTCGGGTTCTTCTGCAGAGCCATCTGCACGGTAGACACCATGCCGCTACCGTCGGGGAAGGTGTACTTCACGTCGGTCTCGCCGTCGGTCTCCACAGCCGGCGACTCGTACATCACCTTGCCCTTCAGAGCGTCAACCACAACTGCCTTCACCTTAAGCGGAGCGCCCTTGCTGCCCCAGATATCCACGTAAGCCAGCTTGCTCGCAGAGCTTTCGCTGAAGCCTATCATGGTCTTGAGCGATGTGTCGCCCTCTTCAAGGTCTTTGCCTACGTGCAGCGCTGTGCTGCCCTCGTTGCCCGCAGCGCCAACGATGATGCGTCCGGGACCTGCCATTGCAGCGAAAGCCTGGTCGGAAGCCGAGGTGCCGTCGTGCGGACCGAGGTGCGAGCCAAGACTAATGTTCACAACGCAGGGTTTGCCTACGCTCTCAGCATAGTCGAAGCAGTACTGTATGCCGTCGGTGATGTTCACGTTGCTCGAACCGAAGCTCACGAAGACCAGCTCCGACTCGGGCGCAACGCCGTAGTAAGGCGTCGTGCGGTCGCTGCCTGCGGCGATACCTGCCACGTGCGATCCGTGGAAGGTTGAGGAGATGTCGTAGTTTACGGCGCGCATCTCGTCGTAGGTGACGTACTCGCTGCCGTAGCCGAACTTCGAGGGTGCTTTTCCGCCGTTGGCGTTCTGGTCCCAAACGCGTGCTATGCGTGTGCCGATGCCGTCGGGGTTGGTGAAGTCGACGTGCGAATACTGGAATCCGCCGTCTACAACGCCCACAACGACGCCCTTGCCGGTGTATGCGCCCAGCTCGGAGGTAGTAGAGTGGCAGTCGTCGACGCCAGTCTCCTTGCGTGCGGTGTCGAGGAGCATGCGCACACTTGTACCTACCTGCACGTTCTCCACTTCGTCGAGTGCCGCTACAGCCTCAACAGCCTCAAGCGGCAGACTCACGGTGAGCAGACGGTCGGTTACGACGTTGCGTACTTCCACGCCGAGCGCCTCAAGTCGACTGATGCAGTCGGCGGCTACGTGCTGTTTCGACGGAGCAACGGTGATGAAGGCGTCCACCTTCTTCGCTGTTGCCGATTTCACATTTTTCTGCGTACTCATATCCTGAAGCATCAGGCTCGTACTTGGCGAAAGCTTCTGTGCGAAAGCCGAGCTGCCCACGAGGAGCAGCGATGCCAATAGGATGTTTGATTTGTTCATTGATTAGGATTGTTTTAATGTTGATATGTTGAGGTGGTGTTTATTGTTGTTATGGTGAGATGCAGAGATGGAGAGATTTGCATTTATCAACATCTCAACATCATATCTCAACATCTCAACACACAACACCTCACCACCTTTTATTAATATTTCTCAAATGTACCCTTATAGTTGACAACGATGCGAGTGTTGTCGCCGCCGTTAGAGGTATAGCTGTTAGTGTACTTGTTGGTTACGTCGAGCAGAATCTCGTACACGCCGTTCTCGTCCTTGCTCACAGTGAGCGTGCCGTTGTTTGGCATGTTGCCGTAGCCGTGACCTGCTGCGTACGACTGCAGCTGTATGCCGCCGGCGTTGTACTTGATGTCGAACACTTTCTCCTGACCGATGTTCGCAAGATCAATCTCGCCTGCGTTGATAAGGTCGCTGCCTACCTTTATCTCCACTCTGTCGTAAGAGGTCTTGTCGTCGCCTTCAGGGATAAGGTAGAAGGTGAAGTTGCCGTTGTACTCCTTCATGTACGATGTGCCGAGCTGACGAGTGATAGAGAGTTCGCCGTCAGAGTTATAAAACTTGTACTCGTTCTCTGCCACTACCGACGGTATGATTTCGTCGAGCGACTCGACAGCTGCGAACGTGCCGAAGTAAGAGAGGCTCACGGTTCTGCCGTCCTCGAGCACAGCTTCAAGACTCACGTAAGTCTGTCCGCCGAAGCCCTGTGCAGTAGTAATAGAGCCCGACTTCACCTTGTCGTATACGGTTCTTGTGGCATAGTCGATATAGCGGAAGGTGTAGCTGTCTGCTTCTGTAGCCATGTCTACCGTACCATTGTAGAGTTTCGCAGCCGAAACGCTGAACCATACTGCGGCTTTGGCGTTGAGGAAGTCAGCCGGAGCCTGTGCTTCTACGTCAGCAAAAGCGAAGTTGGTAGGCTCGCCCGTTGCAGAAGGCTGCACGCAGAGAGCTGAAAGCACAGAGAAGCTGGTTGTTGTCTGCTCCGTATCGGTAACAGAGAACGTATTGCTGGCGTCATAAGTGCGGCTGAATGCGCCTGTATACTCGCAACGGAAGTCGTCGGCGCCGTCTTCTGCCTCAAGAGATACGGTTACGTTCTTCTTGAACTTGTCGAACTTCACCTTCAGCGCACCCTTCTTGAACTCGCGATCGCCGCAGACGAGCTTGCCGCCTGCCTCGGCAAGAGCAGCGAGGTCTACCTCCTGTCCTACAGACGCTGCGGGCAGCGTGACTGTAACGTCGGGCTGGAGCGCAAGGTCGCTCGTCACGTTTTCTGCAGAATAGAGCATGAACGAGCTATACTCGTCAGTCTCCTTCAGCAGCACGGTCTTCACGTCGTTCACGTTCTCGTTGAGCGCCCACTGGTTGTCGAGATCGGCGTATGTGCGCTCCGAAAAGCTCACGCGCTCCACGTTGTCCACCTTATATTCTACCTTTGTGCCGTCCTTCTGCTGAACGGTCATTATTCGCTTTGTGGTCTGTGCGTAACTGGCGCCCATCGCCATGAGGCACAGCATTGTCAATACGGTCTTTTTCATCGTTTTACTATTTTTGTTATAACTCCATTTGTTGTTCTTACGACGTAGACGCCGCTGTGCAGAGCCGCCACGTCAACCGGTTTGGTGGCGTCGGCAGAGAGCACATGCTGTCCGCCTACAGTGTATACAGAGAGGCGTTCGCCCTTTGCGGCGCCGCTCACGAGAAGCGTGCTGTTGCCAACAAACTTCACAGTCTCAGCCTCAGCACCCTCTACCTTGCCAAGACCTGTAGACGGGTCGTAGTTGAGTTCCACCGGTCCGCTCCATTCGCCCTGAATCTGGAAGCCCTTGCCGTCAGCCAGGTCGATTGTGAACTTGTACTCCTCGTTAGCCAGCTGCTCAACGCCCACGCGTCCGCTGTATACAAAGGCGAAGCTGTCTACAACGCAGTAGCGTCCCTTCTCGAAGTGCTCGTAGCGTGTGCCGGTGCGTCCGCCCATGTTGTCGAAGTAGCCGCGTGTCATCTTGTACGGCGCGTAGAGGTTTGTCCAGAGGTGGTCGTTCTCCATCAGTTCGTATGTGCCTGAAGGCAGATATGCTGTGCCGGCGCTGGTCTGGAACTCCATGCGGAGCAGGTCGCCCTCGTTGCCGTCCTTTCCGCTTGGCGAGCCGAGGTCGACAGTGTAGACGTTCACGCCGTTCTGGTTGCCGAGGAAGTATACACGAGCCTTCTTGATGTAGTCGAGATTGAGCTTCACGTCGCGGTCGAGGTTCGACTCTACGTACTTCTCCTTGTCGTCAGACACGTCAACAATGTTGAACTTGATGTTCTTCGCCGTGCCCGTCACCTTATGTCCGCGGTCTGTTGTGCAGTCGATGGTGAAGTTGAATGTGCCTTCCTCGTCGCCGTCGGTTATTACTACCGTTCCGTCGGTGATATAAGCATAGTCGTAGTCGGAATCAGAGCCGGTCACGGTCTTGCGGCGCTTGATGTATGTACCCATAAGAATGGTCATTCCGCTAAAGTCTATCTCCATACCCGGGAAGTAGGTCTCGCTCTTGAAGTTGCGAGCTACGGTGTATGTGCCGGGGATGATCGTGGCCTGCTTCGGGTCGCCGAAGAGTCGGTTGAAAGCGCAGATGGCAAGGTTGAATCCTGTGCCCTTCATGTTGCCTGTCTCAGGGTCGAAGTCGCAATCGAAGAGGTTGATGTAGATATTGCCCGTGTTCGACTCCATCAGATTGCCGTGATAGTAAGCCATACCACCGGTGAATGTAGTGTTCACGTCGGTAGGAATCTGCGGATAGACCGTCGTTCCGGTGTTCATGTCTACGAAGCTGAGCGTTCCGGTGTAGGTGTACTGCACGCCGTTGGCGTCGGCGAAGGTCACGGTATACGAGTTGTCGGCGCCCTTCTTCACGGTCACGTCGCCCGTCAGCGCGTTCTCCTTGCCGGGCTTGCCGGTGAATCCGTACTTTGTGGTGTAAGAGTAGTCGGCATCATAATAGAGACTGCCCTCGCCAGCCTTGAACGTTCCCTCGGGCAGTTCGGTGCCAGTGCCCGCCGGAGCGTACAAGTCGATGGCAGCCACGTTAGCGTTTGTAGCCACGATGGTGCCCTCGGCAGAGTTGAAAACGGCGTTTGTCTTGTCCGAAACCACGAGATAATAGTTGTCGCAGTTGCCGGTAGCCTCAGAAGCGGCTGTATAGTACGACGCTACAACATGACTCATAGCCATGGTCTTGGCTTCGTCAGCCTTGGCAGGTGCAGAGAAGCGCGGCGAGTTCTTAACGAATGTGTGCTGTGCCGCCACGGGAAGTGCGAGCGCAGAGATGAGAAACGAGATGATAAGTAACGATTTTTTCATTGTTTGATTAGTTTAAAAGTTTGTTCGTTTTCAAGTGTAAGTACATAAATTCCGGGTTTGCAGTTGTCGAGGTTCAGCACAACGGTGCCGTCGGCTACGCGCTTGCGCATCACGAGTGTGCCGTCGGCGGCGTAGAGCGCAGCCTCAGCAGACTTCGCACCACTCACCTTCACGGTGCGGTTGTCGTCGTACGTGAACGAGAAGGCATTGCCCTCTGTGCCCGCAATGGCTGTAGGCACGACGTAGTCGAAATAGAACTCCGCCACAGCCGACTGTTCGTAGTCGGTGGCGACGCCGTTGGATGTAACCGTCAGCTTTCCGTCGGCAAAGCCCACTTCCGGCTTGTCGGCAAGGAAGAAGCTTGCCGTGGCATCATCAACGAACTTCAACACGAGTGCTTGGCGCGGCGTGGTGTCGGCTTCGTCGGCGTGTGCAACCAACGACGGCGCGAGCAGCAACAGCGCAAGCAACGCTTGCAACAATCTTGTTTTCATAGTCTTGATGTTTTTAGTTAGACTCTATATTATTCAATGTAAAAAAAAGCATAATTCTCTTGATAATCGCTGCAAATATACACATTATTATTCATTCAGCCTTAAGAAATCGGAGTTTTTAAACAAACTGCCGCATTTTGCCTACAAATAAATTCCTCTTCAGGGGGTGCACTTGTCTCTGCTCGGCTTTGCCGCTTGCCAGAGCAAGAAGTGCACCAACCGAGCAAGAAGTGCACCAACCGAGCAACAATTGCACCAACCGAGCAACAATTGTTTTTAAAAGTCTGTTTATGCGAAAAAATCTGCCATATCTCCCAGCAGGCGTGTAATGCGTTGTCGGGTAGTGGGTTGACGGCTGGCAGATAGCAGTTTTATCTACCAGCTATCTACCAGCCGTCACAGCTGAATAGTTACTCCTTAAAATTCTTTTTGATTGGCGCATTGCATTTCCCTTTTTTCGTTACTGAAGGATGACATTCTCGAACTTCAATACCAATAGACTTTCCACGATTACGAAATATGAAATCAGGTTCTTCTCTTTCTTCTTTACTATTATCATATTCATCGTCAGATTATAAAAGATAACGCTTTATGTGGGGAACAAACAGCCCTATAGCTTTTAGTTCTGATTTTTTGTTCTATATTGTGATTCATTATTTTGCATAGTAAAACATATTCAATTAGTATGAAGTTGATACTTTTAATATTTTAATTATGAGTTTAATCTACGGATTCTCAATATGTTACAACTTAATTTGGTACAACTCGGTTATATACTGATTAATTGCCTCTCTTGTTTGAAAACCTAAAATTATATCTTTTTGTTTAGGACTAAAGGGATATATACCGAAATTCTTGACATAGTTCTTTGCATACGCATAATAATTGGCAGAATAAGGCTTGCTTGAGTTTCTGATATAATAATCAAACACATCTGACTCCAAAAGTCTTTTCATAACTCTAAGTTCACGAACATCATCACAGAATATAGCATAACCACAATACATCAATAAGTCCTCTTGCTCAGAAATAACGAAATGTGGTTTGTCTGACATATATGGGAAATACATTCTTATACCATGATCGTTGATTGCCTGAGTTCTACCAAAGGCATACCATGCAGGATAATCACCCTGACCTTTGTCACGCATATCAAGAGTTTCTTTGTAACTTGCCAAATATGAATAGGCACAGGGGAAGTGCTCCTGCATATATGTCTCGCTATATACAGAAGTATTACTATCGTATGGATATATAATCAATTCTTTCTTTGACTCCAACTCATCCTCTGATTTGAGAATATTTGGTTTAATAATATCTCGGCATATATCCTTTTCTATACGATAGTTCTTGCCATCACGACTTATATAATAATACTGACTGTCAGATTTTTCTGCTTTGAAAATAAATATGTCATTAGCCAATGTTGCCAGACCGTTCTTGATAACAAAAGAGTCACCCAAAGACTTGCCTGTGCTCTCAATCTTTGCAATATTCTCCAAGACTGTAGAATCATTTAGATGCCATCCCTTATGATGGTCCAGTGACGAGTAGAGAATATCATTACTTCTCAGTTTCGCGTTATTGATAATATCCTTAGAAGAAACTTTTGCATAAGATATGTTTTCAGAACGCTCGTTACTTGCAAACACAATACAGGTGTAAGCCAGTTTCTTCTTGAAAACAAGCTCCTGACCGAAATTGAGAATGCGTATGTTTGTATGGTTGTCTGCGAAGTATCGTCTCAACGCTCTGGCATTGACTGCCTTGAAGAATGTGTTTACTGTTATATAGCCAAGATGCCCTTCATCGGAAAGAAGACAGAGGCCTATCTCAAAGAATGGAATGTACAAATCGGCATTACCACAATTTGAAGTGTTCCATTTCGCAAGATTGGCTTTCGCAGATTCCTCAATATTCTTAGACCTTACATAGGGAGGATTGCCTACAATAATATCTATTCCCTTATTTTCTCTGATTCCAGGCATAGCCTTGAAATCGAAAAGAAGAGAGTCTGCACAATAAAGGTTGAAATCTTCATCCGCAACACATTCCCCATGCAGCAAAGCATTGAGAGCCAACAATATTTTGGCACGTCCAATACTTATTGCACTTATGTCAACTCCATACAAGTGATGATAAATGTCCACAAACGCCATTCCACTTGCAGCGTGTATGTATTCCGCAAGCGTAAAAAGGAAAGCTCCGCAGCCACATGAAATGTCAGCACACAAGCATTCACTCAGAGACTTCTTAGTAGACTTGATTATATTGTCCACAATAAAATCCCTAATATATTGAGGTGTATATACTGCACCATTGGCCGTCTTCTCCTCTTGTGGTATTGCGAGTTCAAATATATTGATTACATCCTCAATACCACAATTATCTGCCAACAACTTCACATCTTCTGACAGTTCGCTGTCTGATGGCAAGCAGTATTGAGCCAACAATCCATCGCTCACTGTCAAGTTATGATGGCGAGCAAATGCGTTGACAACGAGCTGATTTAGTATAAGCTCATTGTCTGTATATCTCTGTATTATCTGATTAGTTATCTTGTCCATAAGGATTTCTGTCGTTACGTACTACTGCATACAGTTCCTGTCGCTCCTCGTCCGTGATATTGTACAATCTATCACAGAGTGAGTCAAGCTGGGCCCATGAACTGTTCAGAGAATTAACAAGTCCGCCAATACGCATTCCGTTGCTGTTCTTTATCTGTTGGTTCAACGTCTCAATGCGTCTTGCAATTATTGCCAACTGTTTGATGTCCGCAGTTTCATTCAAGAAAGCATCTTTCGGAACAGGAACAGGGTTAAGGAACTGCTTGTTGAACTTGAAATATCCTCCTTGTTGAGGGTTTGCTATCGAACGAGCCAATGTATTGAAAATCGTAGAGCTGATGATTGCAGACAAGGCGTAGAGCTGGTCTTCTGTTCCGTTTGGAACTTGGATAAAGAACATATTTGCGTTATCGCAATACACATGAGTATCCGTGATTACCGCAGCCTGAGGATATTGCGCAGTCATAGGCACTACAATTTTTTGATAGACAGCACCATGGTTGTTAGCTCTTGTAAACAAATGCCAGTGGTCATTAATATTATAATTGCCATTCTTCTGTGGCAAAGATTCCACAGCATCGAGTATCTGATTCTTGTGGCGGTTCAGATATTCGGTAGCCCTTGGGTATGTTGCTGCCATATCAGACATTGATAATTCCGTAACATCACCATTGTCAGACACCTCATAAGGGAATAGAGCGTATGTTGTATAGTCCCGTTTTGTCAAAGGTGCAAAATGTTCGTTGCAAATTAAAGGCTTACAAGCATCCAGTTCTACACAGATATTTTCGTCTATTGCTGAATGACCATAGATAAGTCCATCTGCAACTGAATCGGCAATTATCTGAAAAGCGTTGTTCCATAATACTTGGAGACCGACCTTTACATTACATACATCTGCCAGTGTGCCAATGCTGTTAGTCAGATGATTACGGATTGCATTTAGTCGTACGTTCTCAAAGTTCCAAGGTGTGGCAGACAACACATCACATGGCATATACTCCACATGGTCTGTTGCAGAACTCTCATACTTCACTTGTGCATTGTTGTCTTTGTTGGAATCGCATACCATTATTGCCACATAAGTGATACGTCCTTTAAAGAGGTCTGTCTCCTCAAAGTCATAGATACTGTGAAGCGTTTTATTATCAGTCAGAAGTTTTCTGATACCCTTTCCGTAGTCAGTCTTGAAAAAACGTTTCTGTATGATGTACCCCAATCTGCCTGTCTCGTTAAGCAGTCTTATTCCTTGTTCTATGAATGGGATTGCAAGGTCTATTTTGCCATTTCTACTTGAGACAAATGTGTCTTTGATATACATTGCCATGTGTGGCAAAGACACATTGTAGTTCTTCACCTCTACATACGGCGGATTACCAAGAATTATGTCAAAGCCCCCATTGGCAAATACCTCAGGATAAGAGTTTCGCCAATCAAAAGAGTTTGTTGCTTGTAACTCTATAAAATTCTCACTGAGCGCAGGATACTTTTGCTCAATATCCGAGCCTACCAATGAGTTGCCACACTTGATATTGTTTCCGACTCCATGCAGAATTTGTGAGCCAAGCAAACCAACATCCTCGAAGTCAAAAGAATTATAGTCATCTATCATCTTTAGTGATAATGACATTTTTGCAACATCTACAGCTTCAGGGTTGATGTCTACACCATAGATACAGCTGTTAATAATGGCTCTGCGTCCTTCAATAGTGAGCATTGGATGGTCTTTGATAATAGCTAACCTATTATCAAACACTTGTCCTTCTGTAATCTTTTTTATAACTTGGGATGCAAGAAAATCATATGCTCCAACCAAGAACACACCACTTCCGCAAGCAATGTCTACAATTTTCAGATTCAACAATTCTGTTATTGACATAGAGTCAATAACATCTGTAGGCATGGTACATTCAATAACCTTATGTACTAGCATTTCTGGAGTGGTCACTGCGCCATTACTTTTCTTAAACTCCTCTTTTAGTTGGTCTGATACTACACCATTATTCAACACCAATCGGTAGCCTAAGAACAAATCATAGATGTCGCTTAATGTCTTGACTGGTATAACATCAAATCGATACGGAGAAGGGTAATAAAGCTTTGATACGAAATCGCCTAATGTGTCGTTGTCAACCACCAGTGATTGTAGATGGTTGATTCTATTGAACATAGGGCCATCATAGTGTTCATAAAACTCAAAATATGAACTATTCTTGAAGCGAGTCCAAAAGTCATCGTTCATGTAATCCAGAAGTAATCCCTCTTTCTCCAAGCCTTTTGATTCACAGACTCGGATAAAAAGTATTCTATTGATTATAGTCTGAACGAAGGAACTTACTAAATCCAAATCCTCAAATCTATTATTGCGGATTATAGACTCTGCCAGTTTTATTCTGATTTCTCCAAGAAATATAGAAAAGTTATAATCAAGAGATTCCTGCTCGCTATGAGAGTATTTTAGTTTTTTCGTAATGATGTTCTCACGGAGTAAGAACATGTGTAGAATTTCGTAATTGTCAACGTATTCTGTACTGTCGTAGAAATGAAGTCTTGCGACATTTGCATCATCATCTACACGAGGCATACACTGACAGTCATATATAGCCAGCGTGTCAAAGTTTGTGACAATAGAATACTGCGCTCCAACAGACCATCCGTATGAGCGTATTTGAAATGCTACACTTTTATCATTCTTTATATCCACATCAAGGCTTTTCGCATCAACGAATGCCAATGCTACATTGCCATTGACTAAAGTATAATCAGGACGTGTATTGGTAGAGCCTATATCATGGAGACGTTGACGCTCATCTTTCCCTAATGTATGTTCAGTAAGGACCTGATGGGTGTTTTGTACATCCCATCCAAATATAGCCAACAATTCGTCTATCCAAGCACGCATAGTTGCTTCTGAAGACTTATTCAAGCCCCCATCAGTTTTTAGTTGCTGAAATCTATCAACAAGCTGTATCAAAGAGTCTTTTGTGTTCATAACCTAAACTGTAATAGAACTACTTTTAGAATACTCTGGAATTTCTTCTGCCACCATTGCTATAACCTGACCTGCAGTGTCCTCGTCATTGAGTATGGAATAAACCTTGTCTGCTAACCAGTACTTAATAAGGTCATTGGGATTACACCCATATATCTCTGCCAGTTTGCACACCAATTCACGCTTCATTAAACGCTCACCTTTTTCAAAGCGATTGTATAAAGCTACATCAATCCCGAGCGATGCAGATAATTGTCGTTGGGTCAGTCCGTCAGCTTCACGAAGCGACTTGATTTTCTCTGTAAATTTCATATTCAAGCAATTGTTGACTATATTTGACAACAAAATTAATATGTTTCATTGAAATCTCCAAATAAATCTAAGGAAACATTGTCGGAAATTGTCAACAAGGCGTTATAACACGCAATTTGAGAACATTTAATCGGTATTTTGAATTGTTTTAAGGCACACAACAAAATGACAGAATATGAAAATTTCCGTTGGTTTCCACGTTAAGAGAAGTTAAGCAGATATTTGCATTTTGGGGTTCAGTATCTTTACCGAAGGTCTACTGAATCTGGCTGCCATCAAAACAGCATTTTGTCCCCAGCAATTCTTTGCGTCATCTGTCGTATCGGGTGTATACGGGACAGCCGTTTTTAACATTGGTTAAGCTACTGAAGTTTCGATCCTTTTCTTAAGCTTTTCTCACCGTTCGCGTCCGCCGCCCAATCGGATTCCGTTCGCCGCCCGATCAGATTCCGTCCGCCGTCCAATCGGATTCCGTCCGCCGTCCGATCAGATTCCGTTCGGGTGACGATGACTTTTCATGAGGGTTTGCAGCAAGAAGGTCGAATCCTTGCAGAGAGAAGGTCGAATCCTTGCTGCGAAAACATAAAAAAAGAAGGTGGGACAACAACTGCTTTTCGGCAGCTTTGCCCCACCCTCTCGGTATTCAGATAAAGCCGATAAAGGCTTTATGTGTTGTTGTTACTTACGCTTGATGTTCAGCTTGAATGTGGCATTGCCGACCTTCACTACGTATGTGCCGGTGGTAGCCGATGCAAGGCTTACGGTATGTCGATACTCGTCGGTGGCGATGTCGCTTGCGATGAGCTTGCCGTCTGCCGAAGCTACGGTGATGCGGTCGCCGTTATGAGCGCCGAGCACTACAAGCTGTCCGTCCTCTACCTTCAGCGTAACGCCGTTCTGTCCGTTGACACCGTCGATGCCTGTGGCTATGATGGTAACCTTGTCGGAGAACTTCTCGCCTGCTACAGAGTAGACTGCCGACACCTGATAAGTGAGATACTTGTCGGACAAAGTTGTCGCGTCTGTGAAGACGGTGTCTGTCGTCAGTTCGTTGTTCAGACGGTCGCCGTTGCGGTATACGTTGTATCCCTCAAAGACGTTCTTGTCGGACGATGGCTCGCCCTTAGCGTCGACAGCCTTGAATGAGATGTCGGCATTAGCCTTGCGCTTGGGCAGGAATGCGGGCAGCTTCTTGGCTGCCTTGTTCTCTGTGCCAGGAAGTACGTTAGAGTACGGGCTGAGTCCGATTGAGATGTTCCAGTTGGCGTCTACCTCAGAACCCGAAGCCTCCATTGTCTGCCATGTGATGCCGTCGGCAGAGTAGAGGTCGCCACGGCCGCTGCGTGCCGGACCACGGTCGTATCCGAGAGGAACCGTTATCTCGTTCTGCTCGATGTATACCGCTACGCGGAGGTTCTTGCCTTCGTCGATCTTAAGCGGCTCTTCGAGGTGGATGGTGTTGAACGAATACTGCTTCAGACTGGGCACGAACTGCTGGCGTACGAGGGTGTTGTTCTCGTAGACGAGGAGGAAGAGCGCCTCAGGAATCTGGTTGATGTATACCTCTACATCGCTCAGAGCGAGGTTGCCGTATCCCTTCAGGTCGGAAGCGAACCAGCAAGCGCCTGCGAAGAACGCGCCGCCATTGGTCAAGCCGCCTGCCTTATAGTTGAAGCCGTCGTGCCAACGCAGATAGACTGGCTCGCCGAGAGCCGGGAACTGCCATGAGAGGCGGTTGCCTTCTGCCTTCTGCGATACGCGGAGGTTGGTAGGAGCAAGCGAACCGTTGTCGTAGTAGAGATCGATGCTTACCGGTGCCGACTTCTCGCTCACGGCTGATGTCTTTGTCACAAGCTCAAACTCGTAGCTGTACTTGCCGGCGAGCAGGTTGCGGTCAACGTAAGAGACGCCGCTTACTGGATTTGCAGTTATCTTTTCGCCGTTGCGATAGATGTTGAATCCGTAAAGATTGCTCTTCGGTGTGCTGCTGTAAAGAGCCACGCCGTCGACATACTGCTTAGGCTGCGCTGCGTCCTTCGACAGAGCTACGTACTCGGTGCCTGCCGGAAGCTCGCACTGGAGGTCCTGCCAAGACTCTGAGGTCTTCCACGACTGCAGGAAGATGAAGTTGGCGCGGTTGGTGCCGCTGGTAGAATAGTAGACGTTGAGCGTTCCCTCGCCGTTGTGGTCGTCAGCGTTGCGGGCTGCAAGGCGCAGATAGCTCATGCCCTCGGCAGGTATCACGCCGAATGCGCTGCTCTGTGCGTCTGCTGTTATCGACTTGCTGCCGTCAAAGGCTTCGTCGTCAGACACTGTCCATCCCGACTTATAGCTCTCGCCACCGACGCGATATACTTCCTCGCCGACGCCGGCGCTCTCGAAGTTCTCCTTGCTTGCTGCGTTCTGATAACCCGAGTTCGGGATAAGAAAGTCTTTGTAAAAGTTGGTGATCTCAATAATTTTTAGTACCTTTGTGATTGAGAATCAATTAATTATAAAATTAA
>OHAO01001734.1_pt1 | contig 14603 bp, 28 predicted proteins | sample 1577151 | NCBI WGS metagenome assembly OHAO01 (sample SAMEA3541585, study PRJEB24748) | human gut metagenome | biome: human gut; feature: human-associated habitat; material: faeces | place: China | collected 2012 | reverse complement strand
CAAGCAGATGGGAGAATCTGAATTCATCCCTCTTGATAGATCTGATAAACGAGTGTCTGACGAAGGCTTTATTATCACTCTTGCTGCAAAGGACATACAGACAAAGGCTGTTTTTACCTGCAGCTTAAATATGTAGGAGGTATTCAATGTCAAAAAAAAAAACGTAGGATCGAGGTGACTGGAATGTGTTAGTCAATGTATTTGACGGCAATTGGAATGGCGGTTATCTCGTTGATGGTGGAAGCAATTTGCTTCGCGGAACGAAAGATTTAAAAATCAGTAGTACAGATATTGTCATAGTTACTGATACGTACGCATACGGAAAATACGGTGATTTCGCTTGCGCAAAAACGAATGGGGCTTGGCAGGGCGTTGGATTTAACCTATCAGCCATCATGAAACGATGTAATTTACAACCAGGCGATACGCTGATATATTCAATTATGGTCATGATAGATTTTGTTCCGGATAACGATCTTTTATTTACTTTGTATAGAACCGGAATGGACCATTCGCCTTATATACACATGTCGACGATGGAAAAAAGTAAATGGTACAAAATGTCTGTAACATTCACCTTGACTGACACTTCTACTACTTATAGTAGTACACGTTTTGAGACGGGCTATTATAAAACTGGCAGTGACACATATAAGTTCGAAGACGGCTATATGTATTTCGCAGCGCCAAAACTCGAAAAAGGTAATGTTGCAACGCCTTGGACGCCTGCGCCTGAGGACACCTTTGAAGAAGGTACCAAACATCCAAATTCCATATTCACCAATACCATTCCAGTCAAGAAAAAGTATCAGTATACATACGGATTCTTAAACCAGAACCGCTTACCAGCTCATACGATCCGCTATATGAAACCGGATGGAACATGGGTTAAAGCTGTTCATGTAGATGAAGATGCTACGAGCGGCACGAAGTCACTTGAGATAGATGACGATTACAACATCGAGATCATGTTTCAAAATGGACTTACGGATGCCCAAAAAGCAAGCTTCAAAATTATGGAGTAAAATTTCATGGCAATTAAAGCAAGTAATCAGGTATCAGTTATTGATATTACTGATGGCTATTCTGTCATTCTCACCAATGATTCGTATACGTTCCTTGGTGACACCGACAGTGTTTCAACAACTCAGAGCACAACTTCACAGATTGTGGCTATGCGTGGCTCTGAGATTCTGAGCTGCACGATAGGTGAAGTAACGTGCCCGAATGGGTTAAGTTTCGTGTCTGATAACAAGACGCCGTCGCCGACGCTGACCATCACAGCGACATCTGCACTCACAAAGGCTGGTACTATTGATATCCCGGTCAAGATTGGTGATATTACGATCGTAAAGAAGTTCTCTTTCGCTATCGCTTTCACAGGAGCGAAAGGAGATAAAGGTGATAAGGGAACCGGTGTTTCCATCAAGTCCAAAGCGATTGAGTATCAGGCTAGTTCAAGTGGAACGACTGCCCCGACGGGCACATGGAGCACCACGATTCCTACGGTATCGCAGGGTCAGTATCTTTGGACTCGCACAACCGTTACATATTCCGATGGAAATCAGACAGTATCATATTCTGCAGCGAGACAGGGAGTAAATGGTACTTCCCCGACAGTAAGCAGTTCCAAGGTGCAGTATCAGCAGTCTACATCCGGCACCACTGTTCCGACAGGTACGTGGGCCGATACTCCACCGGCAGCCGTAGCGGGACAGTACATGTGGTCTAAGACTACCGCGACATACTCGGATGGCAAGACTGCAGTAAGTTACAATGTTACAAGAAACGGATCGAACGGCGCCAAAGGAGATAAGGGTGATAAAGGTGCAGCTGGTGCAGATGCTCTTGCGCTTGTAATCACTTCCAGTGCTGGTGTTATTTTCAAGAACACTGCCATTTCTACGACATTTACCGCTCATGTGTACAAGGGCGGAGTTGAGGTAACTGGATCAGCACTTACGGAACTCGGCACGATCAAATGGTACAAGGACGGCGGCACAACAGCAGTAGCGACCGGTCAGACATATACCATTTCTGCAGGAGATGTAGAGAACAAAGCGAATTTCACAGCACAGCTTGAAGGATAGGAGGGTAAGCACATGGCGATCAAGGCGTCAGATACAATTACAGTAGTACGGATCGCCGATGGCACTTCAGTAAATATTACTTCGACATCTGTCGAGTATCAGAAATCGTCAAGTGGCACAGCGGCTCCTTCCACTTGGCAGTCAACGATACCTGATGTACCGGCGGGCCAGTATCTCTGGACAAAGACCACAGTATATTACTCAAACGGCAAAAGCACTGTATCATATTCTGTGGCAAAACAGGGATCCACTGGTGCGGCCGGTAAAGGCATCAAGTCAGCAACAATTCTATATGCAAAAAGTAGCTCGAACACCGCAGCGCCTTCTTCCGGATGGCAAGGTTCCGTACCAGCTACCGATTCCACCAATAAGTATCTCTGGACGAAGACTACTTTCACCTATACCGATAATACCACAAGCACGTCTTACACAGTAGGAAGTACGCTGGATGGAATGAGTGTTGGTGGAAGGAATTTAATCCTTGACGGTAAGGGGAATACGAAAAATGGATTCTTTAAGCATTTTGACACGGTAACCGATGAGTATGCTGAGTTTACGTTAAAATCCAAAAAAAAATACGTGAATATCAACCTTGACGCTGGCTTTTTATTAGGCATAAGAGATTACATTGTTGGTGAAACATATACTTGGTCGTATGACATTATGTATACAGCGTGGAACTTTCCAACAGGAACTAACCATGACGAGCTTTGGATGGGACAAAGATACACCTACGATCCGTCAGGTCAACCGTCCACAGGAAACTGGAGAACAGTTACTAAACATGATCTACCAATAGTGGGCAGCAATGGATGTGAGCTTAATAAATGGTATCATGTCAACAAAGTTATAACTATTCCCCCTCAAGCTTCAGCCAATGTCGGATCTCAGTATTGTATAAGTTTTTATAATTCGAATGCTGATGTCGAAGCTAGTTTCACAGCTAGAATGAAAAATGTCAAACTCGAAAAGGGTAACATAGCAACGGACTGGACACCTGCGCCAGAGGACGCAGTAGCCTCTGTCAAGCAACAGTATTACCTCTCTACGTCCACCACTTCAGCAACCGGCGGCACGTGGTTAGATACTGTTCCTGAGCTGAAAGAGAATACCTGTATATGGACTCGCACAGCTATTATGCATGGTAGTGGTGTCATAACATATTCTACACCGATTCTTGATTCTGTCACGAAGACAGTAGTACAGACAGCGGCTGATATTAAGCAGACTAATGCTGACCTGTCTCTTGTTGCATCTCGGACAAGCACACTCGAAAGTGGCATGACTGACGCCAAGAAGCGGATCAATACAGCAGAGGCCTCTATCAAGGTGAATGCTGATGAGATCAAGTTAAAGGTCAACAAAAACGGTATAGTGTCTGCTATCAATCAGACATCCGAATCTGTCAAAATCCAGGCAAGTAAGATCTCGCTTGAAGGTCTGACCACCATTAATAATCTGTTCAAGGTAAACACCGACGGCAGCATCGAAGCTACAAATGCCGTAATCAGTGGGAAAATCACAGCGAGCACTGGCACTATCGGCGGATGGCGAATCACTTCGGATGCGTTAGATAGCACAAACTCAAAGGGTAATTATACTTATTTTGCGAACGGTTCTAACGTAAACCAAGACGTGCTGGTGGTTCGTACTGGCGCTGGAACAACAGCCGATCCGTACCGTTGGCCAGTCATTGTCAGAGCAACCGGACAGGCGATACTTGATAATGCGAATATCACTGGAGACATTCATGCTACAACCGCTACCATTGATGAAATTATCAAAATGAAAGATATTGGTGGCAGCACGGTTACCGTTTTGAGCGCTGGCGTAAGTATTGATGATCCTCATTCTTTATGGATCAATCCGTGGGGAGAATTCAATTATACCCACGTCGGAGGAGCGCTATTCGAGGTCGGAGGCCAAATAGCAGTAAATGGCGGAGCTGATTTTGCAACCGATGTCTCAGTGGCTGGAGCTCTATCCGTCAGCAATAAAATAATCTTTCCTACACACGGCGGCGGCTTTTATATGAGCGATGACGTATGGATCCGAGCTGTAAATGACAAAAATATTTGGACTGGAGGAGCAATTGCTGCCGGCAACGATATAGAGTCGTATTACAAAGATATTGTCGCTGGGTCACAAGTTACTTCTACTACTGCGAACGTCGGAGTTCGATTAGGCAGTAATGCTGACAACAAATACATTTATTTGTACAACGATAGACACTCTGGTGTGCTGTGGATGCAGCATTATGTTAACGGTACTGTCAAATGGCATAGCGTCTCTGCCGTAGTCACAAAAGCGCAGTCCGATATACGGTTGAAAACAGATATCTCTTATTCGTCCGTGAACGGGTTAGATTCTATCAGAAAAATGAAAGTGCGATCTTTCTCAAGGGTTGATGAAAATCGATTCTATCCGATTGGATTTATTGCAGATGAATTGGAACAGATCAACGATACCCTTGTAAGCGGCGGTGGTTACGTAGACGGTCATCCGTACTATAAATCAATCAACGAATTGTATTTGTGTGCATACGCTATCAAAGGCATCCAAGAACTCGACACAGAATCTGCAGTCCAAAAAGACCGCATACATACGCTCGAAGCACAGATCAACACAATGCGGGTTATTATCGACCAGGCATTCGAGCGGATCGCGAAACTCGAAAAGCAATTGTAAGTATTATATTTTAAGGAGGAATTTACCATGATTACAAACAACACAAAATCCATCACTATCAACGCTGATTCCACGATCGATGGAAAAATTGCAGCACATTTCAATTGCATTATTGATTCCAGTAACCCGGGGGACATGACTCTGTCCTCCTATCAGACAGACAAAGCACTTTATAAGAAGAATCGTGTACAGTGCCGTAAGGACGAAGCGGAATTTGAGGATGCTTGCTACACACTGCAGGATCAGCTTATATCTGAAAATTCCGGATCGGATGCATCTGACACGAATGCTAAGAATTCTGTAGGTTAATCAATTATATTCTGACAATTTGAAAGGAGAACCACTATGGCTGACAAAAAAGTAGTAGAAAAACCAACCCTTGTAGCTCGCGCCGAGTTTACTCAGAAACTTGTTGATCTTATTAACAATTCCGGTGTTCCGTTATTTGTGCTTGAACCGGTCATTGACGGCGTTGCCGCACAGGTCAAGCAGGCAGTAGCAGCTGAACTTGCGAAGGAACAGGAAGCATATAAGAACAAGTTAGAGGAGACCGGCAACGAAGATAAGTCAAAGGAGTAATTATGATGGATTTTACAGGTGTATATGAACATTTTGTAGGGATAGTTGTGTTGGCGTGCTTGATGATCGGATATGCTATTAAGCATTGGTCACTTTTGAAACGAGTTCCAAATGATGATATTCCGATCATCCTTGCCTTTGTTGGGGCCTGTATCAACATGGCCGTATCTGGTTTTTCGATAGAGGCAGCTGTGTACGGAGCTATAATGGGATTAATCAGTACCGGCACTCATCAGCTTGGCAAAGCATTTGCTAAGTTTATCGAAGGGGTAACCTCGGAGGATGGCAAATGAATTATACAATCTCAACTGATCAAATTCTTTGGATTTGTTCGATCGCAGGAGCTCTATGGGGATTATGGAAGATCGTAAAAGAAATCCGGAAGCCGAACGACGACCTGCGGGCACAGGTCGACAGACATGCTCAGCTTCTGGATAATGATAATCGACGACTTGCCCATTTCGAGAGTTCAACCCAGATGATCTTGCGATCGTTGCTTGTTATTATCAATCACGAGATAACTGGGAACGGAATCGATAAAATGAAGCAGGCAAGGGACGATCTTCAGGAATTTCTCATTAATGATAAGTAAGTGACGATTGCTAATCGGGAAACGGTACGGTATAATCATTTTGTAACTGAATGCTTTTAAATATTACTTAACGAATAGAAGCAATTTATACCCGTATTACATTTTGTTCCGGCGTCGTTTATTTGGCTCTCGTTTGACCTTTTGAGAGTGGAAACCCGCATAAACACTGAATTTTCTGTTTCCATACAGGAAGCTGCAGACGCTGGCAAATTCTAAGAAATCCAGTATTTATGCGGAAATCTGATGTGGTTAGATGTGGCAAAAAGTAGTTAAAAGTGAGTCGTTTGACCATTATTTGACCATTGCTTGTCCATGACAATTTGACCATCTTAGGACCAAAAATTAGGGGCTATTCGGTAAAGAGTAGCTCCTTTTTATTGCGTTTTTTCCAAGTCTGCTCTGAGCCATTCTAGGTCACGAACCGTGTATGTTGACTCAGTTATATCTTTGATTGAATGCCCAACCATTTCCTTGACAGCGTATTCGTCGACTTCTGCTTTCTTACATCTCGTCACGAATGTTAATCGCGGATCATGGGGGCGATGCTCTGGGTTAAGGTTGAGAGTATTAATCACTTTATCAAATCGATTCGCGTATTTGTCGTAGGACATTGATGTATTGTATTTTGCAGATGCCCAATCATTGAGCAAATATTCGCTTCCCTTGGCAATTGCATCATCATAATTCTTTTTAACGAGTTCTTTTATTTTTGTATGGATTGGGACAATTCTTTGTTTTCCAGCTGGAGTTTTCATCCCTGCGCACGCATACCAATCATCCAAATGTATTTCGTTAAGCCTAAGCTTCGCGAGCTCCTGTGGCCGCCATCCCATATATATTTGAATCAAAATCCAATCCACATATTCCACTTTCCATAGATTACTCCACAGAATTTCTATTTCATCGTCGGTAAATATTATGTGCGGTTTTTTGACATCCTCCATTTCTTTCAAAACCCCATCTGATATTTCGAAATTTCTGGAGTAATTAGTCGGAACTATTTCATGCTCAAGCGCATAATCGAACATGAGGTTACATATCGACTTTATTTTCGTTTTTATAGACGGGGAGGCCATAATTTTTTCGCCTTTTCGCTTACCCCTTGTTTCGATTCGATAGCCATCATCGATGCAGCCTTTGATGTGACGTGGCCGAACATCTTTTGCTCGCATATCACACAATGATCCACAATACGCCCAAGCTGACGTAACAGTTCGAACGGCAGACTCGGTTATATTTTTGAAGTAATCTTCGGTCCAGCGTTCGTACAATTCTTTAACTGTTATGTCGTCATCAAGGTCGTAGGGATTTTTGTTGTATTCCATAAGAGCATTGTATGCGTCATTATATGTATTAAAATAAGCATCGGGTTTTAAATTTTTAAGGATAGGCCTTCCCTCTGAGTTTTTACCGACGCATATTCTCGCTCTGAAAGGTTTTCTTAAATTTGTAGCTTTAAGCTCTGTAATGCTCCCAAACCCGTTCGGCAGACGCATCCTTTTCTGAGTATTACTTCGCCTTTTCTTTTTTTCTTCTTTACCCATCGGATTTCCGCAATGAGGACATGCCAAAGCCTTATCGCTGACTGGTAAATCACATTCTGGACATTTAAGTAGCATATCATTTTCTCCTTTCTAATTTTGTTCCGTAATAATATACCGAGATTTTAAATATGTCAATAGTCGAGATATAATTCCTCGTATTTTTGTGAAAAATCACTTCCATTATTTACCGGTTGATCGTCAAAATGGAACACTCGTATGATTATGCCATAAAAACATACAAAAGGGGTGCTTTATACGATGAAGAAAACTGGCAAATATTGCCAAAAATGCAATACGGAATTGAAACGTCACGATGTTGTGAAAAGATATGTAAGAGGGAAAAATAAAACTATCAAATGCCTGCTAATCGAAAGGTATCAATGCCCACATTGCCACACAATTCATAGAGAGATTCCTAGTACAGTGTATCTATATAAACAATATGAAGCAGAAATAATAGATGGGGTACGGGAAGGTCTGATCGATTCGTCGACTTTAGGCTTTGAGGATTACCCGTCTGAGATGACTATGAAGCGCTGGCGAAAGGAGCAATCCGAAGATGGCGAATGATTTATATTTTCCACCGAAGTTGTTTTTACAATTCAATAATTCTAACCTAGAATAGAAACAGAAAGGAGCTGAATACTATGGTAATTGACAACTTTGGTTCTGGGTCGGTACCTGTGGCAGTGGCAGCAAGAGTGTATCGCAAAGATCCATCATGGGTTAGAGCTGGTTTGATAACCGGTTATCTCCAGATCGGAACCGCAACACGAAATGGTCATGCTGTTACCAAAATCGATCAAATGAACGGCAGGCTTGGACGGATCAATTATTACATTTCGCCGAAGAAACTCTACGAAGATACCGGATACATATGGAAAGGAGAGAAAAAGTGATGAGCGGAAGAGTTAGGGCTGAGATTTCAAAATCCAATCCTTATTGGATTCCAAAACACAGACTTTATGAATTAAAACATTTTTGCCTTCAATATCCAGAATGGCAAAAAGCGTATAATGCATTACTCGGCATTTCGGGAAGGGCGTTTAGCACCGACCCAATTAAAAAGTCGATTCGATTTTCGTCGCCTACGGAACGCACCGGGATGCTGAGGGCGTATTATTCTCGCAACATGGAATTGGTCAGAACGGCTGCCGAGAGAACTGATCCTACCTTATCGGAATATATATTCTTAGGGGTTACCGAAGGATGGAGCTACGATATTCTCAAAGCTAGGTTTAATATGCCGTGTGGCAAAGATACTTACTATGATGCGTATAGGAGATTTTTCTGGATACTGAGTAAAGAACGGGACTGATTCGCGGAGTTTACTTAGGGTGTTATGGAAGGAGGTGATCGTATGTGCAATTTTTGTGAAGCGTATGACATTAATGAGGCATCGTTATGCACGAAACTGGTCGAGGATAATATCAGTGTAGGAAAATTGAAAGATATATGCATATTAGAAATGTGGATGTTAAAAGAATCTAATTCTGATAGTGCAAGACTCGAGGCTGATATATGCCGGACGATCGGTGGTGACAACATAGCTGAAATAAAAATACCGATCAAATATTGCCCAATGTGCGGGCGAAAGTTGTAAACGGCATCTCAAAGAATGGAGCTCTAACGAGGGCTCCTTCTCTTTTTTTCGCATATTTTACATCTTCATTTATAGATACTAATACAGTAAACAATAGGAGGAACTATTCTATGACAAAGTATGAGGTTTTAATGAAGACAGCAACTGACAAATATGCGAAATTGGTAGATGCGGCGTATAAACTTAGAGACGGGGCAGAAGTAGACTGCGAGAAGCTCGTGAGTTTGGTGCACAGCATTTATATGGATGAAGCAAATTTGATATTTGAGTTGTGCCGTCAGGAGGAACAGCATAAGGAGGAGAAACAGGAACTTCAAATACCTGTGTTTATGTGTAATGGTGTGAAAAGGAGGAGATGAGATGAATAAAGAGGAGAGCTTAACAGGCTTTCTTCTTTTTTTTTATTCTAGGATTGTTCAGTACGCATGTAACCATAAAACCATTTATATTTGTATCATCAAACAGAAAGGAGTAACGGATGACACTTTTTGAATTAGCACTATTGGCATTTGGAACTATAGTGGGCAGCATTGCAACTATACTATTTTCGCGGATGAGGGCTGCTTATGGAAAATTCAAAATCGAACCGTACGAAGAAGACGGACTGACTGGAATGTACAAAATTAAAATAGGCGTATATCCAAACCAAAATATTCCGTCTAAAGATATGATAATTCTTTATCGGGACGGAGGCGATTCGTGGGAATAACAAGTCCTATAATGGAACCAAATGATATTTTCAAAGGAGGATGCAAGCATGGAACTGAAGGAATTGATTCAGAAAGAGGTTGAAAGCGAACTGAAGGTGTTATCAACGGCCGATGTCGGGTCTGATAAGTACAAGGCTACGGTGGATCATATCGTGAAGTTGACCGATAAAGTGATTGACATGGAAAAGCTGGAGATCGAAAGCGAGAAAGCATCGGAACAGCTTAATGCAAATTCCGATCTTAAATGGCAGGAGATTGAGGCGAATTCCAAAGATCGAAAAACTCAGAATCGGATTGCTATCGCAGGACTGATCGTAAACAGTGCGCTGATTGTGTGGGGGACGCTTAAGACATTTAAGTTCGATAATACTTCGACAGTAACATCAACCTTGGGAAGAGATATCTTGAGGCGGTTTGTTCCGAGAAAGTAATGGTTTTTGCAAAGGCGCTGAGGTAACTTAGCGTCTTTATTTTTACATTGCATTATGAGATGTGACGTGCTACAATTTACTCAGTTTATATTTTGTGGGAGGTACACAGGATGAGAAAAAGAGTTATGTTAGCAACTGCGTTGGCTATGGGTTTATGCCTTGCGCCGGTTTCGTATGCAGTGGAAAACAACGGGATTGATTTGGACAGTATGGATCTAAATACACTCATTGAATTGCGGGATTTGGCAAATGAAAAAATTGCCGAAAAAGGCGGAGACAATACGATCGGGGAAGGGGTGTACGAAGTTGGAGTTGATATTAAAGCGACATCCTTTAAAGTAACTCCCATACCCGATGATTCGAGTGATTATGTTAATTTCTACATATACCCGAACCGAGAAGCATATGAGGCGTATGAGAATTCCGATCAACTATTACTGTATAACAACGAAGAGTACACATCCAATTTTGGAATTCTGAACCTTAAAGATGGTCAAATAATAGTGCTGTCTACAGGGAGTGCAATTTTAGAAGAATCAAAACCATCCTGGGCGCCGGATAGTTCGGAGGCAGAATAACCATGGCAAAGATTATATCTATAAAATGCCCGGAATGTGGGGGCGTTCTTGAGGTACACGAAGGATCGCCGTTCTATTTCTGCAATTACTGTGGAGCGAAAGTTTTCGTAGATGATGGAAATAAAACTGAAACTTACAGGAAAGTTGATGAGGCTAGAATAAAGGAAGCGGAAACAGCCCAAACTGTTCGCTTGAGAGAAATCGAGCTGGAGGAACGAAAACTCAAATTAACTGAAAAAATTAAAATGATGAAACTCATAACTTTCCTTGTTATGGCTGGAGTAGGGGTGGGTTTCACTTGGCTGGCAGAAGCTAATTATCACTGGCGCGATTTATCTGGACCTGGTCAGTTATTACTCTTTGCTCTGCCGATAGTTGGGGTACTTCTATGGATAAGCGACGGTCGAAACAAAAAATAACAATCCAAGACATCCTTACTACGGCTGAAAATCTTGAACGTGCTTTGGATCGGCTAGAGTATGGTCAACTGAGCGAAGCTGAAGTCCAACAAATCTATTCCGCGCTAACTGAATCCATACTGACAATTGAAGAAATAGAACAACATCTAAAAGAGCTCTAACATGGGCTCTTTTTTTTTCGTGAAAATAACACGTCCTATAGTGAGAAAATACTTAAAGGAGGTATGTGAAATGCATACGAAAAGAATTACTGTCACGAAGGAAAATAAATTCGGAGACCGCTACACGGTGGAAAGAGAACAGCTAGTTTACGATAATGAAACTGAACGGAATATGGGTAAGTATTACAATCGCACACACCCAGATTCCTACAGTGAACATTATCGCAAGCAGGCTGATTCTACCCATCAGGCGAATATCTCAGAAATATTTGACGCGATTGACGAGTATCTTGATATGTTGAGCAACTTACAATGAGTAAGATGAGAAGGAGTTCAGCAAGGACTCTTTCTTTTTAGGTGGGTGACATGCGTTATTATTTTCAAAAACCAGAAATGTATATGTCTGCATACGGAACAACATACGAATGCAAGCATCCCGTATACGACAAATGTACATTATATACAATCGGAAGTAAAGGCTTAGCGGTGATCCAACAACGGTATATTAAATCATCCAAAGCTACATACTGGACCAATATAGATCCTTGGCTTACTGATAAAATATATTTGCATCCGAAATTCAAGGCATTTTTCGACGAGCGAGCCGGCAACTGCGTCGATGGCTTATATCCGACGGTAAGTGTCCGACAGATTATGTGGGCATTGAAGATGAAACCATTAAAGCGGGAGCGCTGGGAAACATGTTTTGATCGGCGAGCAATTTAGCGTGAATTACATGTTGTATTATGAAAGGAGTGATATTTATGACAGAAACCGATGGAAAAATTAAAGCATTGGGATACGAGGTTCGTGTGTGTGATTTAATGTGTAACTATATTGTTTACGAGAATAAAAAAGATGATGAAGAGGTTATTATTGAATGGGATGATGACGAAGAAACATATTGCAAAATTTTCGCACAAACGATATCGCGAGTGAAAAATTGGGACGGACATGCAATTCAGATTCCTAATGCTTTAACAATTCAAGAAGCGTTATTATTTGTCGCTAAGATTGAAGAAATGAGAAAAGAGTCCTAACAAGGGCTCTTTCTTTTCACCTCCTTCGCGTAATTTTCAACTCCTATTATGAAAGGAGGTGGCATTGATGAAACGGTTTGAAAAACAATATCTAAATAAACGAGACCATTTTTGGACGGAGGTAGTAGTATCTGTAATGAAGATATTGCTAACCCCAATGCTTATATGGTATCGCTTATATTTATGGGTTTGGGATGGATCGATGTTTAACGACCATGAATAATCAATAATGGATTGAGTCCTAACAAGGGCTCTTTCTTTTTCGTTAAAATTACAACTCCTATTATGAAATAAAGTAAAATTCAAGGAGGATTTTCTATGGGTAAATTGTTGACATTGGCGAATGTCAGAGAAATGAGTGATACTAGATTGAAGATCGAGCTCGGGAAACGGGACAAGCAAATAGAAGCGCTTGGCGTGGATCCCGTTGAGGTTTACGTTTTGGTAAGTAGCATTATGAATCTGGGCATCGCTATTAATGAAAAGAATCAAAATAAAAAATCTTGATTGGTAGGCGCATGGAGGCTCAGTTATATTTAACTGGGCCTTTTGCTTTTCGCGACGAATACTTCCGCCATTATGAGAAAAACGAAAGGTGGGATCAGTATGTTATTATTGACAATTTTATTAATCTTTGCGATTATGCTGATTATCGCAATAGCGCTCGGCGTGAGCACAGTTGGGGTATTTAGTGCGATCGTGTTTGGAGATGTGATAGTATTTGTCGTAGTAATCGGGTTGATAATCCGGCATTTTGTAAGGAAAAAATGAATTAAGGCAGGGGTCGCATAGACTCTTGCTTTTCGCGTAATCAACATTTCCTATAATGAGAAAACACTTATTTTAAAGGAGGAAGTATTCATGGGTGGAAATCATGCAGAATTTCAACACGTTTCAAGAGAGGTATTTAACGCGGTATCAGATAGGGTGCATGCCGACAAAGAGACTAACATTCCAATAACTGTATATTATAATGGAACAGATCTTTATGGCGATGTCACTATTGTGGCTACTGCGGGTAACTCGAAAGCGTATAAAAAAGCATTAACGATTTTTAATGAAGAATATTGTAAATAGTGCGACATGGGAGTCTTGGAGGAATCTGAGGCTCTTGCTTTTACTTCGCGCGGTTTACAAGCGCTGTAATGAAATAAAAACTAAATTTATAATGGAGGTAAAATTATGATAGTAAAAATGAATTTCTTTGAGAAAATTGCACTCAAGTTGGGTTGGGGTATGACTACCTTAGGGCACGACATCACGAGAGCTATCGCAAGAAAATACAACAAAGAAGGATTATATAACTATTATGGTTTTTCATCGAAATGCGATAAAATTAGTTTTGGCAACAATGAAGAAGAGTCCTAACAAGGGCTCTTTCTTTTTCGCGACGAATACTTTCACCATTATGAGAAAACGAAAAGAAAGAGGTGAAGTATATGCCGATAATCATCGGTGTCGTAGCAGCAGTCTTAGTATGGGCAGTAAAAAAATACCTGTTCGAAGACTGATGCGCGAACGAGAGGGAGGTCTATCACGACCTCTTTCTTTTATATTTCGCGAATTTTACAGATCGTATTATGGAGAATAATAAAACATTTCAAAATTGAAAGGAGAACAATTATGAAAGCAGAAGCAGAGAAAATGACAAAAGCAATGGATGAGGCATTGGAATCGGTACTGAGCTATTCGATTGGGAGCGATGTTATTAAGCATACGACTCCGGAAGAGTTAGATTATGTGCAGAAAACATTGGCCGCATACGATGCAGTGAAAGAATTTTATATCGCGGAAGCAGCAAAACTTGATCGAATGGAGGATTTACTGAATACGATATTATTCAAACTCAATATGGCTAACGAGTTAAAATTCTAAGCCAGAATGATTGGGGATCGAAAGATCCCTTTTCGTTTTTCCTCGCGAAAAATACAGTTTGTATTATGAAGAAATAGGTAACTTATGTGGTAAAGCCTCAGACTAAAATCTGAGGGAAGCGGGCTCGAACCCCGTCCTATTTCTTTTGGCTTTTGGTCAAAATGGTAATTACGAAAGGAGGAATTTCTATTGTACAAAAGATCATCGAGAAAAGCGGCAACTCTATTAACGTGCTTGGGTGGCGCTTTCGTCACTTTTTGGGGGATAAAAAGTTAATTGCTTAGAAATCAGCA
>OHAO01001732.1_pt1 | contig 14605 bp, 13 predicted proteins | sample 1577151 | NCBI WGS metagenome assembly OHAO01 (sample SAMEA3541585, study PRJEB24748) | human gut metagenome | biome: human gut; feature: human-associated habitat; material: faeces | place: China | collected 2012 | reverse complement strand
TCTACTTCCGAAAGCCAACGGAGGCGGAGACAGGAGAGATTATGCCCATAGCAAGAGAGCTATACAGAGCATTCTCAGCTCAGTGTTCACGGTGACACGGTGACAGGGTGACACGAGTTTTTCAACATTTCGCCTCGCACGCGGGCAGGCAGGAAAAATCAGGCCGAAAGTTCCTGCCTGCCCGCGCGAGAGTAAATCTTCAGAATTCCCTGTCACCTCTGTCACCCTGTCACCCAGAAGTCGGTTGCTTCCGAGACGGAAATCAAAGACTTACGATGCAAAAGTCAGTTACTTGCGATATGAAAGTCAGGGACTTATGATGCAAAAGTCAGTAGCTTACGATGTATAAGTAGCTACTCATTAAAATATTTTGCCAAACAGGATGTTCATCATAGTTTTGAACAGAATCTTGGCATCGAACCACCAGGATCTGTGTTCCAGGTAGAAGAGGTCAAGACTCAGTCTTCTCAACATCTTCGGCATTGTATCCGTATATCCGTTATACAGGGTGGCATAAGAAGTCACTCCTGGACGAATCTGGTAAAGAAAACGATACCGAGGATCATGTACCATAATCTGGTCGATATAAAATTTGCGTTCAGGGCGAGGACCAACAAATGCCATGTCTCCTTTAAAAACGTTCCAAAGTTGAGGAAGTTCATCGAGGTGGTGCATTCTTAAAAAGCGTCCAACTTTAGTGAGCCTTGGATCACCTTTTATCTCAAGAAGATCAGGACCATCTTTTTCTGCATCAATCTTCATGGAACGAAATTTATAGATAAAGAATGGCTTGCCATGTAGACCTATGCGCTCTTGACGGTAGATTACAGGTAGCCCATCCTCTAATCGGATAGCAATAGCACACGCTATGGCTAAAGGAGAGAAGAATATCAGACAACATGTTGCGATGACGAAATCGACGGAGCGCTTTATAATTTGCTCCGTCTTATTCATGCTGTCTTTATATTGTTTATTTTCCATCAGTTTTTTCATTTATTACGAACGTAAAAGTGCTTATTTGTCGAGCTTCTCGTAAATCGAATTATTGCTCTTGTACTCTGGAACGATTTCCTTCATTATCTTTACTGTGAGCATTTCATCGTATAACTTGCTTTTTTCAATTAAGTCATTGATTTGCTTAGATACTTCTGTATAATCGTATTCACGTACTTCAGCAATTCTTATTTTGTCATGGAACGACGGCTTGGTTGATTCCTTCTCATTAAGCACTTCCTCGTAAAGCTTTTCGCCTGCTCTCAGTCCAGTGTATTTGATTTCAACGTTCTTTGCTCCACTGAGGTTGATCATTCTCTGTGCCATGTCGGCAATGTTGACAGGTTTGCCCATGTCGAAAACAAATATTTCCCCGCCATTACCTTTTGTTCCTGCTTCCAGAACTAGTTTGCAAGCCTCTGGAATGAGCATGAAGTAGCGGATGATACGTGGGTCTGTAACAGTGACAGGTCCACCAGCTTTTATTTGTTTCTTGAATAAAGGTATAACAGAACCATTAGAACCCAATACATTGCCAAAACGTGTGGTAACGAATTGGGTTTTTCCATTGATGATACCTTCCTCTATTGCTTTGTTGAGACTCTGTACATAGATTTCACAGATTCGTTTAGAACATCCCATGACATTGGTTGGGTTGACTGCTTTGTCTGTTGAGATCATAACAAATTTCTTAACTCCATATTTGACAGCTAAATCAGCCAGTATTTTGGTGCCATATACATTATTTTGAACACTCTCACATGGGTTGTTCTCCATCATTGGAACATGCTTATATGCAGCAGCATGGAAAACATAGTCAGGCAAGTAAGTCTTGAAGATATGTTCCATTCTCGATTTGCTGCAAATAGTAGTGACGATGTTTTCAGCTTTAATCTCAGGGAATTGCTTAGCCATCATCAAGCGTATATCGTGCTGTGGAGTCTCAGCACTATCTATCAGGATCAATTCTGCAGGACCGTACTTAGCGATTTGTTTTACCATTTCGCTTCCGATGCTTCCAGCAGAACCTGTAATCAATATGCGTTTGCCATGAAGCATAGACCCCACGCTTTCCATATCGATGCTGATTTCATCTCGTGGTAAAAGATCCTCAATGCTAACTTCTTTGAGTTGTTGCTGTTCATTTCTGTTCCACTCCTGTGTGGTAGGCATATAGATATGTATACCTTCTGCAAGTAATGCATCCTGGAAGTCTTTATTTGCGCGAAAAACGTTGATGGCACCAGGAGAAATTAATAGGGTAGAGATATTGTTATTTCTCATTTTCCTGATGGTATTCAGGTCTGGAGCATACACTTTGGTTCCCATCAGATGATGGTGCTTAATTTCTGCATCATCAGAGATAAAGCCCATGAGTTTAAATTTCATGGGTTTACTGTTCTTGATTTGCTTGGCGAGACCGATACCACCTTCTTTCACGCCGTAGATAAAAGCATGTTTAATGTTGTAATCAGAGAGAGAGACGTCAAAGATAGTCTTGGCAATCACTCTGATAGCCCACAATACTAAAGTGGAAATGAGAGCTCCAAGTACAATATTGCGGTATTCTATTTCAACTCCAGGGAAGAAATGAGTGCTAAGCAACATGTTTTTCGTTATAGCAGACAGTACCGCACCAAAAGTAACAGCATAGAATACCCTTTGCAAATCAATAAACGATGAGTATCTGAGGATACCGTCGTATGTGTGGAATATCCTAAAACCGATGGCATGGAACAATGTGAATATAGCAAATAACATAGAGAGTTGTCCTAAGATACTCAATGCCTTTGCTCCACTGTTAATCTGCTGATATATAAATAAGTAAGAAACAAATGTCACAGCACAATCTATCCAAAAAATACACCAGTATGGTAGTGATTTTTTGGAGAAATACCAATTTGATAGTCTATTGAAAAACTTCATGTTCATGAGCTTCTGATACAGGTTGTTTAATTGAACATTATTTGGTTATAATGTTTTCTTTTATCGTGTCAGTGATATAGCGTACATCTTCTTCTGAAACGCATGGGCCACTAGGCAAGCAGAGGCCCTTACGGAACAAATCTTCACTGATACCATTTGTATATGATGTACAGTCTTCATAAACGGGTTGACAATGCATAGGCTTCCATAAAGGGCGTGCCTCAATAGATGCTTGATCCAGTGCTATTCGTAAAGCTTCAACATTCTTGTTTGGCTCCAATGATGTATGTGCGCTTTTTGCACTGTGTGTAACGCCAGCTGCACCTCCTACAGCGCCCGTAATGACCTGACTATATGCCTTTTCTTCGCCTTTAATCTTAACTCCTTCATCTAACAGAATCGTATTGAGCCAAAAATTTGAGTCAAAATCAGGTGTTGGGTTCCTATGTACGGTGATGCCCTTGACATTTGCCAATAATCTTGTATATAGGTCATGTACGTGTTTGTGATGCGCTATATGGTCGTTTAGTACAGTCATTTGACCTCGTCCTATTCCCGCACAAACGTTGCTAAGACGGTAATTGTAACCAATGTGCTCATGTTGGTAGTATGGATATGACTCTCTTGCTTGGGTTGCATAGAACATAATGCGACTCTGGCTTTCGGTGTCTGGGCATATTAAGGCACCACCACCACTTGTCGTAATCATTTTATTTCCGTTGAAACTTAATACGCCATATCTGCCAAATGTTCCACACACTTGTTCTTTATAACGGGAGCCAAGACCTTCTGCTGCATCCTCTATAAGTGGAATGTCGTATTTGTTAGCAACCTGCAATATTTCGTCAATCTTTGCAGGCATACCATATAGATAAACAACGATTATGGCTTTAGGTTTTTTGCCTGTCTTTTCTATTCTGTCAGCTATAGTTTTGTCTAATAGCTGAGGATCCATATTCCATGTCTCTTTTTCACTGTCTACGAAAACAGGTTTTGCACCTAGATATTTAATAGGGTTGCTTGATGCACAGAATGTAAAAGATTGTACCATAACTTCATCACCAGCTTTTACATCACAGTCTATTAAGGCAAGGTGTACTGCTGCAGTTCCTGCACTTAATGCAACAACTTCCTTGTTTTGACCCACAAAATTCTCAAGATCTTCCTCAAAACCATTGACATTAGGACCTAAGGGAACAACCCAATTGGTATCAAAAGCATCTTTGATATATTTCATTTCGTTACCACTCATGTGGGCTAGACACAAGTAAATTCTCTTTCTGTTCTCCATTGTTTAAAATATTTTAGAGTCGTGAACATCAGTTATAGATGGTGTTCTTCTATATTAATTCTTTATTGTATGAAATCCTCTTTCCTGTTACTGTAGCAATAATCATTTTTATGTCCATGATAAAACTATAGTGGTGAAGGTAATAGAAATTTATTTTAACTTTGTCAGGATAAATAACGTTGTCGTTATATTCCTGTGGATTGGCTTGCTTAGCAAGCAATTCCTCTTCGTCTCTATATTTCAAACTGGCAGGTCCTGTAATACCTGGGCGAAGTTTTAGGATTTCTCTATCTTCACCTTTTAAGTTATCTGCGTATCCTGGTACGTCTGGTCGAGGTCCAACGAAACTCATATCCCCAATCAGTACATTCCAAAGTTCAGGCAGTTCATCTATCTTATATTTTCTTAGTTTCGCTCCAAGAGGAGTGATACGGCTTTCACCTGCTACGGATACAGAAGATCCTCCATGTTTTTGGGACATGGAACGGAACTTGTACATCGTAAACAACTTACCATCTTTTCCAACTCTCTTTTGAGTAAAGATAGCTGGTCCGTCAGGCATTTTAATGCGGATAAGAATCCATGTTGTAAGCAATATTGGACTAAGTAAAATGAGTCCGATAATAGCTGTTACTCTATCGAAGATGTATTTAATAATCATTTTGTGAAATATGATGTTTTTATTTATAAACGCTTTATTATTGCGTTTATTGCATATCCCACGAAACATATTGTAGAATAAATTGGATTTATATGCTCAATTTCTCTATAAACTTTCCAAACATCTTTGGCTGCTTTCCATTTTTTTGCTGTGTTAGATGTTGAAACTAAACGGTAGTTGGCTAATGTTTTTTGCAGTCCATATGCCTTAAAACCTCTTTTCATAATGAGCAGCCATAATGCCATGTCATGAGAACTCTTGATGTTAGGCATCTCGAAATATCCTGTTTTTTCTTTGTCAATAATAACAGTGAGACAGCCTATAATAGTATTTCGTAGGTAACCATGGTAGCCAATGACTTTGGGTACTTGGATAGTCTTTCCTAAAGCAGTGCCATCTTCACTCATGATGTCATAATTGCTAAACGAAAAAGCAATATTGTTGTCTTCCATAAACTTAATTTGTGTTTCTAACTTGTTTGCTTCCCATGTGTCATCACTGTCAAGAAATGCGATATACCTTCCTTGGGCATGTTTTATAGAAACATTTCTTGCTATGGCAGCTCCGCTGTTTCGTACAGTAGAATAAACTTGGATTCTTGGGTCTTTGTCTGCAAAATTTTTGGCAATAATTAAGGAGTTGTCTTTAGAGCAATCATCCGTAATGAGTAATTCCCAATCGGTGTATGTTTGCTCTATGACAGACTGTATGGATGCAGCGATAAATCTAGCTGCATTGTATGATGGCATTATAATACTTACTTTGCTCATATTGTAAATTTTAAAAATTTTCTGCAAAGGTAGTGTTTTATATTAACATGTGCAAATTTAAGGTGTGGATATTTGAAAATGTTTATGATTTAGCAAATTTTACCTTGAAAATTTTGGTAGTCTCAAACATTATTTATAATTTTGTCACAAAAATATTTTGAAGATAAAAATTTTAAGTCCTGACTATGTCATAAATCGTTATGAGGTAGGGAAACAAAAATAGAAATTTGTTATGCTTAATATTTTAAATTGTATAAGCATGCTTGGATAGACAAGTGTGCTCCTCATCATGGAGAAAAACTTAGTCAAGATGATATCCGCCTTTTGCTTTCAAATGGTGGGGTAATGGTCAGAAATACCTACGATTTTGACTGCAAAGAAGAGACTTCATTTTGGTATGTGATTAAGGATAGTTTTGAAGGTATGGAAGAGTTGTCTTCAAGGTGTCGTGGTAAAGTACGACGAAGTTTGAAAACTTACGATGTGAGACGAGTGTCAGCACAAGAGTTATTAGCTGTTGGCTTGCCTATATATCAAGAGGCTTGTAAATCATATAAGGTTAAAGCGGACATAATTACCAAGCAGCAGTTTGAGGATAGGTGATTCTTGTGAAAAAGCTGGTAATACGGACTTTTGGTGTTTGTATGATAGGACTACCTGTCAAGCCGTTGCTTTAGCGATTAATACTGTTTATGGTGATTGCTGTGAATATAATACACTGAAGTGTAAGCCTTCTGCAATGCGTAATTCAACTTATCCATATTATGGCTTAATATATGAAATGAATCGTTATTATTTGGAAGAACTTAAATTGAAATATGTTAATGATGGGGCAAGAAGTATTACAGAACATTCAAACATTCAACCATTCTTGATTGATACATTTCATTTTCGCAAGGCTTATTGCAAATTACAGGTAGAATATAAATGGTGGATGAGGGTATTAATAACCTTTTTATATCCATTTAGAAGTAAAATTCTTTATCTGCCTATCAGGTCTTTGTTGAGAATGGAATCTTTTGCAAGGTTATCAAAAAATACTATTAAATAGAATGTGGATTTTCTGGTGAAATAAGGCTTCGTCTTGCAATAAAGTTTGTTATTGACAAGCGAAGCCTTATTCCTTTATTTTGTAATTTTTAGGATTTTATTTATGATTCTCTCACATGCCTTACCATCGCCATAAGGATTATTGGCTTTGCTCATTTTTTCATATTCAGTAGCATCTGTCAACAAGTGAGATACGTTGTCAATGATGGCTTGGTAATTGGTTCCTACCAGTTTCACAGTTCCTGCTTCCACGGCCTCAGGGCGTTCTGTTGTATCTCGCATTACGAGTACTGGTTTTCCTAATCCTGGAGCCTCTTCTTGTATGCCACCGCTATCAGTAAGAACTATATCTGCTTTTTCCATCAAAAATACAAACATGAGGTATTCTAATGGTTCAATAAAGAAAATGTTGCCAAGATTGCTTAAATTTGCACCGAAAACTTCGTGAATAGGTTTTCGGACATTGGGATTAAGATGCATTGGATATACGAAATCTACATCAGGATGCATTGCAGCTAAGTCCTTGATGGCATTGCATATATGTAGAAAGCCGTCTCCAAAGTTTTCTCTTCTATGACCTGTAATTAAGATTAGGCGCTTTCCATCTTGAAGACGTTTCGTATCATATCCACTTTCCTGTAATTCTTTTGTCAGACGAATATATAGTTCATGGTCGCTTTTTATTTTAGATGTAACCCAAAGTAGTGCATCTATAACCGTATTTCCGGTAACCGAAATCTTGCTATCTGCTATATTCTCTTTTAAGAGGTTCTTGCGACTCAGTTGAGTTGGAGAAAAATCATAAGTAGCAATTCGGCCTGTGATTTGTCGATTCATTTCTTCTGGCCATGGACTATATATATCATAGGTTCTCAGCCCTGCTTCTATGTGTGCTACTGGAATTTGCTGATAGTAACCAGCAAGAGCAGCAGCGGTACTAGTTGTCGTATCTCCATGCACAAAAAGTATATCTGGACGGCAGACTTTGAAAACATCGCGCATACCAAGAAGTACTCTTGATGTAATGTCATAGAGATCTTGACCTTGCTTCATAATGTTAAGGTCGTAGTCTGGTTTAATGTTGAACAGGTGAAGAACCTGATCTAACATTTCTCTGTGTTGACCAGTTACACAGACTATAGTTTTAAAATCTTCTTTCTTTTCTTGGAATGCTTTTACCAAAGGAGCCATCTTGATGGCTTCTGGGCGAGTTCCAAAAACTAACATTATTTTTTTCATTGCTATATTATTAATCGTTGAACAAATAGTTTATATTATAGTTGTCAATTGCCGTATCTTGTGGGATTTTGCAGATTGATTTTTTTATTTTCATATAAGAACTCTCAATGTCCTTAACTAATTTCTTGACATCATCCTCGTTGTATACATCAACTGAATAACCAATTTTAAGTTTTTTGACTTTGTTTTCAAGAAAAGTCAGTTTACTAACTACTATGGGACAATTGAAATAAATCGACTCATATAATTTATTTGGCTCTGCAAACTTAACATTGGTACTTGATATGTCGTATGTTGCAACAACAACATCTACCTCAGAGTAAATTTTCGGCAAGTCTTGAGGACTATTGAATGAACCATGATAATATATGTTTTTGCCTTTTGGCAATTCGCTTTCATTTATTGTTTGAGAGACATAGCCATAGAAATGAAATTCATGATTTGGAAAATTACGACATATATGCTTGGCTAAACTCAATAACGAATTATATCTTACTCCTCCTACGAATGCAAATCTTATATTGTTTGGATTAAAAGCACGCCTCTCTTTAAAAGGATAATTTCTCACCTCTTTTGAAAGTTTATTGGGCAAGAGTACAATCTTTTGAGGGATACTTTTGGTATCTTTGTAATGATATTGTAAGAATCCTTCAGAAGTAACAATAGTTTTATATGACTTCTTGATGATATATTTGTCTATTCTTTCTAATATATTGCGGAGAAAGCGATTCTTTATATTAGTATGTACCAAGTCGCACTCTTCGTAGATATATTTACATTTTTTGCCGAAAACGATGGAAAACAGAGCTGTATCCAAGCCCTGATAGAACCAAATGCATTCTTTGTCGCCAGCAAGTTTAAAAGCCTTTCTTATCCCATTTATGTACGTTAAAATTCTTTTGTAATATTGGGTTGTATTGGTAAAATTGCCTACGATTGAAATATCGTCTCTTCTTGGAGAGCCGATACCTCTGTTGAAGCCGAAAATATTTATATTGAATCCTTGGTTTTCAAAATCCTTGATGCGCTTATTTGAATGGGCATCACTTATCGAGTTCATTATGATATTAATGTTCATATTGCGTTTTTTATTTGTCGATATTATTTCTTATTGCATCCAAGAATCCATGTCCCCATTGAATATCTGGTTCAACGTAGTTACCTTCTCCCCATTCATTCCATGATTTAAGAAATAGAATCTGATGTTCTTTTCCTTTATTCTTTATTATTTCTTTTGCTCGTATGATATGTTGAGCGAATTTTTCTGGCGTTGCATTTACATATATGCCATCCTGGCTTGCTACGCGAGGTGTTCTGTCCCACTGAGGCAATATAGTAGGATAGACATTTTCCCATGTATCTTCAGGAGCAAAATAGTTTTTTACGGTTTTTGCGTAGTCATATTTAATACTTCCTGTGGGAAGACCGAGATATCTCAGACCTGTTTTAAACAGATTTTTCCATTTTCCTTCATAAAGCATTTCACCTCTTCTCTTTCCAAAAGAGTTGACTGCATCAAACCCCATGTCTAACACACTTTCATAGATCTTTTTGCTGCTTTCAAGATTTGGTAGAGTTCTAACGTGATTTCCTTCGTTGTCTAGTTTGAAGGTTAGCGTTGATGGTGTCATACCAACAAAATGGAAACCAGGTAATCCATGTTCTTTAGCAAGTGAACGCCATGTTTTCAGAAATCTGTCAACATGGGGAAAGTCAAATACACTATAAATGACAAAGAGTAGTTTGCCATCTACCTTTATATATCGGTGATCTTTGAATGCTGGTAACAAAGACATGAAATGCTCTATGTCATCATCTTTTCCAGGATATTCCTGTTTGATAAGTATGGAGTCCTTTTGCATGGCAGATTTGCTTTCCCATGTTTTATTGCTCCATGTATGATTAGCCCAGCATATACAGAAAGGGAAATCTGGCTTACCAGATTCTACAACTTCATTGAATGGACGTTCAAGAAGTTGCTTTCCATGTCCAAACCAATAATGATAATAGCAGAATCCTTCTATGCCTGCTTCTTTTGCCAATTCTGCCTGTTGTATGCGTGTTTCAGTCAAGCGTAAATCATAGAAGCCTAAATCTGCAGGGATTCTTGGCTGTAGATGACCTTTGAACAAAGGTTTGGCTTTTGCAACATTTGTCCATTCTGTAAAACCTGGTCCCCACCATCTGTCGTTTTCTGGAATCGGGTGGAATTGGGGAAGGTATAATGCTATAATTCTTGGTGTCATTTTTCTATTTCTTTTTGTTTTGTATTTAATGGGAATCTCTTCAAAAGTATCTCGTGATACCTTAGGTACCCATATAGAAATATATATGTTATTATTTTTAAATTTGCAGTGTCTGAATAGTTAAACAGATACATGCCTCCCTGCATGCTAACACACATCGTAATGTAGAGCAATAGCAATTGGTGAAGTGTTATGCTATCTGTTCTAGTTTTGGTCTTATAATACATCCAACCATATATAGCTAGAAATATAATTACAGCAATGATTGGTCCGTAATCAATGGTAAAGTCACCAACAAAAGTAGTGAAATAATAATCGTCAATTTCTAGATTTGGATATTTCTGTCTTCTTTCTACATAGTTTTTGGGGACATCCGATTTGATTAAACGCAGAAATAAGTTTGCTGTTCTTTCGCCGTTTCTCGTACCACCTGGGTTCAATCCATAATTGTTGAAGTAGAGACTTCCTTGTCCTATATACCAATTGAGAAAACTGGTTACGGTTCCGCCTGCTCTATCTCCGAATCGACTGACGGTAATGGCACCAACTGGCAACATGATAAGCGCTATGGAAATAATTCCTACACGTTTAAATATCAGATTCACTTTCTTATCGAGATATTTTTTGAAAAGAAGATATGCTCCAAAAATAGTGAGAACACTTGTGATAATTCCTGTTCTTTGTCCATTAATGACTGGCATTAATATACCAATTCCTACAGTACACCAAAGTAATGATGTTATTATCTTCTTTGAATTTAGAGTCATGTAATACATTGCTAAAAATATAGCGATATCAGAGAATGCGTTGAAAATGACTGCTGGTATATTTGATATGGCAGCACCCGTATCTTCTGCTCCTTTTGCACTTTCCATATATGCATCCTTACCGGCATCAGCATCTGTGAATAATTTAACGATTCCCGTACCAAAGTTTGATATAATATTTGGTATCAGTAATAGACCGCAGATGATTATCATGATGGACAGATAATTAAGTATCCTTGTATTGGGATCTTCAATTTTTGTAGTAGGATGAAAATGATTATTGATGATAGGAAGTAGAGCTAACATCATCATCCCATATAAATAAATATATGGAAATAATGTTAGGTTATTATATGACATTGAAAAAATAGGGTCGTTCAATGAGTCTATAGAGATGATGCCATAGAGAATATACATTAATATAATACCGCTTCCAGCATCAATAGAATGATGCTTGAAGTGGTACCATATAAATGTTGCTACCCAAAGTAAAAGGTAACTACATGCTAGTATATTATTTATTGTTGTATCTTGCATTTGCGAGTTGAATATATTCTTATATATTTATTAAACGTATTTTTTTCCTTTTTATTGAGTCCAACCATATAAGTCAGTGTAATTAATATGATTGGTAGTATGATTACTTCTATCAATAGCCTGATAACATCAGTAGTGTTTACTTCATGTATATATCTATATATTAGTGAACCAATGACAGTTATAGTGCTCGCAGGAATAATGAACGTACCAAAATAGTTTCTAATAGAAAAATTATGATAACTTTCCTTTAAACATAGCAATCTAACTACATGTGCAATTATACAAACTCCTGTCATTGCTGTATAAATATGATACGACTCATAATGGTAATGGAATAGAATCCATGCTACAGGTAGTGACATTAGAGTTATACTTTCAACACAGAGATGATATTTTTTTATATTACCTGTGGCTTGTATGATAATCGTGATAGGATTGTTCATAGCTAAACATATCGTGTATATTATTACAAGTCGCGAGAATAGGATTATCTCCTGATTGACCGAATTTCCAAGCCAAAGCTTTTCAATTAATGGCATTTCTGTTATCATAGGTAAACCGATAATTAATAGGAAGTAATACATAAACTTATTACTAAAACTAAATAACAGTTGTAAGTACCGTTCGTCTTTTTCTGCGTATGATTTAATCATTGCTGGACGTACTGCAAGCACCATGTTATTGCTTAGCGTTGTAAATGCATTGCTTATCTGTAATGCTATGGCAAAAGATGCATTAGTCAAAGGGCCAAAGAATGAATTTAAGAGAAGTGTGCTTCCTTGAACCATTGTTATTTTGGCAAAAGAACCAAATAAGGTCCATCCTGAAAAAGATAATATCTTTTTGTATAAATCATTTTCTTTGACATTGGTATAATGCTTACATTCTTCATATCTGGTATATCCCCATAATGCGTAACATATATATATGAGGATAGCAACAAGCATGAGTCCCAGACAATAGAATGAGAGATTATCAAGAAATACTCTTCCTATTAAAAAGGCCACTAGTAATTTCAATAAACATTCTACGCTTGAGATAGAAGCATATGCCCCCATATCCTCATGAGCAAATATAGTTGCTGTAAATGGAATTTGTAAGATAGTACAAAGAAATGTAATAACGGCAAAATGAAAGCACATTTTTACAATTTCTATTTTTCCAATAGGAACTACTAATTTGTTTTCTATGTACCAGAGCCCAGCTATTTCTAGTATGATAAAGATTGTTACTGCAAGAATAGCGGAGCATTTGATACTGATGGAGAATATTTTTACCAGTTGGTCTTTTTGCCTAGCTCCCATAGCGTATGAGTAGAAACGTTGGATAGCTAAATCTAAGACCCCACTGATAAAGGATGAAATAGTAACGACACCAGCTACGGCATTATATATACCATAGTCTTCGGTTCCCATTCTTCCTAAGATAATTCTAATGCTGTACAGGTTGACTATTGTCAAAAGTAGCATCCTGAGAAATAGAACTATCGTATTAGATAGAATGCGTTGTGATGATGGTTGATTACTATTAGTCATTTTTCCTTATTCTTCTTTAATAATATCTTTAAGTACATATATGCTTATCAGAATAAAAGCAAAAATCATCGTTCCTAAAACAAATAACATTCTTTTAGGTTCGCTAGCTTTTATGGGAACTGCGGCTCCCTGGATAAGTGTAAAAGCAGGAGTCTTTTCCTGTATTTTGGCTTTTGCAGCTTGGAGTTGAGTGTTTAATGTAGAATATGTATTATATTTTAATTGCATATCGTTCTCTAGATCCTCTTGCTTTGATCTAAAACTTTCTAATATAACATCAGAGTTTGCATCAGCATAGCCACCATAAAGTCTTCTTGCTTTTTCATATTGAGCTTTAGCTTCTTCGGTAAGACTCTTATAATAAGCATAGTCTTTTCTAGCCTTGTTGGTTCGATATCTCGTGATGTATTGCTGTAAATGACCTCTTACGGAATCTGCTACTATTTTGCAAACAAGTGCATCTTGTGCTTTACTTTTAATTGTTATCACTCCCGTTTTCTTGTCAACGCTAATGTTTATTGATTTTCTTATAGCAGACATAATTTCATCATCTTTTTTTGATGGAATATAGGGATTAAATTTCCCTGAAACTATTGTGGACTTCTTTGATTTAAATAAATCAGTTATAGCTCCTATCGCTTTTGCCCACCACGAATATTGTTGGTATTTTTTATAGTAAGTGTATAAATCGGTTTTAATGTCACCTTTTTTGTTTATAACTTTTATGCCAAACAATTCTGAAATAAAACCATTGTCGTCAATGAGCTGTGGATACAGTAATGGAGTTATGGCATCAGATGATTGAATTTCGGATAAGTCAAATCCGAATGAAGATGCTAAAGAACCTAAAGTACTTCCAGAAGTTGGTGAGTCAACTTCTGGAGCCATCTTTGTTTCCGAAGAGTACGTTCTTGGAATAGAAATAATAAACAAGCAAGATAATATTAAAACTATAGGCAAACCGATAAAATACAATTTGCGTCGTTTCCATATTTCTTGTAAAACAAGTTTGTAATTTACTCTTTGTGTTTGTGCTTCTTGTTTCATTGTTATGTTCTTTTTCTATTTATAACATTTTTGCTATTAATAACTTATCTCAAATCCTAACAATCAACTATCCCAGACTTACAGCCATGGGGGAGCAGGGTGTTGAGAATACCTTCTTCGACCTCTTTGTTGGGGAAGCCTAACTGGTAGTTCTTGAATCGCTCGTCGTAACTCTTTATTGTTAGGTAACCGCCCTGGTATATGACCGGAAAGGGATTGGTTTCCACATTGTTCATCATATTGGCTTTTATTTGTGCCTTACTGAGGTTTGTAATGCAATAGTCATGCTTTTTCAGAATGTCTACGAGGAATGTGTGAGTATTTGCCTTAAACCAGTAATCATCGTAGCGTGAATTTGCTAACGTGTTCAGTACACTGAAAGGATTGTATATTTCTTCAGAATTCTCTTCGAAGTGATAGCCAGCATAACGCATACTTATCTTTGCTATAGTTTCGGTTTCGCTGTCTCCATTAGCTTCGGCAAGTTCGCTGATACCTTCCTTGAAATTCGTAAGCAGTTCCTTCTCTGTCATTCCGCAG
>OHAO01001730.1_pt1 | contig 14613 bp, 9 predicted proteins | sample 1577151 | NCBI WGS metagenome assembly OHAO01 (sample SAMEA3541585, study PRJEB24748) | human gut metagenome | biome: human gut; feature: human-associated habitat; material: faeces | place: China | collected 2012 | reverse complement strand
ACGCAAAGGCAAACATCACGTTTTTCTCCGGCAGCGAAGCGCTCAGTGCACTTGCGCGCACGTCGTTTCCCACAAAGACGATATTCTTTGTCGGATTCATCCGCAGGGTATCGAGGATCGCGTCGAGCTGCGTATAGCGCAGGACGACGAAGATCACGTCGTCCTTGTCCTCCGCTTTCAGCTCCGTCACGACCGGAATGCGGCTGACCGACATGCGGGGCAAAAACTTATCCTTGATCCGAAGGCCGTTTTTTTGGATGCTCTCACCCCACGCTCCCCGCGCCAGCAGCGTGATGTCCTTTCCCGCGCGGAAGAAATTCCGCGCCAGATTGCAGCCGAGCACGCCCGCGCCGAATACTAAAATTTTCATAGCCAAGTCTCCTCTTATCCTAAAAATATCTGTTTCCTTCGTTCTGCCCCGTCTCGCTATGCTCTCGTTCCGATTTTCTTTCGTTTTACATCAGTTAGTCATCTCTAACTGAAACATAGCAACTGACAGTGCAAAAGTCAAGATGTCTTTTTACCGCTCTCCGGTGCTTCCTTGCCCTTTTTCATCTTCTCCTTCACTCGATCAACAAATCCCCGCTTCAAAAGGGGCTGCGCATTGTTCATCTGTACTGGCCTGTTTCTGTCACTTCGCCAGATTTGTTCAAAAAATATCTGCTTTTGCAAATTTAATCTTGCTTCCTCCGGATATTTTCATATAATGTTGACGACTGAACAGGAGGTACCACCATGTATGTTACCTACAACAACCTTTTTAAGCTCCTCATCGACAAGGGCTTAAATAAAACGGAATTTGCGCGCGAGGTCGGCATCAGCTCCAATACGCTTGCCAAGCTTTCGAAAAACGAGCTCGTCTCGCTCGAGGTGCTTGTGCGCATCTGCCGCCAGCTCGACTGTTCGCTCGGCGACGTGGTGCAGCTCGCCCCGCCCGAGCCGCCGATCAAAAGCGGCCTTGAGCGCATGAAGAAGCGAAGACCCACCCACGAGAAAGGAGGCAATGCGTACCGCCATGAGTAACGAAACCAAGGAGACCGGCTCCAGCTTTATGGAAAAGCTGTCGACGGTCATCGTCGACAAGCGAAATCTCATCTTTCTGCTCACGATCATTCTGCTCGTATTCTCCGCCTTTTCCCGCAACTGGGTCGAGGTCGAGAGCGACCTGACGTACTACCTGCCGTCTGATTCCGAGACGAAGCAGGCGCTCGACATCATGGACGAGCAGTTCACGACCTATGGCACGGCCGAGGTCATGGTGGCCAACATCACACCAGAGCAGGCCGCCGCGCTCGAGCCCAAGATCAAGGAGATCAAGGGCGTGCAGAGCGTGGACTACGACGAGACCACCGCACATTATAATAACCTCTCCGCGCTCTACTCCATCACCTTTGCCTACAGCGAGGATGACGAGGCCTGCCTCGACTCGCTCGAAGCCGTGAAAGAATACCTGTCCGACTACGATCTGTATGTCGACACGGACCTTGGCAACACGCAGCAGGAGACCATCGACCACGAGATCAGCGTCATCATGGTGTATGTCGCCATCGTCATCGTGCTCGTGCTGCTCTTCACGTCCGAGACCTACGGCGAGGTGCCGGTGCTCATTCTGACGTTCGTGGTCGCACTTGTGCTGAATCAGGGCACGAACTTCCTGATGGGCAAAATCTCGTTCATTTCAAACTCGGTCACAAGCATCTTGCAGTTAGCGCTGTCCATCGACTACGCCATCATCTTCTGCAACCGATTTAAAGAGGAGCACCGGCTGCTGCCGCTGCGTGAGGCCGTCATCGTTGCGCTGAGCAAGTCGATCCCCGAGATCGGTGCGAGCAGCCTCACGACCATCGGCGGCCTTGTGGCGATGCTCTTCATGCAGTTCAAGCTCGGCCCCGATATGGCGCTGTGCCTCATCAAGTCGATCTTGTTTGCGCTGCTCGCAGCGTTCATCGTGATGCCAGGCCTTCTGATGCTCTTCGGCCCGCTGATCGACCGCACACAGCACCGCAGCTTCGTGCCGAAGATCCCGTTCGTCGGCAAGCTCGACTATGCCACGCGCTACATCATCCCCATCGTCTTCGTGGTGTTGGCCGTCATCGGCTACCGTCTCTCATCCGACTGCCCCTATGCCTACGGCTACGGCCTCATCTCCGCCCCCAAGCAGAATGAGACGCAGTTTGCCCAGCAGATGATTGAGGATAACTTCACCTCGAAGAACATGCTGGCGCTCATCGTCCCCACGGGCGACTACGACAAGGAGTCCGCCATCTTAGACGAGCTCGGCCAGTACGACGAGGTCGACTCCACGATGGGTCTTACCAACATCGAAGCGCTCGACGGCTACATGCTCGCCGACAAGCTGACGCCGCGTCAGTTCGCCGAGCTTGCGGGGCTTGATTATGAGGCCGCGCAGGTCGTTTACGCCGCCTACGCCGCGCAGCAGGCGGAATACGGCCAGATCGTAGGCAACCTTGCCACCTACAAGGTGCCGCTCATCGACATGTTCCTCTTTGTCTGCGAGCAGGTGGATTCCGGCATCGTGACGCTCAGTGACGACCAGACGCAGATGCTCCAGGATGCCGAGGTCCAGATGAACAGCGCCAAGGCCCAGCTTCAAGGTACGGATTACGACCGCATGCTCATCTACCTCACGCTGCCCGAAAGCAGCGACGAGACCTACGCCTTCACCGACAAAATTCTCGAAATTGCCGAAAAGTATTACCCCGATGAAAACGTCTACCTCGCGGGCGAATCGACGAACGAATACGAATTCGAAAAGTCCTTCGCCGTGGATAACAAGGTCGTCAGCATCGTGTCGGTGCTCGTGGTTATGCTGGTGCTGCTCTTCACGTTCAACTCCGCCGGTATGCCGGTGCTGCTGATCCTCGTGATTCAGGGCTGCATCTGGCTCAACTTCTCGTTCCCGACCATCACGGGCAAGTACATCTTCTTCTTAGGATATCTAATTGTTTCTTCCATCCAGATGGGCGCGAATATCGACTACGCCATCGTCATCGCCAGCCGCTATCAGGAGCTCAAATCCAAAATGCACCACCGCGACGCCATCGTCGAGACGCTGAACTTCGCCTTCCCGACGATCATCACCTCCGGCTCGATCCTCTCGATCTGCGGCTTTTTGATCGGCAGCATGACATCTGAGCCCGTCATCGCGGGCATCGGTGAGAGCCTTGGCCGCGGCACGGTCATCTCCATCATCATGGTCATGTTCGCCCTGCCGCAGATCTTGCTCATCGGCAGCGGCATCGTCGACAAGACCTCGTTCTCCGTCCCGTCCATCACGGAAAAGAAATCGGGCCACGGCAAGGTCTCCGTCAACGGCATGGTGCGCGGCAACATCAATGGTACGGTGCATGGCATTATGCACGCCACGGTCGAGGGCGACATCGACCTGAATCTGATCTCCGGATCCGCAAATGAGGAGCAAGACGATGAAGAAGACTAATCATTTCTATCGCTTCTGCGCGCTTGCACTCTCGTGCCTGCTGCTCATCTCGCTTCTCCCTGTCACGCAGGTCTTGGCAGACGGGGACGGCGCCATCCACATCAAGAGCGCAGAAGACTTACGATCCCTCGCGCATTCCTGCACGCTCGACTCCTGGTCGCGCGGTAAAACCGTTGTGCTTGACAACGATATCGAGCTGACCGACGATGACGAGCTCCCCATCCCGACGTTCGGCGGCACGTTCAACGGCAACGGCCACACCATCAGCGGCCTTTCCATCACACAGAGCGTCTCCCCCGCCGGTCTTTTCGGCGTGCTGCAAAAGGACGCCGTCATCAAAAACCTGAATGTTGAGGGCACGGTCACCCCGTCCGGCGACAGCGAAAATATCGGCGGCATCGTGGGTGAAAATCACGGCACGATCGAAAGCTGCACATTCAACGGAAGTGTTTCCGGCAAACGCAGCGTCGGCGGCATCGCGGGCCGCAACCTCGCCACGGGCATCGTGCGCGCGTGCGAAGCCTCGGGCGCGATCTTCGGCCAGAGCATGACCGGCGGCATCGTGGGCGAGAACCTCGGCTCCATCGTCTCCTGCCGCGGCCGCGCGTATGTGAATATCGAGAGCACCGACCCCAGCATCGACCTGAGCGACCTGAGCCTCGATTTCTCGCTTGACCTTGCAAGTCTGTCCCGACTCGACACGCTCAATATCGCCACCGACACCGGCGGCATCGCGGGCTATTCCTCCGGCGCGATCGCGTCGAGCACGAACTATGCCGCTGTCGGCTACCAGCACATCGGCTACAATGTCGGCGGCGTGGTCGGCCGCAGCAGCGGCCAGATCCTCGCGTGCAGCAACGAGGGCGCGGTCTGCGGGCGAAAGGACGTCGGCGGCATCGCCGGCCAAACGGAGCCCTATGTGCGCACGCAGGTCTCCGCCAGCCAGCTCTCGCGCATCCAATCGCAGATCAAGGAGCTCGACTCGCTCGTCAAAAAGGCCGTCAACGACGCCGAATACGGCTCGAGCGAAATTTCCGACCGCCTCGACCTGATCTCCGGCTACCTCTCCGACGCATCCGATGCGGCAAATGACGTGACCATCGACGTCGATCCCGACGCCATCCCCCAGCCGAGCATCAGCATCGACGGTGATTTTGACCCCGATGACTTCGATCCTGAGAATCCCACCCTGCCGGATATCAACGTCAGCTTCGATCAGGATTTTGACGTCTCCGACGTCGTCACCGTGTCGAACATCAACATGGTCGTCGGCTCGGTCACCGCGGCGAACAGCCAGCTCTCACTGATCACCGAAAACGTCAAAAACACCAGCACGGCTCTTTCCGCCGATATCCGCAACATCAGCAGCAAGTTCAACGAGCTCACGAACACGATGTTCTCCGCCATCTCCTCGCTCACCGGCGGCACGGGCGATCTGATCGTCGACGCCTCGAGTGTCGATATCAACTCCGTCACGCTCGGTAAGGTATCGCTCAGCCGCAACAGCGGCGCGGTGTACGGCGACGTCAACACCGGCGGCATCGCGGGCTCCATGGCCATCGAATACACGCTCGACCCCGAGGACGATGTCACGGGCCATCTTTCGAACATCTACCGCAAGCAGTATGAATACAAGTCCATCATCCAGAAGTGCGTCAACACCGGCGATGTGTCCGGCAAGCGCAGCTATGTCGGCGGCATTGTCGGCCGCATGGACCTCGGCTATCTGACTGCGTGTGAGACGTCGTCCTGCACCATCACGAACGAAAACGGCAGCTATACCGGCGGCATCGCCGGTCTCACCGGCGCGACGGTGCTCGGGAACTTCTCCAAGTGCACGCTCAGCGGCAAGAAGTATGTCGGCGGCATCGTCGGCTCCGGCGTGCAGGAAAATGTCGACGGCAGCGGCAGCAGCGTCCGCTGGAACTACTCGCTCGTCGACATCACCGACTGCCAGCAGTACCAGGGTGCGATCTCCGGCAGCGACACGGGCACATTTGAGCATAACTACTATGTCTCCGACGATCTCCCTGGCATCAACCGTCAGGGCTACGCCGGACGGGCCGAGCCCATCAGCTATTCTCAGCTGCTCGCACTCAGCGACCTGCCCGAGAGCATGAAGTCCTTCACGCTCACCTTCGTTGCTGACGATAAAACTGTGCTCAGCCGCACTTTCAACTACGGCGACTCCATCGACGAAAGCGACATCCCCGAGCCGCCCGCCAAGAGCGGCTGTCACGTCCACTGGGACCGCACCGACCTCACGAATCTGCACTTTGACACCGTCGTCACCGCTGTTTACGAGGCCTACACCCCCGGCCTTGCCTCTGAACAGACGCGAGAGAGCGGACAGGCTGTCATCTTGGTCGAGGGCAACTACAACGACGGCGACACCATCACCGTGACCGCCCAGCCGCTCACGCCCGCGGCGTTCGACGTGCAGTCCGGCACTGTGCTCGACCGCGTGAAGGGCTACTTCTCCTGCCTCAGCCGCGGCGAAATGCCTTCGATGGTTGCCAACGCCGAAGTGCTCGAGCAGTGGCGCATCGAGCTTGCCGACGACGGGCAGGACACGCACACCGTGCGCTATCTCCCGCCCGACGGGCAGAAGGAGCTGCGCATCTACACCCGTGAAAACGGCGGCAGCTGGCAGGAGGCCGACTGCGGCACGATGGGCAGCTACCTCACCTTCTCCACGAGCGGCGACAACGTTGAGTTTGCCGCCGTGCGGACGCTCGACGTCTGGGGCATTTGGCTCGGCGTGCTCGCCGTACTGGCTGTTCTGATCCTTATCATCGTTCTGCTCGTCCACCGCCACAAGCGCAAGGCGCGCAGACGCGCCGAAGCGCTGGCGCGCAGTGCGAGCGCCGTCTCGCAGGCCGAGCAGATCGTCCGCGGCGAGGACGCCAATGCGTCCACAGCAGACGAAGCCCCTGCCAAGACGGGTGCCCCCGCGTCTACAGCGGTCGAAGATGCCACTCAGGCGGATGCGCCTGTGTCCGCTGAATCTACGGCAGTCCCCGCCGCCGTGGCAGTAGCAGCGACCGCTGCGCCGGTCGTCACCGCCGCGGTCGAGGGCGCAGAAAGCGTTCCCACTTCCGAACCCGCTCCCGCAGCCGATCCCGACTCCATCGAGGCGCGCCTTGCGCGCGCGGAAGAGGAACTTCGGCTTCTTCGCGAGGAGCGCGAGGCTCGCGAAAACGTGCTCACGCAGCCCGCAGTACCGCCCGCGCCGAAAAAGCGCAGGCACCGCCGCTTCCTCCCTATTCTCATCACGATTTTAGTCTTGCTCGGCGCGGCTGCGGCGTTCTTCCTCCACTCCGACTTTAAGAAGGACCTCGAAGCCTACCGCCTTGTCGAGGCGCGTGTCAAAGAGGACCCGATGACCATGGACGTCACGGTCGACGCCTCCTATGGCAAAATCTGCCTGAGCGCGGATGCCTCCGTCGCCCGCACGAAGAAGGACGGTGCTCCCATCACCTGCATCGACCGCGACGGCGCGGCGCTCTACTACGCAGACGGCGCGATCTACCTTGAAAACGGCAAGTCCTACGCTGTCGGCGGCGCATTCCCAAATTACGCCGAGCTCATGGATGAGACCGCCGAGCTCTGCCGCACGCTCACGGTGACGAAATCCGTTGACGGGCAGGAAAAGCGCTACACCTTCACCGCCGAGGGCGATGATGCGAGCACACTGATGCGTCTTCTCACCTCGGACGAGATCGCGAACGCCGCATCGCTTTCCGCGATCCGCGTGGATCTCACCGCCGAGTGCGGCGAGCTGATGGACGTAAGCTTCACGGCGGAAAACTCCGGAGATCTTCGCATGGAGGCCGCCGCGCACTTCACCGACGCGCTCGCGCCGGAGATCCCCGATGATGTGCTCACCGCCATCCATTCGGGCAGCAATGACGACGCTTCCACGCTGACGGACAACGCGCTCCGTCTGCTGGGTGCCTGGGGCGAGCTGACCGCGGACGATCTGTCCGCCGACATTGCTCTTTCCGCCGACTGCGGCCCGATCGTGCTGAACAGCACGCTCCAGTACGACCGCAGCAGCATCGACGGCCAGAGCTACGGCAGCATCCAAAAAAACACCCTCGCCGTCTACTTCTCCGGCAGCAAGATCTGCGACGCGGACGGCAACAGTGTCGACACCGCGAGCCAGCAGCTCGTCGATGCCACGTCGCTCATTGACCTCTGCTACCAGTCCATTCTGAACGGCAGCGCGGGCTGCGATAAGGTGAGCGACGGCTATCTCTACGGTCTTTCGCTCGACTCCGACGCGATGAGCGAGCTTGCCGCCGCCATCGCGCCGGATATCAAGGCACAGGATGTGACCTTCTCCTCCGGACGCATTTCCGTCCGCGTGAGCGAGCAGGGCGAGCTCCAGTCCGTCAACATCTCGTGCAGCGGCGCGCTGCACCTCATCCTCTCCGACGCTCCGGTGTCGCTCTCCGCCGTCATCACCCCGGCGGATCGTGCATTCTCGATTCCCCAGCCGGCGCTCAACGCGCTGAAACAATAGAAAAGCGGAGGGAGATTCATACTATGGGAAATCGCATCATCAGCATCAGCCGCCAGTTCGGCAGCGGCGGCCACGAAGTGGCCGTGAAAACAGCGGATCTCCTCGGCATCCGCGTCTATGAGCGCGAGCTGATCCGCCTCGCGTGCGAGTACGGCGAGCTTTCGGAAAAAACGCTCTCCCCCTCGGACGAAAAGGCGACCAACCCCTACCTCTTCCAGACCGTGCACGAGGGCAACCACCACGTGCTGCGCGGCAAACCGACGAGCGAAGTGCTCTTCGCCCTGCAAAGCCACGAGATCCGCCGCATCGCCCGCCACGAGGAGTGTGTGTTCGTGGGGCGCTGCGCAGACTACGTGCTGCGCGGCGAGGACGTGAGGCTTCTCACCGTGTTCGTCGCCGCGCCGGACGAGCACCGCATCCAGCGCAAAATGGCGCAGGAAAAGCTCACGCGCGACCAGGCCATCCGCCTGATCCGCAAGATGGACAAGCAGCGCCGCAAGTATTACGAGAGCTACACCCACAAGACCTGGGGCGCGCCGGAGGGGTATGATCTTTACCTTGACACCGGTGCGCTGTCGACCGCTGACGCGGCGGCGGTCATTGCGGAGCACTTCCGCAAGCTGTAAAAAAATTGGGGGCCACCGAACGGTGGTCCCTTCTTTTTTGCGTCCCGAAAGGGCTGCGGTTTTCCCCGCCTGACGCGGGGAAGCGAGCAAAGGGGGACATTCTCTCACGTGAGAGAATGTCCCCCTTTAGATCCCCCAAGAGAACGTAAGGGGCCTTGCCCCTTGACCCCACCATTGTCGGCGCTGGGCTTGAAGAACTGCACGCGCTGCGCAATCAGGTGCGGTGTACATGGCTTCGCCATGAATCTTCTGCGATTCGTTACGTCTTGCAACCGCGCCTTACTATCGTGAGGCGCGAGTGACGGTAGAACGGCGGCAGACTGCTTACCAAATGCGGCATTGCTTCGCTCGCCGCATTGAGGAGTGCCACGGTAGACGGAAATTAAGTTGTACTCCTACAAGATGGGCAGAGCGGCAGCGGATAATAGAAGCAGAGGCAAGTCGTATAGCAGAACCAATGGCGGTGAGCGTCAGCAATACCGCCACGCAGGCAGTTGCATTCCGGAAGCAAAAAGCCCCTTCGAGCCCGAGACTGCCGATCAAATCCCTTTCTCTTGGGGGTCAAAGGGGGATATTCTCTTTCCGAGGAAAGAGAATATCCCCCTTAACCGCTCCCCCTGCGCGGCCGCAGGGAATTTCTAAAGGCTTCCTGAGCCTTTAATTCTTTGCAAAATGAATGGTAATAGGACAAATCTCTGCTTTTGTCCCCACGCGCATGTTGGGTCCGAACAGGCCGACACCGGAGGTGACGATGTTGTGCATCTTTCCCTTTTGGAGATACCCGCAGGCATTTTCCCACATCAGCTTGATGGTGAGATTTCCCGGGAACATCTGTCCATCGTGCGTGTGGCCGCAGAGGTCTATGTCGACGCCCGCGTCCGCAAGCTCCTGCAGCTCCTTGGGCTGGTGGTCGAGGACAATGATGGGCTTATCCTTGTCCAGACCTGCCATGATCTCATCGGGCGTTTTTCGCGTTTCGATGCCGCGGCCCGGGCGGTGCGCGTCGGGGCGGCCATAAAGGTAGAACTTTCCGTCGATGAGCATGCCCTCGTCGCGCAGGAGCGTGATGTTCGCGTCCTTCAAAAATTCGTCCATGCGCGGGTCGCTCTCCTTCTTCTCGCTCTGGCGGAAGGTGAAGCCCGCAAGGACCGGCTCTTCGATGTCGTGGTTGCCGTAGCAGGCGTAAACGCCGTATTTCGACCGGATGCCGCGCAGCGTGGCGGCGATGGTCTCAGGGGCTTCCACCGCCTCCCACTCGTTATCGAAGATGTCTCCCGCGATGACGACAAGGTCGGCGTCCTGTTCGTTGATCCTGTCTACCATCTGCTGCATCTGCTTTTCGCCGATGTTGTAGCCAAGGTGCAGGTCGGCCACGAGCACAACCTTCATCTCGTCCATGCCCTCAACAGTCTTATCGACCGTCACGTCATACGGCGTCACGTGGATGATGCGCGCGTTGACGACGCCCCAGATGGATGCGATCAAAATGACCAGCGCGCACACACAGCCCGCGATGCGGTGCATCTGTGTCGTGACGAAAATGTGCTTGAACGGCAGCACGTACCCCAGCAGCAGCCGCAGCAGATCCGCCGCAATGACCGCGAGCAGCACATACAGCAGTACGCCGAGCCAGTAGTTGCCGATGAGCTTCATCACGCGCCGTGCCCGCCCCTCCGGCAGGAAAAACGCGATGACAATGGAGCAGGCCAGAAACGCCTGCACAGCCACGGGCAGCGCCCAGTGGCGCGCTGTGCGGAAAAACGGGAACCAGGCCTTCACCCAGCCCATCACGCGGCGCAGTAAATAGTAATTCGCCAGCAGGTACACCGGCGCAAGCAGAATCGCGATCATGTCAACGCGGGAGCATCGCTCCCCTCGCTTCCTTTCGAATCAAAAGTCTTCGGTCATCATAGCACGTTTTTCTATCCATTGCAACGCATCCCCGCGGTTGACATTCCGCATACGGCATGGTACCTTTAGAGTCGAAAAATAACATGGATCAAGGAGGACGATCCGATGAAAATGCTCGAAACCATCCACATTCTCCCCGTGCGCGCGGAGAGCGCTGCGCCCGCGCCGCTGCGCGGCAAAAAGCTCGACCAGCGCGCCGTGCTGCAAGTCGTCCGCAAGGTCGACTGGAAAAAGGCCGGCCTCATCGCCGGCGGCGTGACTATCGTGTGCGCCGCGGCCGGCACAGCGAGCCGGTACAAATTCTATCAGGGCATCGTCGCGCGCGAGCTCAAAAAGCAGCTCGCCCCGCTGAATGACAAGCTCGACGCCCTGCAGGCTGAAAACCGCATGCTGCGCGCGGAGCTTGAAAAGAAGAACACCCCCTCCGAGGAACAGAACTGAACCAAAATTGCCCGAACAAATTCCTGTTCGGGCGATTTTTTGCTCTCCGCTAGCGCTTTCCCCCTCTGCATGGTAAAATGGGCAAAAGCAGGACTGTTTTCCGCAAAAAGTCTTCATTGCTACCCACGGTTGCGCGATTGCCTACTGAAATGCATGGCGTTTTGCGCGCAATAACGTTATGCTCTTTGCGAAAGGAGGAACCATGGCACTACCTGAAAAACTCTATGCACTGCGCAAAAAGAGCGGTCTTTCGCAGGAGCAGCTCGCGGAGGCGCTGAACGTCTCGCGTCAGGCCATCTCTAAATGGGAGGGCGGCAGCGCGATGCCTGAGAGCGACAAGCTCCTCGTACTGAGCAATTACTTCGGCGTCTCGCTCGACTACCTTCTAAAAGACGGTGCGCCGGATGCCGCGACCGCCGAAGCGCAGGAGGAGCACCGGACGATGCGGCTTTTGAGCCTCATTCTCTGCTTCGGCGGCGTGGCCGCGCTGATCGTCTATGGCGTTTTGTCGATCCTTGTCCCGTCCGTTCCCGCGCAGATCAGCGGATCGTCGATGATTCGCATCGACGGCAGCGGCATTTTTCTGCTGCTCTGCGTCGCGGCCATTGCCGCGGGCGCGGCGCTGCTGCTCAAAAGTACGAAACACAAATAAACAGGGAGGTCTCTCCATGAAAGCTCTGTCCCGCACCTTCGCCGTGCTGGCGATCCTGCTCTCCGACGTGATGTGCGCCGCCGTCGCATTCAACTACTGCGACATGCTCTGGGGCATCCGCTATGCTTCTTACAGCGCACCGGCGAGCACCGCGTTTCTGCTCGTCATCCCCTATGCTGCCGCCATCGCGGTCTGCGCCGCGCTCGCGGTCATCTTTTGGCGAAAAAGCGCAAAAGTCTGAAAAAAGAACCACCGTATGGCGAGCCATACGGTGGTTTCTCCTTTACTTTCTCACAAACAGGATGCCGAGCGTGTTCGGGCCGCAGTGGCACGAGACGGTGCAGCCCGCCTGCGTCTCTTCGACGGTCTCAAACGAGCCGTACTGTGCCGCTTCCTCCTTCGCCGCGGCCACGACGTTCGCGTCCGCCGACGCGTGGGTGATGAACGCGAGCTCCGACGCGATGTCGTCGCGCCCGTCAAGGCGCTCTTTTACATACTGGCGGATGCACTTTTCAAACGAGCCGCGGTACTTCTTGCACACGGCCATCTTGCCGTTTCGCACCTCGATGCAGGGCTTCAGGTGCAGAAGATTCGCGCCCAGCGCGGCCACAGCCGAGCAGCGGCCGCCCTTTCGCATGTAGTCGAGGCGCTCGATCAAAAAGCTCGCCTCGACCTTCGGCGCGAGCGCGCGCACGCGCTCGGCGATCTCCGCGCCGGAAAGGCCCTGCTCGGCGAGCTTCGCCGCCGCGACGACCAGGAGGCCCTGGCCGGTGCTCAGATTCTCCGAATCGACCACAAAGACGTTCGCATACTCCTGCGCCGCGGCGCAGGCATTCTGATAGCAGCAGGAGAAATTCGCGCCGATGGTGATCTGCACCACCGCGTCATACTCATTTGCGTAGCGCGCGAACATCTCGCCGTACTCGTACTGGCTGACCGCCGACGTGCTGCAAAGGTCTCCGCCGCCGTCCACGTGGGCAAAAATGTCGGCGGGCGTGATGTCCACACCATCGTGGAAGTCCTTGCCGTCCTTGATGACGCACAGCGGCGTGACGGCAATATCATAGCGCTCGAGCAGCGCGGGCGACAGGTCGCACGTGCTGTCGGAAATAATCTTCACTCGCATCGTTCGTTTCTTCCTTCCTGAAAGATAAAAACCTCATCTGCGGGCATCCCCGCTGGAACTTACAACATCAGATTTTATATTTTTACCGCAAGCAGATGAACTCTTTCTCAACGCAGCATCAACTTCTGTTGATATTTCTCCCGCCCGTTCCGCAAAAAGGGCCCCCGAAGAAAATCTTCGGGGGCTCTCCTGTTTGCTTTTGCCGCTTACTTGCTCAGGCAGCGATAGAGGAAGGTGACGATCTGACCGCGCGTGCAGTCGCCCGCGGGGTCGAAAGTCGTCGCGCTCGCACCGGTGGTCACGCTGTTTTCCACGGCCCACAGGACGGCGTTTGCGTAGTAGGCGTCCGCCTTGACATCGGTGAACGGATTCTCCGCCTTGCTCTCAGGGCTGTTCTGCATGCGGTACAGGAACGTCACGATCTGGCTGCGCGAGCAGGTCGCGTCGGGCGCGAACAACGTGTCGCTCATGCCGGAGGTGATCTTGTTCTCGACGGCCCACAAAACGGCCTTATAGTAGTAGCTGTCCGCCTTCACATCGGTGAAGGTCATCTCGCTTGCGGTCGGCTCGGGACTGCCGGCGGCGCGCCACAGGAACGTGACGGCCTGCGCGCGGGTGCAGGAGTCGTTGGGGGCAAAGGTCGTCTCGGTCTTACCGGAGGTGACCTTCTTATCCACGGCCCAGTTCACAGCGTCCACATAGTAGGCGCCTTCCTTGACATCGGTGAACACGCTCGGCTGGAGCGCTTCGTCCTTCGTGATGTACTCGACGAGCTCAATGCCAAGCTTGTGGGCCTTTTCAGCCATGGTCTTGCCGTTCTCGGTGGCAAGGGCGCGGGCATCGCTCGCCTTGGCGAGCTGGTCGGTCGTGACGAAGTCCTTGTAGAGCTCCTGCTGGAAGGCGGCGAGTTTATCGGCGACGTAGGCCTTGGCCTCGGCCTTCAGGGGCTTGCCGGTGATCTTGTCGGCGTTGGCGATGTAACCACCAAGGCCTTCAAACGTGAAGTAATAGGAATCCTTCCAGTTGCTCGGATATGCCTTGAAGCCGGAAACGCGCTGCCAGTTGCCCTCGGCATCCTGCGCCCAGCTCGTGCCGTAGGTGCAGAAGGTGTCGGGCTTTTCAGTCGTAAACTTCGCGGACGCGGTGCTGACCTGATAACCGGAGTACATGCTGTCAATCAGCATGGGATAGTACGGGACAAACACGTTGTAGGACATGTTGCCGACGCCGACCCAGCCCACGGTCGCGGTCTCGACCGGACGATCCTTGAAGAGCTGGAAGATCTCGATCTCCTGGTTGCTGGCCTTGCCGATGGAGGAGAGCTTGTAGTAGCCGAACACATCGTCCTTGTCGAGCTTGCGGTCGGCCTTGATGTTGGTGTAGAGCGCGACAAGCTTGTCGCTTGCGTCAAGGTTGGAGATGGTGAATTTCGTGTTGTCAGCCACGAGCGCGTCGCTGTCGTACTTGTAAGTAGCGTTCAGGTAGTTCAGGCCGTCGATCATGCGCTGGTCCATCTTCTCGCTGATGCGGGCGTAGGACGCGCGGAAGTCGATGATGTTCTTTGCCTCGTCGCCGACGAACGTGCCGGCCTTCTTCGCCACCGCGATCAGGTCCTTGGAGGCGATGACGTTCTCATCGTCCAGATCGATGCGGCCGATGACGGCCATGTTGGGCTCAAGGAAGATCATGTTGTCGTTGAGCTTGATGGCAACATACTGTGTGCCGCTGCAATTCTCGATGTACCAGACCTCGTCCTTGTCGCAGATGAACACGCCGGAGGCGTACACGCAGCCGTAATTTTCGTAGATGTCGAGCAGCAGCTTCACGCCCTCGCGCGCAGAAGATGCCTCGGCCAGGATGATAGTCGGG
>OHAO01001724.1_pt1 | contig 14630 bp, 11 predicted proteins | sample 1577151 | NCBI WGS metagenome assembly OHAO01 (sample SAMEA3541585, study PRJEB24748) | human gut metagenome | biome: human gut; feature: human-associated habitat; material: faeces | place: China | collected 2012 | reverse complement strand
ATCTGCATTAGCACTTACTTCACTGGATTCTGTAGCACGTATCGGAAGAATGTCCTTTCAGGAATTATTCTATGAGGATACAACAGACCCTGCAAAAATGGGTGGTGTCCGCAGAGTATTAACCAATAAATATTTTGCAACAATCGTAACCTTATTCTTTGGATACTTATTAACACTGGGCGGATACAACAATGTATGGCCGCTGTTTGGTTCCGCAAACCAGTTGCTTGCAGCACTTGTTCTGATTGCACTGGCTGTATTCTTAAAGACTACCGGACGTACCGGCTGGACACTGTATGTACCAATGGTAAGCATGCTGGCAGTAACCTTTACTGCACTGGTTCAGAAATTCATTGCACTGGTAAGCAATGTAATGAATGGAACTGCAGTATTCTTAGTAGATGGTTTGCAGCTCGTTGTTGCAGTTCTTCTGATGGTATTAGGTGTTATGGTAGCAGCAAGCTGCTTTACCAAACTGTTAAAGACCAAAAAACAGGAAGAAGCATAAATTGAATAGAAATTAAATTGAAATTTTTAAATGGAAATTACATTTACTTCTTTTCAAATGGGGAAAAATAAGATACAATCTTGAGTTATGAGATAGTAAAGGAGCAAATGACGATGATTAAGGTAGTTAAATTTGGTGGAAGTTCACTTGCAAGTGCAACACAGTTTGCAAAAGTAGGCAGGATTATCACATCAGACCCGGAACGCCGCTATGTTGTACCAAGTGCACCGGGAAAACGAAATTCCAAAGATACCAAGGTAACAGATATGTTATATGCATGTTATGCTCTGGCGGAAAATGATGAGGATTTCGATAAGGAATTAAAAAAGATTGCAGAACGTTATGATTCCATTATTAACGGACTGAACTTAAAGCTTTCTCTGAAAGATGAGTTTGAAGTAATTGCGAAGAACTTTGCAGCCAAGGCAGGTTCTGATTATGCAGCTTCCAGAGGCGAATATTTAAATGGAATTGTAATGTCGAACTATTTAGGCTATGAATTTGTGGATGCGGCAGAAGTAATCTTCTTTGATAAAGATGGTAACTTTGATGCAGACAAGACAGATAAAGTGTTGAGCAAACGTCTTTCCAAGGTTGAACGTGCTGTAGTTCCTGGATTTTATGGTTCCATGCCGGACGGAAGTGTTAAGACCTTCTCCAGAGGCGGCTCTGACATTACAGGATCTATTGTTGTGGCTCGTGAAGCGTTGAAGAAACACTTCCAGACTTACCCGGCGGGTGATCCGCGTAACACGGTGCTCAATGAAGACCTGATTAAGGGACTCAAGTCGCTTACCCGTGAAGAACTCTACGACTGGTACAAGACGGCTGTGAGTGCTGAACACGGTGCAATTGCCATCGTCGGTGAATTCGATCCGGCCGCCGTCAAGGCCGCTCTTGAAAAGCTCTACGGCAACGCTAAGAAGGTTGACGCGAAGTATGCCTATGAGCGTTACTTCGGTGAATACAAGCCTGTGGCTGCCGAACGCATCGTGATCGACGCTCCGAGCAAGGAAAACGCAGTGATTGTGGCACGCGTTGATTTTGCAGCAAGTGTCAACGATGAGGATGCGGCTGCGCTTGTCGTGGCTGATTGGATTCTGGGCGGCGGTACGGGGCTTTCCAATCGCCTCGTTGATCGTTTGCGTCAGAAAGAAGGTTTGTCATACGGCGTCGGCTCGCACGTGAAGCTGCCGCAGTTCGGCAATCGCTCGAGCTGGATGATGTCCGCAATCGTCGCGCCGCAGAATCTGCCTAAGGCAGAAGCCTGCGCTAAGGAAGAAATCGAGCGCGCGGTCAAGGAAGGTTTCACCGAACAGGAAGTGAAGGAAGCCATCAAGGGCATTTTGGATTCTCGTGCCGTCAACCGTGCACAGGACGACTACCTTGCTCAGAGCTGGCTACAGTTTATGGAAGCGGGCAAGACGTTTGCTTTCAGCAAGCAGTTTGAAGAACGAATCGCCGCCGTGACGGTCGACTCCGTCAATGCCGCTTTGCGCCGCATGGTGGTGCCGGAAAATGTGACCTGGATTCTTTCGGGTGATCTGGCAAAGGCCGGAATCAAGAAGTAATCCGCTCTAAAATCTGGCTCAACCTGAAGGCAGCGTCAACTCATCGGTAGTAGGCGCTGCTTTTTTCTATCGCTGTTCGCGTAGAAAACCTTCGCCTTCAGGCGTGAGCTCAATGCCAGCGGCCTTGATGCTCGCAGCGATCTCTCGCGTACATTCGAAAACAGCAGGATCGATTCGTCCGGCAGCCTTGGGCCAGAAGACATAGAAGGGAATGGTCAGCGGCTCTTTGAGATCGATCAGTTTGCAGTCGTTGGAAACGCTTTTTGCTGCCAGTCGGTCAGTGAAGTGCACTCCGACGTTGCGCTTGACGAAACGAAGGGCCACCTGCGTGGACGATACTTCGGCAGCAATGCGAGCTTGAGTTGGCATGAGACGTCTGGCGTGTTCCTGTTCGAGTGTGTCTTTGGAAAGAATCACGAATTCGGCATCTCGGCAATCTTCCTGACCGACGGCGTCGAGCTGCGCGATCGGGTGTTGACGGCTTGCCACCAGACAAAAAGGCAGGTGAGCAAGCGCCGTTTTTTCCAGATCGTCGTGACTGCTCAGAAGCGTGCCGAAACCGACGTCAAACGGGTGAGAGTATTTGGAGTAGTGGATGTCGCGGCTGGCATGTACGTCCATTGTCACTCGCAAGGTTTCCTCATGGCGCTTCATGATGGTGACCACGGCCGGAATGATCACGTCGGAGCAGTGGCGAGCGAGTACCGCAATGCGAAGTATCTTTTTTCGATCACGCTGTCTGGAATACTCTTCCAATCGTTGCCAAGCTCGCATTGACTCCATGGCAACTCTGTAAAAATCGGCACCTTCTTCGGTAAGGGTCAATGCCTTGCCTGATCGATCAAAAAGCGTAAACCCGAGCCGTTCTTCAAGTTGAGAAATAACGCGGCTTGCGGCTGAGGCCGACAGTGCGATTTTGTCGGCGGCAGCAAGCAGACTTCCTGATTCGACGACGGCACAGAAAAGGCGAACGGATTTTGATTTCAGTTCCATGGTAAGGACAAAAATTAGTTATCAATCAGAGGTTTAAGTGATAACGATGCAAAAAACGCAATAAAATCTGCAATATTTGCACTTTACGAAATATACCAAATCGTTCACAATGCGCATCAACACAGACACGACGCCGGTCTTTCACTCAAGCAAGAGACGGCTTGCGAAAGACTCGGACGGCGGATCTCCTGTATAGAGAAGGTAGGGCCGGTCGGGCAACTGATCGGCCCTGATTTTTGCGGAAGACCGTAAGTCTGTTGTCGACGATAAGAAGAAACTGCACACGCTTTTCAGGAGTCACAGCCGTGAGCATCCCTTACGATCCGCGTTCGACGCGCGCAGAAGAGTTCATCAACGACGAGGAAGTTCTTGCTTCTCTGGCCTACGGTGAAGAAAACAAGAATAACGCAGCCTTGATCGATCAGCTGCTCGACAAAGTGATGACCTTTAAGGGGCTGACGCACCGCGAAGCAGCGGTGTTGCTCGCCAACGACGATCCGGAAGTCACCAAGCGCATTTTCGATGCTGCCATCAAGGTGAAGGAACATATTTACGGCAAGCGAATCGTTCTTTTTGCGCCGCTGTATCTTTCCAACTACTGCATCAACGGCTGCACCTACTGCCCGTATCACGCCAAGAACAAGCACATCGTGCGCAAGAAGCTCACAATGGAAGAAATTGAGCGTGAGGTGATTGCGTTGCAGGACCTCGGCCACAAGCGTCTGCTACTGGAAGCTGGCGAACACCCGAAGTACAACCCGATCGAATACATCCTTGACGCCATCAAGACGATTTATTCGATCAAGCACAAGAACGGCGCCATTCGTCGCGTCAACGTTAACATCGCGGCAACGACTGTTGAAAACTACAAGAAGTTGCACGACGCTCAGATCGGTACCTATCAGCTCTTCCAGGAAACGTATCACAAGCCGACTTACGAAGAGTTGCATCCGAAGGGACCGAAGTCGGACTACTGCTACCACACGGAAGCGCATGACCGTGCCATGCAGGCCGGCATTGACGACGTGGGTCTCGGCGTTCTCTTCGGACTTAATTTGTATCGCTACGATCTCATCGCGCTCCTGATGCACGCTGAACATTTGGAAGCCACATACGGCTGCGGTCCGCACACGATTTCCGTGCCTCGCATCTGCCCGGCCGACGACATCGATCCGTCGACATTCTCCAACGCCGTTCCCGACGACGTGTTCCTCAAGGTTGTGGCCCTGATCCGTTTGTCTGTTCCTTACACCGGCATGATCATGTCGACGCGTGAAAGCGCACGCATTCGTACCGAAGCGCTCAAGCTCGGCGTCTCTCAGATTTCGGGGGGCTCCCGCACGTCCGTGGGCGGCTACACGATCAAGGACATCACCAAGATCGAAAACACGGCTCAGTTCGATACGAGTGACCGCCGCAGCCTTGACGAAGTGGTGCATTGGCTTCTCGACAATCACTACCTGCCGAGCTTCTGCACGGCGTGCTATCGTGCCGGCCGCACGGGCGACCGCTTCATGGAATTTGCCAAGGACGGCTCCATTGCACGCTATTGCCAGGCCAACGCCGTGATGACGATGAAGGAATATCTGTGTGATTACGCAAGCCCCGCGACGAAGGAAGCGGGCGAACGCGTGATTGCCAACGAAATTCCGAAGATCTGTCACGAGAAGATGCGCATTGCCTGCGAAAAACGCATCATCCGCATCGAAGAAGGCGAACGCGATTTCCGCTTCTAAACTGTCGCCTTCCAAGCAAGAACGCCGCCCGAGGAAAAGTTCTTCAGGCGGCGTTTGCGCGTTAAGGGGGCTAACCGGCTTAGATCAGGATGCCGAGTTCTTTTTTGAAGCGAGCCACAATGGGGACCATTTTTTCGGGTTCGGCCATCAAAAGCGGATCAACGAGAACGTTGGCTTGTTCTGGCGTCATCAGTTTCAGTTCGATCACGGCTTGTTTGACATCGCATCCCTTTTCTGCACGATAGTGCGCGACGCGCACGTCTTCCGGATAACCGAAGGTAGCGGCAACCACGGTACTCAGAGCAATTGATTCCTGAGCTTCGGTCTTGCAGCGGGCGACATTGGCCGTGATGCCCTCAACGTAGTGTTCACGCAAAATCGGAATTTCGGCTCCAAGGATCTGCATGTTTTCAAACAGGCACTTGTAGAAAGTTGCATCCCAGACATTGAGGTCAAGCTCGCCCTCGTCAACGGCCATGGTGATGGCAACGTCGTTTCCGCAGATCTGATGGGCGATCTGAATGACCATTTCAGGTACTGTCGGATTGATTTTGCCCGGCATGATGGGGCTTCCCGGAGAAAGTGCGGGAAGATTGATTTCCATCCAGCCCGCGCGCGGACCAGAACTCATCAGGCGCAAATCTTTGCTGATTTTGGACAGTGTTACGGCACAGGACTTGACTGCGCCTGACACGGCGAGGAAGAAGTCCGGATTTTTGGAAGCCGTCGAAGAGTATTCGACTGGCAAAGATGCCGGAAACGGCAGAGTCCTGAACTATATTTCAGCCGACGGAAAGAAATTCGGCGTCGACGGCTTGGTGGGGCGAGTGGAGTTTTATGTCTCGCATCAGAAGGACGGAGATGGTTTGGTCAACAGAACTTATAAGTTAAAGATCGACGATTCCTTGTTTCAGGCACACATGGCAAATTTGAAAAAAACAGTGCGGGTATCCGAACGAAATCATCAAGGCTAAATCGTGGCAACCATTCGGGTGGCATTGGTCCAAGGATGCACTGCAGATCAAGATGTATCGCTATGGATCGGCTACCGTTGAGTAAACCTATAAACACTGATAGTGCGTGATTGCCTACGGTTCCAACATAACCTTTCAACGTCTGATTGAAATCTGCTTTCATGCGGTTGAGCAGCGCTTGTTGCTTGCTCCCAAGCTTCATCTGAGTGAAAGAATCTTGCCGCCGGCAAGCTCTGGTAATTCTTGAAGACATTCGAGCCGATTTTGTTCCCGACTCTTGACAAAACGTCCGAAAAGTCATTGATGAAGTTACCTTAACCGCATTAAGCTTAACGATGTTAAGTTTTGTGAAACAAGTTGGTACGAACAAAAAAAATGCCCGCAGCTTTCACCGCAGGCAGTTTGACAATCGGTTCGGATTACCGAATTACTTCTTCTCGACCTTGGTCTCGCGCATCTGCATGAGCGTAGCGTACGCGGGCTGCAGATCGGCTTTCACTAGCTTAGTCTTCAGATCAAAGAGCTTGCGGTAGAGCGTCGAATTATCGGCGTTGGGCGTGTACTCGGCGTCCTTGATGATCGTTTTTTCCAGAAGCGGACGAACATCATCAATGTGACCTGCAGCTTTGGCGGCAAAGACGCAGTTCGTGACGACGGCACCGCCTGCATTGCGGTAGCGCACGACCGTGGCGTTGAGCATATCTGCCTTGATCTGATTCCAGAGCGAATCGCGACTGCCGCCTTCGGTAACGGTGATGCGGTTAAGGTCAACGCCAGCGGCACGGTACGTGTCCGTGATTTCCATGTAGTCGTACCCAATAGCTTCAAGTACGGCTCGCCATTGCACAAACTGATCGTCATCGAGCGTCATATTGAGGAACATGCCGCTTGCGCCCTTGAATTCACCGGTACCGCCGGTGAGATAGGGGAGAAACACGACGCCGTTGCTGCCCGCGGGCACTTCTTCGGCTTTCTCCGACAGGATGCGGTAGTAGCTTGAATCGTCAGCTTTCTGGCAGATGTTGTCTTTGAACCAGCGAAGTGACAAGCCGCCTGTACGGATGAATCCCCAATAGAAATAAGTGTTTTCAAGCGTACCGCTGTTAAAGATCAGACCAGAGCCCTTCTTGGAGAGTTCTGGAACAATGCCTTTGGTGGATACGCAGAACATGGCGCAGGTGCCTGCCACGTCAACGCCCTGGCCGGCTTCGAATACGCCCGATCCCAACATCGACTGCATGGTGTCGCCGGCGCCTCCGCAGACAGGGGTACCTGCAACAAGACCGGTGCGGGCGGCCATTTCTTCACTTACGCCGCCCACGATGTCCCAGGGCTTGAGAATGCGGGGCATATACTTTTTGTCGATGCCCAGGATGTCGAGCTGCTCGTCGGACCATTCCTTTTTCTCGACCTTGTAGCCCAAGCCCCAGCCGGACATGGCACCCCAGTCGATGAAGGCGTCTTTGCCTTTGAGTCCGGCGAGGTTCATGAGGATATAGGGAGCGTTGTGCACGAACTTCACGCCCTTTTGGCGGAAGTCTTCGCTGTTGGCGAGGAACCAACGGGCAAACATTGCCGGGAACATGCAATTGGCTTCCGGATTGCCCGTTTCGCGTCCCCAGATGTCAAGGTTTTTAGCGTTGATCGCGTCGACATCGGCTTGCGTGCGGCTGTCAAGGTAGTTGATGTAGGGCGTCACGGCTTTGCCGTTTTCGTCCACGCCGCAGATGCCGCAGATGATGCCGTCGCCCATGACGGCGGCGATGTCAGACGGACTGTAGCCCTTGCCCTTGATGGCGTCGACGGTCTTTCTCATGCACTCGACGGTGATGTTGAGAAACTCGTCGATGTTCATCTGCACCCAGCCCGGCTGCGGGTAGTGCAGAGTGGTGGGAAGCGAATGGGAGGCGACCGGGTTGAAGTTTTCGTCGTAGACGGCAACCTTAACCGACTGCGTGCCGGCATCAAATCCCATGTAAAGCTTTGCCATATTCAATCATCCTGTGAATCGTTAGCCGGAAATTTTTCGAGGATGCATTTTACGCAGGTTTGCTAGGTGTTTTTTCTTAGATGATCGGCTCAAAAATGTTTCTGAACGTACGACGTCAGGAACACTTCAACTGCTGTCATATTTAGTAGGCGTTGCAGGCTGCAAAAAAGTCGTGTTTTTTCAGGTCTCTCTTTGGTATAATCCGGCGCTTACGGGCATTTTTGGGCCCTTTTGTACCGAATTTTTAACCGACTAGCTGCGCTTTGTGCCCGGTGATTTGCCGCGGTTTCGGGCGCTTTGAGAAAGAAAAAACAATGACCGAAAATCAAGAAGCTGTGAAGGCTGAAGAAACCGTTCAGGAAGAAAAGGCTGTTGCTGCTACCCAGGAAGCTGCCGCCGAACAGAAGGAAGAAGCCGTCAACCCGAATCTGCGCACTCTCGAAGTAACGATCGACGGCAAAGAATTCCAGGACGGCGTGACCAAGGAACTGCGTCGCCTTTCCAAGAAGGCCAAGATGCCGGGCTTCCGTCCGGGCCATGTGCCGTTTGCCATGGTTGAAGCCATGTACGGTCAGCAGGCTTCTGCCGAAGTCATCAACAAGCTGCTCGAACGCGAAGCTAACAAGGCAATGCGCGAAGGCCAATATCGTGTGGTTGGTCAGTTCGACGCCAAGCCGCTCGCCCCGGCCGAAGGCAGCTCCGATCTGCGCTTTGAAGTGAGCTTCGAGGTTTATCCCGATATCGTTCTGCCGGACTTCTCTTCCGTTGAACTCAAGCGCTACCTCTGCACGGTTGACGACGAAGCCGTCAACAAGACTATCGATACGATTGTCAAGCAGCGCGTCACCTTCACGAAGGAAGAGGGCCGCCAGGCCGCCGCTGAAGACCGTCTGACGGTCAACTTCACCGGCACGATCAACGGCGAAGAATTCCAGGGCGGCAAGGCCGAAGGTTTCAGCTTCGTGCTGGGCCAGGGCCGTATGCTTCCCGAGTTTGAAGACGCCGCTACCGGAATGGCTGCCGGCGAAAAGAAGACCTTTAAGCTCACCTTCCCGGAAAACTACGGCAACAAGGAACTTGCCGGCAAGGAAGCTCAGTTTGACCTCGAATGCGTGAGCGTTGAAGCTCCGCACTATCCCGAAGTCAATGATGATTTCGCTAAGACCCTGGCAGTCGAATCGGTTGAAGTTCTCAAGACCGAAATCCGCAGCAACATCGAACGCGAAGTGCAGGAACGTCTCTATGACCGCAATCGCACCGAAGCTTTCAATGCTGCCGTTGAAGTTTTCGACTATCAGGCTCCCACCGCCATCGTTCACTCCGAACAGGAACGTTTGCGCGACAACTTCCAGCAGATGCTCTACGGCATGACCGGTCAGAAGAACAAGGAAGGCGCTCCGCTGGATCTCTTCCTTGAACCCGCCAAGAAGCAGGCTCGCATCGGCATGATGGTCACCGCGATCATCGATCAGAACAAGCTTGAAGCGACGGACGACGACATCAAGGCCCGTGCTTCTTTGCTTGCCGCCGCTTACGAACAGCCTGAAGAAGTGGTCGAAGACCTCGTCAAGACGCAGCGCAACAACCTTGCCAGCCGCGTTCTTGAAGAAAAGGCCCTCGAATTCCTCTTCAGCAAGGCCAAGACCACCGAAGAAACGCTCACCTTCGAGCAGCTCTCCGGCATGGGTCGCGAATAATTCGGTTCTTAGCGAACTGATCTGCGCCGACTGGCTCGGGCAAGTGTGGCGAAAAAGCCGCGCTTCGGGTCTGTCAGGCGAACGAAAGCGGGAAAAAGCAACGGGAGGCGCAAGCTTCCATGGGCTTTTTTCCGTTTTTGTTTCTATGTGCGCACTTCTTTCGGTGCGCAGAAAGCGAAACGATTTTTGTGTACGGCTCTGTCCTCAGGCAGAACCCCAATGAGCGAAATTTCTAACATCATGCATGACATTCATAACGCATTGATTCCGATGGTGATTGAACAGAGCGGCCGCGGCGAGCGCAGCTTCGATATTTATTCGCGTCTGTTGCGCGACCGCATCGTGTTCCTGTCGGGCGAAGTCAACGACGAATCGGCCAATCTCGTGATTGCCCAGCTGTTGTTCCTTGAAAGTGAAAATCCCGACAAGGATATTTCGCTCTACATTAATAGCCCGGGTGGATCCGTCTATGCCGGCTTGGGGATCTACGACACGATGCAGTTCATCAAGCCCGATGTGCAGACCATCTGTGTGGGCATGGCCGCTTCCATGGGAGCGTTTCTGTTGGCCGCCGGTGCCAAGGGGAAGCGTTATTCGCTTCCCAATTCCCGCATTATGATTCATCAGCCTTCGGGCGGTAGCCGCGGCATGGCCAGCGACATCCAGATTCAGGCTCGCGAGATTCAGGACTTGAAGGGACTTTTGAACGGCATTCTTTCCGAACGCACCGGCAAGTCTCTCGATATCGTTACGCGCGACACCGACCGCGACTACTACATGAGTCCGACCGAAGCCCTCGAATACGGCATCATTGATCGCATTTATACCCGCCGCGGCGAGTAACCCCGACATATAAAACTTTTTTCAAAGCGAAAGGCTTACGATTTTCATGGAAAAAAACGATCTGCGTTGCTCCATCTGCGGGCGCCATAAAAACGACGTCGAAACGCTGATTGATACTCATCGCGGCTTTCTCATCTGCGACCGTTGCATTCGAGGCATGATGTCGGCTATTGGTGGTGGTGCTTCAACTTCCTCCTCTCACGACACTGCAGCGGCCGATTCGAGTGCTGACGCGTCAGTCGCCGATATTTTGTCGGCTCCGATCCCGACGCCGCAAAAGCTTTATGAGCATCTCGACAACTACGTGATCGGGCAGCAGCGAGCAAAGCGTGTGTTGTCTGTTGCGGTTTACAACCACTACAAACGTTTGAAGCATAAGGCCACAGCCGAAGGCGTCGAGCTGCAAAAGTCCAATATTTTGCTTGTCGGTCCCACCGGTTCCGGTAAGACGCTTCTTGCTCAGACGTTGGCGCGTACGCTCAATGTGCCGTTTGCAATTGCCGATGCGACGACTTTGACGGAAGCAGGCTACGTGGGCGAAGACGTAGAAAACATCATCCACAAGCTTTTGCTGTCGGCCGACGGTGATGTTGAACGCGCTCAGTGCGGCATCGTGTACCTAGATGAAATCGACAAGATTGCCCGCAAGAGCGAAAACCCGTCAATCACACGCGACGTTTCAGGTGAAGGCGTTCAGCAGGCCCTTCTGAAGCTCATCGAAGGTACGGTCTGCAATGTTCCAGCTGAAGGCGGTCGCAAAAACCCGCGCGGCAAGATGGTGGCGGTTGACACGAGCAACATTTTGTTCATCTGCGGTGGTGCGTTTGACGGTCTTGAAAAGATCGTTCGCCGCCGTTCCGTGAGAAGCGGCATCGGTTTCGGTGCCCAGGTACACAGCGAATCCCAAGAATCGCTCACCGAGCTTTTTGCTCAGGCCGAACCTTCTGACCTCGTGAAGTACGGCCTGATTCCCGAACTTGTGGGCCGTCTGCCGGTGGTCGCAACACTCGAAGAACTCGATGAAAAGGCTTTTGTTTCGATTCTGACCGAGCCCAAGAATGCCTTGATCAAACAGTTTGCCGAACTCTTTGCGATGGAAGGCGTGAAGTTCGAAGCCACACCCGAAGCGCTGGCAGCCATTGCTCACAAGGCAATGGAACGCAAGACCGGTGCACGCGGTTTGCGCAGCATTGTTGAAGCGGCTTTGCTTGACGCTATGTTCGAAGTGCCAGCCAAGCCCGAAGTCGGTACTGTGAAGCTCGAGTCTGAAGGTGACGTCAAGGATGGTAAGGTGAGAGCCGATCTCATTGACGGCCCACGTACGGTTGCGCAGACCGATGCGGATAACAAAAACACTTGAATGTAAAGCTTTTTTTCGCTGACTTTTACTTGGAAAGCGCGACGGAGCTTTGAAACTCCGTCACGCTTTCAACGCAGCGGCTGCATGAGGTCGCGTAAGCGTCTTTTTTGCCTGATCTTTCGTTCTTTTTGCCAACCTTATGCAAAGAGTTGCTTTGCTGCGGTTGAGCAGCCGCTTTTGTTCGTACAATGGATTCGACACAAGGCGAATGCCTGCCGGATCGACTTTCCCCTCGACATCAACCGTCTTGAAAAAGACCGAGGTTGTCTCCATATAAGCAATCCGGAAAACTTTTTTCGATTACGAGAAACTCTTTTATGACTGAAAACGTTAACGTCACGCAAGCCGCGCCGATGCAGGCTCCATTGCTTCCCATCCGCGACCTGGTGGTGTTTCCTCACACTGTTCTTCCGCTTTTCATCGGCCGACCGCTCACGATTCGTTCTGTGCGCACCGCTATGAACGGGGATCGTACGATTGCGTTGGTGACCCAGAAGGAAAGCGGTAGGGATGATCCCAAACTTGAGGATTTGTACAAGACAGGTACCCTGGCGCGCGTGCTGCAGATGCTTAAGCTCCCCGACGGCACCCTTAAGGTGCTCGTTGAGGCTGACGAGCGCATTGACATTCAGAGCATTTCTTCCAATCCGAAGGACGGTTACAGCGCAACCTTCACGCCTCACCCGTGTGTGGTGCAGGGTACGACCAACGAAGAAGCTTCGCGTCGCGCCGTTTTGCAACGCTTTATTGAGTACGCGCAGGAAAGCAAAAAACTGCCCGAAGAGGTGTTGCAACCGATTCGTGAAAGCGCAACTGCTATGCAGCTGGCTGATGCGGTGGCAAGTCAGTTGCCGGTTGACAACGCTCGCAAGCAGAAGATCCTGGATCAAACGACGCTTCAGGGGTGTCTGAACGAAATCATCGATATTCTTGACAACGAGATGGACATTCTTGCGGTGGAGCGTCGCATCCACGGTCGCGTCAAGAAGCAGATGGAAAAAAACCAGCGAAACTACTATCTCAACGAGCAGATGAAGGCGATTCGCAAGGAACTCGGAGCCGATGACGAAGGTGTCGACGGCAATGACGAAATTGCGATTCTGCGCGACAAGATTAAGGCATGCGGCATGCCTGCCAAGACCGAAGAAAAGGCTTTGGATGAGCTCAACAAGCTCAAGCAGATGTCGCCTTCGAACGCTGAAGCTACGGTGGTGCGCGGTTACATCGAAACGCTGATTTCCCTGCCATGGAAGGAAAAGACCGAAGTCAACAAGGATCTTAAAAAAGCAGAGGAGATTCTCAACTCAGATCACTGGGGGCTGGAAAAGGTCAAGGAACGCATCCTTGAATATCTGGCAGTGCAGCGCCGCGTGGATAAGATCAAGTCGCCGATTTTGTGTCTTGTCGGTGCGCCCGGCGTCGGCAAGACCAGTCTGGGTGAGTCGATTGCACGCGCTACCGGCCGCAAGTATGTGCGCGTTGCCTTGGGCGGTGTTCAGGATTCAAGCGACATCCGCGGTCATCGCCGTACCTATATCGGTTCGATGCCCGGCAAGATCATCCAGGCCATGGCTAAGGTGGGAGTGAAGAATCCGCTGTTTCTTTTGGACGAAATCGACAAACTGGGTTCCGGAGTGAGGGGAGATCCTTCCGCGGCGCTTCTCGAAGTGCTCGATCCGGAACAGAATCGCGAGTTCGAGGATCACTACGTTGATGTCGGCTTTGATTTGTCCGACGTGATGTTTGTGGCCACAAGCAACAGCTATGCCATTGATCCGCCGTTGCTTGATCGTATGGAAACCATCGATCTGGCCGGCTACACCGAGGACGAAAAAGTTCACATTGCGATGGAGCACCTGTTGCCCAAGCAGATGCGTTTGAACGGACTCAAGAAGACTGAAGCCGAAGTCACGCAAGAAGCGGTCCTAGACATCATTCGCTTCTACACGCGTGAAGCCGGCGTTCGCGGGTTGGAGCGCGCCATCAGCAAGATCCTTCGCAAGATCGTTCGTCAGCAGTGCGAGCGGGAAGACGAGCTTGTCGCCAAGGCTGCAAAAGAAGCCTCCGACGAAAGCAAGGAAGGAGCCAAGACCGCAAAGCCTCGTGTGCGTAAGGTGCGTGTGACGCCCAAGAACTTGCACGACTATCTGGGCGTTCGCAAGTTCAGTTATGGTGTGGCGCCCACCGAAGCTCGTGTGGGGCAGGTCAACGGACTTGCGTGGACGAGTGTGGGCGGAGATACGCTGGCGGTGGAAGCCGTCTGCTTCCCGGGCCGCGGCAATGTGGTTCGCACGGGGTCTCTCGGCGACGTTATGAAGGAAAGCGTGCAGGCTGCCTTGAGTGTGGTTCGTGCGCGTGCCGTGAAGCTTGGCATCGATCCGGAAGTCTTTGCCAAGACCGATTGGCACATTCATTTCCCGGAAGGGGCTGTTCCCAAGGACGGTCCGAGTGCCGGTGCAGCCATTACGACGGCTTTGGCTTCTGCAATGACGGGGATTGCCGTTCGTAGCGACATCGCTATGACCGGCGAAATCACGTTGCGCGGTGAAGTACTCGAAATCGGTGGCCTGAAGGAAAAGCTTCTTGCGGCGGTTCGAGCCGGCATCAAGAAGGTATTGATTCCGGAAGAAAACGTCAAGGATCTCGAGGAAGTGCCCGACAATGTCAAGCAGGCCGTCGAGATCGTTCCGGTACGTTGGATTGACAAGGTACTTGAAGAAGCTTTGGTGAGCAAACCCACACCTCTGGAACCCAAGAAGGAAAAAGAGGTAGCGGCCGACGTTGTCGCACAGTCTCAGGAAGTTGATTCCGGTGAGGCGACGACGGCCGGAGGTCACTGCAACTGCTAAGTCGGTGAAGCGCTGACATTGCAACAGCGCCCGTTTGAGAGGATCTTGAGCGGGCGTTTTTCTTGGTGCGCCCAGCAGCGCACGTGTGTCTATGTGGTGAAAGTCCACT
>OHAO01001716.1_pt1 | contig 14700 bp, 10 predicted proteins | sample 1577151 | NCBI WGS metagenome assembly OHAO01 (sample SAMEA3541585, study PRJEB24748) | human gut metagenome | biome: human gut; feature: human-associated habitat; material: faeces | place: China | collected 2012 | reverse complement strand
GGCACAACAAAAAAGGACATCTATTCGAAAGAATAGGTGTCCTTTTTAGCACCTGAATCCGTCAGCTAACAGTCAAGTTTAAATCACTTCCTTATCACTGTTACCCTGCGCAAAGCTGTGCCCTATGGGAAGCTGGTAAATGGCGTTGATGTCTGTAAATTCGGCAAACAATGGGTTGTGTCTGCTACCGCTATGAAAAGGGCTTACGGTAAGGCAAAAGGCAGCGCCGTATCTCGCCCGCATTGACCATTTTTTGACCACCAACTGACCACCGACAGTGATTTTTATTGCCGGTGGTCAGTTTTTATCGTTGGCACATTGTTTTATATTGCTTGTGATAGGTGTGGCAGAGCAGTGCAGAACCAACAAAAAAGTGCAGCATATCATCAAATTACGCGTTGCGTCGTAGTTCTCCGACGCTAGGTGCCGGGGGGTTCGAATCCCTTCAGGCTTTTTTCTTTGTTGCATCGCACAAAATCAGCGAAGTCGATGACCGATTTTCCAGGTGCGTTTTATAGAGATGTCCAACCGTTTTAAGGCGGTTGGACTTTTTTGTCGGGCGCTTTGGGGCGAGTTTACCCTCCCCTGCCGCCCGATTTTGCAGTTTTTCAGCGAAAATTTCAACTTTTTTCTGCTGTTTTCAGAATGTTTTCAATTTCCTCGCAGCCAATTTCCTGTTGGCTGCGGGGATTTTTTGATTTTTCCGACAGTTTTCAGTTTGTTTTCAGGTTTTCCATTTTATACCTATTATAATAAGGAGGATTTCCACTATGAGCATCATTATCGGCATCGACCACGGCTACTATGCTATCAAAACAGCCCACTGTTCATTCCCGGCTGGGCTGACAAGCTACGGAGAACACGAACCCTACACCCGCCAAGGACTCTTAGAGTTTGGCGGGTGCTTTTTTGTTTGTGGCTCCGGGCGGCAGCCTATCCAGCGGGACAAGACCGTAAACGACAACTACTACCTGCTGACACTGGCAGCTATCGCAAAGGAGATTCAGCAACGCGGTTTGCCGCCCGAATGCTCGGTGCGCATTGCGGCGGGTCTGCCGCTGACCAGTTTCGGACGCGACAAACCCAAGTTCAGAGAGTATCTGCTGCGGAGCAAGCAGCCGGTGAACTACAAGTTCGAGGGCGTGGAGTACAGCATTACGATTGAGGAAGTTGCCATCTTCCCCCAAGGCTACGCCGCCCTTATGACCGAAACCGGGCTGTTGCAGGACGAGCCATCAATGCTCCTCATGGATTTGGGCGGCTGGACAGTGGACCTTATGCGCATCGACAACGCCATCCCTGCGGCTGACACTGCGCACAGCTTGGAACTCGGCATGATCCGCTGCGTGGATGATATTCGGGAACAGGTGCGGCGCGAAACCGGGCTGTCCCTCACGGATGCCCAAATCGAAAATATGCTGGCGGGTCACCCCTGCACGGTCAGCGAGGCGGTGCGTGGCATTGTGAATCAGCAGGGGCGCAAGTACACAGAGCATCTGCTGTCTGCCACAATGGAAGCGGGATTCGATTTGCACGCCATCCCCGCCGTGCTGCTGGGCGGCGGCGCATCGGTGGTGAGCCGCCACCTAAGTCCCAAAGACGGCCTTTGTAAGACGATTTTCCTGCTGGACGACAAGGTGAACGCGGTCGGATTCGAGCGTGCGTTGGCCGCCGTGTCGCGCCGCAAAAGCGAGGTATGAAACGACCGCAATATGTTTTCCGCCCGAACCTCAATGAACCGCAACACTGCCGCGCGTGGGCGTTGCTGCAACAGATGCCGCCTGCCAAACGCAAAGAGTTTCTGGTGCAGAGCATCCTTGCGGCAGAACAGACAAATAGGCTGGAGAAAAGCATCCGCAAGGTGGTGCGGAAGGAGTTGCAGGCAGTCAACATAACCAACGCTGTTCCAAGCCCACCGCCAGCGAATGCTATACCAGACTCTGCGCTCGATTTCTTATCTACACTTTAGAGGGGGTGATTCCAATGTTTTAATAATAGGTAGAAAAGCAGAAGGAAAAAGGAGGTTTATACATTATGAACGGTAAAAAAATCTTGTTTGGTGCAGCCTATGACGGGCTGCTTTTGTTTTTGATGAGGGGCGCCTATTAAGCACCTTCGCAGATGCGGCAAACATCCCCATCGGGAGTTGTGCCCTTGATCAAGTTCGTAGATATGTTCTCCGGCATCGGCGGTTTCCGCGAAGGACTGAGCCGTGCCGGAGGATTTGAATGCGTAGGACACTGCGAAATCGACAAATACGCCAACCGCAGTTACAACGCCCTGTTTGACACGAAGGGAGAGTGGTTCATTGAAGATGCCCGAAAAGCCGACCCCAGCACCATGCCGGACTTCCAGCTGCTCTGCGGCGGATTTCCTTGCCAGACTTTCAGCATTGCAGGATCCCGAAAAGGATTCGGAGATCCACGCGGCACTCTCTTCTTTGAACTGGCCCGCCTGGCTGAAGCCCGGAAGCCTCCGTATTTGCTTTTTGAGAACGTGGTGGGTCTCATCAATCATGACCACTGCAGGACATTTGCGACAATCCTCAACACGCTGGACCGACTGGGGTATGGTGTGGAATGGCAATGTCTTAACAGCAAAGATTTCGGCGTTCCACAGTCAAGAAACCGCGTGTACATTATCGGATATCTTGATGAGCGATGTCGAGGAAAAGTATTTCCTTTCACCGAAGCAACAGGAGGTTCTCTTATTCAAACCCACGGTGGCCACCAAGGGGAGCGCGTCTACTCCCCCGAAGGATTAAGCTGTACGCTGGCTGCCAATCCGGGTGGCTTCGGTGGCAAAACCGGGCTGTATGAGGTGGGCGTACCCATCAAGTGCGCAACCAAGACCGGCTACCAGTTGGCACAGGTCGGTGACAGCATCGACCTGAGTTACGCCACAGTCAACAGTCGGCGCGGGCGGGTTGGCAAGCAAATTGCCCACACCCTCACCACCGGCTGCCAACAAGGTACTGTTGACGTTTGCCCGGTCAAAAATCCCATCAAATCAGACCCGGCGCGAAACGCGGCCCGGACAGGAAAGCCCGGTGCACCCATGCACACCCTGACAACCAAGGACCGTCACGGCGTTCTGTGCGAGGGTCGCATCCGCCGCCTGACACCGCGCGAATGTCTGCGGCTGCAAGGCTGGGCAGATGACCGCATCGACACGGTGCTTGCCATCCAAAGCGATAACCAAGCCTACAAGCAGGCAGGCAACGGTGTAACAGTCAACGTGGTAGAGGCCATCGGGCGGCGCATTGCCAAGATGGACGCAGAACTGCGGGGTGAGGCGCTTGCCCCTTGATTTCCGTGACCAGTATTTTGGCTGTGAAATCGAACTGACCGGGATAAACCGCGCCACGGCAGCCCAAACGCTGGCCGACTTATTTGGCACCCGCGCCGAGCATTCCGGCGGTGGCTACGATGCCTACCGGGTCAAAGATTTGGACGGTAAAGAATGGAAAATCGTCCGGGACGGTAGCATCCATCCTGAATGCCGTAGGCGGTCTGTTCTTATCGGGGAAACCTACAAGGTTGAACTGAACTCCCCCAAACTCGAATACGGCGAGATGGAAAAGCTGCAGGAGGTTGTCCGTTCCTTACGCCGCGCAGGGGGCATCGTAAACGACAGCTGCGGAATGCACGTCCATGTGGATGCAAGCAAGCACACGCCGCAGAGCCTCAAAAATGTGCTGTCCATTATGTACTCAAAAGAGGATATTTTGTTTGCAGCTTTGAAAGTTAACCCTGCCCGCATTGATAGTTACTGTCAGGCGGTGGATGAGCCGATTCTGGAAGAAATCCGCAAGCTGCCCAGCGGCGCGAGTATGGATCAACTGAAAGATCGCTGGTATCAAGGGCGGGATGGGAGTGATTATCACTACCATTCGTCACGGTACAGGGCTTGCAATATGCATTCTGTATTCTATCACGGTACAATCGAATGGCGCCTGTTCAATTCCACGCTCCATGCGGGTGAAGCCAAAGCAAACATCATTCTGGCTATGGCGATCTCGGCGCAGGGCATCAACCAGAAGTACACGCAGTTCCGGAAAACGCCCATCGGGGATAATCCGGCGTTCACCTTCCGCACCTTTCTGCTGCGGCTGGGGCTGATCGGTCCTGAGTACAAAAATGTGCGGATGCACCTGCTGAAGAACCTGCCCGGTGACAAGGCGTGGCGGCATGATAAATCCCAGTACCCCAGCAACCAACCAAGACCCCGCACAGGCGAGGTCAGATAGGAGAAGAAATGTCGAAAAAAAAATATTTTGCCTATGGTTCCAATCTGAATTTTGAGCAGATGGCTTACCGCTGCCCGGAGGCAACCGCCGTGGGTATCGCCAAGCTGGACGGCTATGAGCTGGCGTTCCGGCGCGGCTACCTGACGATTTTGCCCAAAGAGGGCGCAAGCGTAGAAGGGCTGATCTGGTCTGTCACTGACCACGACGAATCACAGCTTGACTGTTATGAAGGCTACCCGACATTCTATGACAAGGAAACCATGACGGTCACGGATGCCGACGGCACACCGCACGAAATCATGGTTTACACGATGAACGCACCGTACCGCGACCAGTTGCTCCCGGTCAGCAGCCGTTACAATGCGGTTATTTTGCAGGGGTGCCACGATGCGGGCATCTCTCCGCAGCAGTTCTATGATGCTGACGAAAAATACCGCAAAGCCTACAAGGCCAGAGCCGCGCCCTGTCCCAAGAAACACGCTCCCGAACGCTAACCAAGCCCGCTGCACCGTGCAGTGGGCTTTTTCTTTTGCAACAAAAGGAGAACCAGTATGAAAAACAAACACAGGATAAAGCAGGGCTTGTCGCTGCTGCTGGCGGGAGGTCTTGCGCTCACAAATCTGGGCGCAGCGCTGCCCGCTTTTGCAGCGGATGCCCCCGCCACGCCGGAGACAGCCGAAGCGGTCACCCCCGAAACTGCCGAAGCGGACACCACGGCACCAAACCTTGTGCAGATTACCGAGAATCTTTACAACGATCTGCCGGACGCGCCTACCGGCAGTTACCTTGGCAGCATGGGTCTGCCCGTGGCAACCGGCGAAACAAAAATCGGTATCTCCGCGTGGGTTTCTGACCTGTATGACGGCGTAGATGCCCATATGGATGCCGATGCGCTGAACGCAGATGAGAACACGGTCACAATCGGCAAAACTCCCGGTACGGACTATGCCATTGTTCCACTGCTGGCGCAGGTCGAATACCCGGCAGACGGTGCGGTATCTGAAATCATACTGCCGGACGGTGTAGAGCTTTTAAGTTACCGCTCCACCGATTATGAGCCTATCCCGGCAGACGAGCAGGAGCAGGCTGAAATCCTGCACCGGACATACTCGGAGCAGTCGGCGGCAGCAACCGGTTTGTATGTGAAAGCCTCTGCCGATTTTACGGCGCAGCTGGTCTATACGGATTCGGACGGCAGTTCGCAGTCAAAATCTATCAATGTACAGATCAGCGGGGATGCTTCACCCACACAGATGTATGCCGACACCGGCGATAACGGCATTGCTGCCTATGCTGCAGGGCCGCCCCCGCCGTATGCCACCGGCAAAATCACAAGCATCGCCAAGGAGGGCGGCACATGGCTCATTTGGTTCAACGGTCAGGAAGCCTACTGCTGCAGCCACGGCCTGAACGGCCAGCCCAAGGGCTGCCCCACCTACAGCTTCTCTCATGTGTCCCGCCTTGAACCCGGCCAGTATACGCCCGGCAACCACTATGCAAACCAGGTCAACATCTGGGGCGGTCTTGGTCAGCTGAGTCTGGATATGCTGGATGACCGTCCTGTTGTGGCAAGCCTTGAAGATGATCCTGAAGGCGGCGAAGAACAGCCAAACATCCTTGGCAGTCTTTACGATGAAACCCAGCAGTGGATCATGGAAAACTATCCCGACAGCTACGCGGCGCAGACCTATATTGCTGCTGCAGAAGAACTCATAAACGGTACAGATGCACAGTCCGGGGAAAACGGCTACTACACCTACATCTATAACCCGCCCGCAGGGTATGCGTGGCAGGTTGTGGCGCTGGTCGGTGAAGAAATTGCGGGCGGCACTGAGATCCCGGATGTGCCGAGTGCGCCGGAACCGAAGTATTATTCTGCTGCGTGGACGGCTCCTGCGCAAAGCGCCAGCGACAGCTTTGATTTGACATTCACCGTCAACACGGATAAGTACCAGCTGAACACGCTGGAAAAGGTGGACGGGGCGGTCATTACCGTCACGCCCAGCCGGACCGGCGGCAATGTGGACGGCGGCAGCTGGCAGATGACCCCTGCCGGGGCACAAACAATTACCACAAGCGGTCACACACAGGATGATAGTTTTCACCTCAACGGCGGTGACGGTTCTGCCACATGGACGGTGCATTACGAGGTATCAAAAAGAAGCACCAGTACACTTTCCGGGCAGGAAGGACCGTTCGCCAGCCAAGCCGAAGCGGATGCCGCTGCCGAAGCCGCCAAGAATGCAGCCATCGGGCAGCTGCAGAACGAAGCGCAGGGCATGGTGGACGCCGCTATTGCCTCGGCGCGGGCGCAGCTTGCCAATATTACATTCAGCTACGATGAAATCACCATCCCTCATGGCTTTGATTCCACGCCCGGTGCGCTGGGCAGCCACCAGACCATTACCGTTCCTGCCAACAGTTCGAACGATTACCAGATGAAAAACGACGAATGGTCGGTAAAGGTCAGCATCGACAAAATCGACAGCGAAACCAAGCAGCGCATCCGGGGTGACGCCGAATTTAAGATTTTTGAGTGGGATGTGGTTCGGCAGTGCTATATCCCGTTTGGCGGATACAACCGGTACAAGGTTGAGCGCCAGAGCGATGGCACTTACAAGGTCATCAACCACAGCAATTATGCCAATGGTTCTGACAATATCTATTACACCCAGCGCAACGAGGGCAAGTTCGTCATCGTGGAGAGCCGCGCACCCAGCGAGTATTACGGCGATTGGACGGATGTGACCAAACCCGGCACGGCAGGCTCTGTTCTGGGCAAGCGGGCGTATGCCTTTGAAATTACCAAAGCACAGGACGGTCAGACGATTTGGCTGGGCAACGCCGATTATAACGCTGACATCAGCACGACCAACAGCGGCGGTACGCTCATCGACACCGGCGAGGGCATCGTAACTATCACTTTTGGCAGTCGCAACGCAGATAAGACCTACGCCACAGACCCCACCGGCATTGCAAACAACGAAGATTCCTACACCATGCACGCCAATGCCGACAAGATGCAGAATGATCGTGTCCTCGGCAATATTCTACTGACAAAAGTTGACTTGGACGCCGCGCGGTATCTGGCTGCGGGTAGCAACGGAGATACCACGCTGGAAGGTGCTGTGTACGATCTGTACGCAGCTGGCACCATTGAGCACCCGGACGGTGTTTCGGGTGTGGTGGATTACTCCAAAATCACCGATGCCAACGGCGCACCTATTTGGCACACCACGGTTCTCACCAACGGCGGCTGGGATACCGATTACCTGCCCATTTTGCAGAAAGACCGATTGGTAGCGTCTGCCCAAATCAAGGACGGCAAGTTGGCTTTTGCCAACCTATATATGGGCAGATATTACCTTGTGGAACGCGCCACAGGGCTGGTGCTGCCCATAGATGGCAACGGAAAACTGTACATTACTGGAAAGTACCCACAGCTTAATAAGAAACTGGAACGCACCGGCAAATACAGCAGCCTTGCTACCAAGGGCGGTGAGTACACCGACTACATCTACAAAAACCAGTATTCTGCCGTAGCCGAGAGCCGCAAGCCGGACGGCAGCAAAGCGTGGGATGGATACTATCTCTCCTACGCTAAGGGTTATCTTTGTGACGAAGTCAACCACTACAAAACGCTGTCTTACGCGGATGAATCCACCTACCACATCCACGCCGAGCAGGAAAGTCAAGACGAAGTCCTCAAATCCGGCTTTAGTTTGCAGAAGTTGGTATCCACCACCGGTCAGCCAAGCCCTGCACTGAAATTGGAAGGCGCGGGCTTTACGGTTTACCGCATTTCCAAGTTAAGCAAGGCGGCGCAGTTCAAGCAGAACCCGGATGGCAGCTACAATGCACAAAGCATTTTGGACGCCTACCGCAAGGACAACTACGATAACGCCACACTAAAATACGATTTCACCGCCGAGGGGCAAGCCATTGCCAATATGTTCGAGGACGACACCGATACGGTCAACGCCTATAACGCGACCTTGACCGCAGACGGCGACTACGCCAACGGCAAAGGTAACGGTTGGATGCCCACGGATCAGCCCGCCGAGTATAGGCTGGGAGAAATGTTCACCAACGATGAGGGCGTTTTCCGCGTGGAGGGGCTGCCCTATGGGCAATACCTTGTCGTGGAAACCACCATCCCCAAGGATGTGTTCCAGTGTGATCCGTTCATCGTGACAGTGGACGCCAACAGCCCGCAGAGTCGATTTACGGTTCCGGCTGGCAGTGTTACCACCGCCAGCAACGATTATATGACTTTTAATGTGCTGGACGAGGAATTGGAGGGCTATTTACAGCTTATCAAGACCGACACAGAAACCGGCAAGGCGGTCAAAATTGGCAACACAGCCTTTGCGCTGTATCGACTGGACGAAAAAGACCGCAAGACCCGCATTTCCATGATCGACCCCGCCAGCGGCAGCGCCACCAAGAAAACGGATGTGTTCTACACCGATGCAGACGGTCTTATGAAAACACCCGAAAAACTGCCTCTGGGACGCTATCTCATTGAAGAACTGCAAGGCCCGGAAGGTTATTTCAACGATCCTGCCTACTCGGTAGAATTTGAAATCAAATCCGACCGCGTCTGGCAGGTCGTGGGCAATGCTACTAACGATATGGATGAGTACATCGTCACGGAAAAATACTGCAATCACGAAACACTCGGTCAGCTTACCATCCGTAAGCTGGGCAACGTCTTGACCGACTACCAAGATGGACAGTTCATCTACACGCAGGACAACCTCGCAGGAGCGGTGTACGAAATTCACGCTGCAGCCGACATTGCCACACCCGACCGCCAAGGTACCTACTGGTACAAATCCGGCGATTTGGTGGCAACTGTTACCACCGGTACGGAAGGTCAGGTGGATGAAGTAAAATTCAGCCCCACCCGCACGCAGGCAACCTATGATTTCTTGAAAGTTTCCCATGATGGCACCAAAGGCGAAGTGGCTGTGACCCTGCCGCTGGGCAAGTACACCATTACCGAGGTTCAAGCACCGTATGGTTTTGTGCTGACCCAGCAGAGCTACACTGTGGAATTCGGCTGGGACAACCAGAAAAATGACATTGTGCTGGCAAAAACTATTGTCAGCCACGAGCAGGACGGCGACAAGGAATGTTCGTACAGCATTGTGAATGTCAAGGATGCCTCGGATGCCCACAAGAATGGGCAGACACTTGTGTTTGAAAATGCGCGGGTGCTGCCCACGCCCGAAAAGCCCGGCGATAAAGTCAGCAAAATCGGTGTAGGCATTTACAAGCAGGACCGAGAGGCGCTGACCTATCTGGCAGGAGCCGTATATGAACTCTACACTGTGGATGACATTTTCTCTGCAGACGGTACAAAACTGCTGGATGCCGGTGCAAAGCTGGCAGAAAGCAGCCCCACCAACGAAAGCGGCTTTACTTGGTTTGATGTGGATATTCCCATCCACGCAGAAACTTATCCGGATTCCGGCAACAGTGGTAGATACCAGATTGTTGAGGTAAAAGCCCCTGCGGGTTACCTGCTGGACAGCACGCCGGTTGATGTGGATTTTACCTATGAGGGGCAGCAGACCCCTTGGCAGATTGTGGACGGCGCCAATACCAACCTGCGAACAACAGTGGATATTTCCAAACAGGATATTACCAACAGTAAGGAACTGCCCGGTGCAAAGCTGGAAATCCGTGCTGCAGACGGCAATCTGGTGGAGGGCTGGACTTCCACAAAAACGCCGCACACCGTGCGAGGTCTGGAGCTGGAAAAAGCGTACACCCTGACCGAAACTTGTGCCCCGGACGGCTATGCCGAAGCCGAAAGCATCGTGTTCAAGCTGGTGCAGAACGGTACAGAGCAGGTCAATGAGGTGTATGTGAAAACGGACGATGACTGGTCGAAAATGAATGGTTCAACCATTGTCATGCAGGACGCGCCGGTGCTGGATATCGACAAGACCGACATTGCTGGTAATCTGCTGCCGGGGGCTACGCTGACGATCCGTGATGCAAATGATGAAATCATCGACACTTGGACAACCGACTACAAAACGCATAGTGTTCCCATCTCGGATGATTTCCTCAAACTGTCGGACGACAGCAAGGAGTACATCTACACCCTGACCGAAGATGCCGCCCCGGCCGGCTTTGAAATTGCCGAATCAGTGCAGTTCAAGGTACAGCAGGCAGACAAAAATGTTTGCCTGTTCGTCCGCGAAAATGTCGATGCCGAATGGGTGCGCGCTGACAAACGGTTCATTCAGATGATAGACGAAGCCACACCCCGCGAGGAAACTCCCGCGCCCACGCCGACACCCACACCGCAGCCGACGCCCGCTGCAACCCCGGCGCCTACTCCTGCGCCCACGCCGCATAAGGTGCAGACCCTCCCGCAGACGGGAGATGGTTTCCCACTGCTGGCTATTGTGGTCGTGTCTCTTGCGTCTGCGACAGGTATCGTGCTGCTGACCGTTAGGCAGAAAAATGCGCTGAAAGAAACTTCTGATGAGGAGGATGTCGATGAAAGTGCTGATCGTTGAACCCGGAAAATACCCCCGCGAAGCCGACATTGAACACACCCTTGAAGCCGAGCAGGCAGTTGTCGGCGGCACCATCGAGGCCGTGTACCCTTGGCGGGATAGCGCCTGTATCGTCTGTAATGACAACGGCATTGCAGAAAACCTGCCGCTGAACCGTATGCTGAGCGACTATGACATCATTCATGGCACGTTTTTCGTCTGCGGGCTGACCAGCAACGATTTTACTGACCTTACCCCGCAGCAGATGAAGCGCTACGAGGAACTGTACCACGATCCGCAGCTGTTTTTCCTGCTGGGCAAGACCCTGTGCGTGGAACACACCACGCCTGAAGAATACTCCCGTGTTATGACCCCGCCGTCGAACACAAAAGAATCCCCGGAGCGCTGATATGAATATCACCATCCTAGCCCGCAGCCCGCCTGCGGGCTTTTTTCTTTGTCCGAAATCATCCAACAAGCAAGGAGAAGAACTAATGAACGACATTTTTGAAAACACCGAAACCATGAAAGAAAACGAGCATCCCCGTTTTTACACCGCAGAATCCGTCATGCGCGGGCATCCCGACAAGCTGTGCGACCTTATTGCCGACAGCGTGCTGGACGCCTGTCTGCAGCATGATCCCGCCAGCCGCGTGGCCTGTGAGGTAATGGCAACCCACGGTCACATCATTGTAGCAGGCGAAATCACGACCTCGGCCAAGCCCGACGTGTTCAACATCGTCCGCGACACCCTGCGCGATGTCGGCTATGACCCGAAGGCGTACCAAATCGACTGCTACATCCACGACCAAAGCCCCGACATTGCGGGCGCTGTCGAGCCGGAATTGGCTGAGGGAGAGGACGAGGACACCCTCGGTGCAGGCGATCAGGGCGTTATGGTCGGCTACGCCTGCAACGAAACGCCCGAATACCTGCCGATGCCTGTGGTTGCTGCCCAGCGCCTTGTAACGCTGTTGGAAATTTCCCGCATGACCGGCCTCATCCCGGACATCGGCCCGGATGGCAAGGTGCAGGTCACGATGGAATACAACGGTGATACCCCCGTGCGCATCACCACAGTGGTCGTTTCTGTCCAGCACAAAGAGGATACCGACATCAATAAGCTGGCGGATCTGCTGGACGAATATGTGTTCCCGCTGGCCTTTGACGGTATGCCCGCCGATGATGCGGAAATCATCCTGAACCCCAGCGGTAAGTTTGTGCAGGGCGGTCCGGATGCCGATACCGGCTTGACCGGGCGCAAGCTCATGGTGGACAGCTACGGCACATTTGCACCCCACGGTGGCGGTGCGTTCAGCGGCAAGGATGCCACCAAGGTAGACCGCAGCGGCGCATATATGGCGCGGTACATTGCCAAAAACATCGTGGCAGCGGGCTTTGCCCAGCGCTGTCAGGTCACGCTGGCCTACGCCATCGGGGAGAAAGAGCCTGTCATGGTGGATGTGAATACGTTTGGCACAGGTGGTCCCTGCGAGGATGATTGCCTGTCGGCCGCTGTGCGCAAGGCGTATGACCTGACCCCTGCGGGCATCATCAAGCAGTTGAACCTGCTGAACCCCATTTACAGCCGCACGGCGGCGGGCGGTCACTTCGGGCGCGAGGATTTTCCGTGGGAAAATGTTGAACATATGAGTGACCTCGCCGCTTACATTGTGTAATTGCCGCGCGTCAGTAAAGAACAAATCCGTGCCGCCAATCAGATGACGGCAATCGAGTTCCTGCGGCGGTATAGACCCGGTTCGCTGGTGAAAAGCAGCGCGCGGGGCGAGTACCAGCTTGCGGAGCATGACAGCTTCAAGATAAACGGCGAATCAAGTGTCTGGCACTGGAAAAGCCGCGACATCGGCGGCAAGTCGGCGCTGAAATATTTGATTTATGTGGAAGGTGTACCGTTTGTAGAGGCGGTGCAGCTGCTGTGTGAGGAAAGCCCGATGTACATCCCAGTACAGCATGAAGCGGTGGAGCGCGAACGCCCGCCGTTCCGTCTGCCGAACCCTGCACCGAATAATGACCGTGTGACGCGGTATCTGCTGGGGCGAGGCATCTCGCTGCCCACGATTCGCTACTGTATTGAGAGAAATATTCTGTACGAAAGTGCAGAATATCACAACTGCGTTTTCTTGGGCAAAGACCCGCAGGGTGTGCCGAAATATGCGGCTCTGCGCGGTATTTATGACTATGGGAAACCGTTCAAGCGCGAGGCTCCCGGCAGTCAGAAGCAGTACGGATTCTGCATCCCGCCGATGCAGCCCGGCACTACCGTGGCCGTGTTTGAAGCCGCCATAGATGCCATGGCCGAGATGACGCTCTGCGGCGATGCGGCGGACAAGTACCGTCTGTCGCTGGGCGGGGTTTCATCCTCCGGCAAGGAGCCTTTGGCGTTACAGGAATTCCTGCGCCAGCACCCGGAGATCACCACGATAGAACTGCGGCTGGACAACGATGCCAAAGGGCGTATGGCGAGTGTCGGCATTCAGAACTTTTACCGAGAAAAGTATCAAGTTTGCGACCTGCCGCCCGACATCGAGAATGGAGATTACGCTGATATGGCAAAAAACAACCTGATGGCAAGAACTGCCGCCCACCGCGCGGCGCCTTGCCGATAGAGAGAGAAATCAACATGAAAGTCAGAAATCGTTCGCCCACTTATAGGGCATAAACAGGAGGTAAATCGTTATGGCTGTGTTCCGTGTACAAAAGACGCAAAATTATACCATTATGTCCAACCATCATCTGCGCAACAAGGCTCTTTCGCTCAAGGCGAAGGGGCTTTTATCTTTGATGCTGTCCCTTCCCGAAGATTGGGATTATACCACGCGCGGGTTGGCGTCCATCTGCAAAGAGGGCGTGGACAGCGTGTGTGCCACCGTGCGCGAGTTAGAAGCGGCGGGGTATATTATCCGCCGCCGCATCCGCGACAAGAACGGTCAGATGCGCGGTATGGAGTACACGGTTTTAGAGCAGCCACAGCCCCCGGAACAGGGTCCCGAAGAAGCTGCGCCTAAGTGTGCTCAACCAAAACAGGCAGAGCCTAAACGGGAAAAACCTGTACAGGAAAATCCTGCACAATTAAATACTAAAGAAATAAATAAAGAAGAAACAAATAACGTATCGAATCCTATCCGCGCGGCGGGCCAGCGGGCAGAGTACCGCGCCCTGCTGCTGAAAAATATCGAGTATCCGATTTTGGCGCAGAATAACCCGATGGATACGATGCGATTGGATGAACTGGTGGAGTTGATGCTGGATGTGGTTTGTTCCAAACGGGCGGCTATCCGCATTTCGGGTGAGGAAATGCCTGCCGAAGTAGTAAAATCTCGATTCCTAAAATTGGGCGCAGAACACATCCAGTATGTTCTGGATTGTCTCAAGGACAACCCGCCCCGCATTCGAAACATCAAGCAATACTTACTGGCGGCGCTGTACAATGCGCCGCTGACGATAGAAAATTACTATGCCGCGCAGATCGACCATGACCTGTGCGGCAGAAATTGAGGTGATGCAATTTGCAGATGAAATTTTATTCTCCCTTGACTGCGGACTTTTTCCCGAATGACACCGAGGATTTGGACGATGACTACAGCGAATACGAGGGTATCCCTTACACCGGCAAGGAATTGACCGGCTACCGCGATGTTATCTACGAGGATGTCAAAGATTTTTACGGCGACCTGATGCGATATTACCGTGAGGACGATTCCGTCCGCCGCAAGGTCGTCCGCGCCATTCCCACGGTGGACGAGGTGAACGGTGAACTGGTCGGCTCCCTGTGGGTCGATACGGACGCACCGCTTACCGCCGAGGAACAGGCCGTGTTCTGCGCATATATTTCCGGCCAGTACAGCGACGGCTGGGGCGAGGGCCTTGAACAGAGGGAAATCGATGTTGGGGACGGCAAGTTATACGTCCATT
>OHAO01001714.1_pt1 | contig 14708 bp, 4 predicted proteins | sample 1577151 | NCBI WGS metagenome assembly OHAO01 (sample SAMEA3541585, study PRJEB24748) | human gut metagenome | biome: human gut; feature: human-associated habitat; material: faeces | place: China | collected 2012 | reverse complement strand
ATAAGAGGGAAAGAATAAAAAATCAGAGCCGTGACACAGTTCTGTTTACACTACCCGATTGTCCCCTCTTTCCGGGGTTATTTGATTAATATTTAACTGGTCCCGATTTTAACGGGACACTAATGACCTTATTTATGAAGACACCTTTGTCATTACCTGTAACTTGAACAACTACGGCATCTTTATCAATCATATCCATTAACTCCTTTTGAGAGCGGATATACAGGAATTGATTAGCTTTCTTGCCATAATACATACAAATTATACAGTTGTCAAACTTGACTCTATTCCATATTGACGGAGAAATATACAGAATACCACCTCTTGCACTACAACGATGTACATATTTACCATTCTTGGTCTGTAGATACTTTGAGCCCTTTTCGACGAATTCTTTTTCTGTCATCTGTGGATCGCCAACATTTTCCTTTACACTATTATAGAATCTCATGCGAACAAGATAGTTCTCGTCCACAATAGAGTCTCTATCAAAAGCTCGTCCAAGCAATGCACTGAGTCTTGAAACATCATCCTCTGTAGCATCCTTTGTTTCCAATGTAGTTGCTTCCTGTTTGCCAACATTAAATGGACGTTGTTTCGTTTCATCAGGATTATACCCCATATAGTTCTTTCTTCTTGTATTTTGATTTTTACCATGGGCAAAATCCACATCCTGTTTATAGGATTCTCTGTCTGTAGAATCTCTGTGTTGTGAGCGTTCGTTGTAATCTCCACTATGTCCGCTTCCATACGAAGATGATTCGTTATACTCTGAAGAGGGTTTGCCATGTTGTTTAGACGAATAGGAATCTGCATTACATCTATTATTTCCTTCATTAGAGTGATAAGAAGAATTGGTGGATGAAGCATGTTGCTGTTCATTTCGTGTACAACCTTCCTGAAAATCTTGCTCCTCGCTATCCGAATCTTCTTTATCATCAGATTTATATTTCTGATAGCTATCTATATCGTCGTCGTCATCGTCGGTGTCGCAATATTCTTCCTCATATTTATCTTCTTCGTCACCATCATTGAAATTACTATCATGTTGATTTGATTGCTCAGAAGACGAAGACTCTGTTGAATCATGATTTCCTGCCATACTTTCATTTTCTTCAGACTCTTCCTCTGTTTGTTCAGAATAGGTGGTAGTACTTTCCTCTACTTCGTCTTGGTCTTCTTCAGAATTGTAATCCGTTTCGTCTTCGGATTCTCCATCTTCACCTTCGTTAATTTCACTACGAGTATTTGTACCAAAAGTTGAAGCAACATCCTCTTCTTCTTCGTCTTCTTCATATGAAAAATGAACTCCCTCTGCAATAGTTACATTGAGTTTCATTAAAATATCATTGAATTCAGCACTTTTGCTAACCTCGTAATTGACATATTGTTCAATGAGATCAACTTGGTTGCTTTCATCAGCCTCAAAGATTGCTTCAAGGACATTATTGTCGAGATCTATATCAAGATCGTTTACTAAGTCATATATAAAATCCTTAAATACACGACGTCCCATCCAGTCCCTAACAAAAAACAATTCTTTATCATTTTTGTGGTACTGGATGCTTGAATCCTTCAATATTCCTTTATAGTTTAGTGTGATGGAATCACATTTATGGAATATTAGTTGATCAAGATCTGAACAGAAATGTTCGTATTTATCTTTCCAATTATCTGGCTCAGAAACAGCTGCAACAATGAGCAATGGAAGACGCAACTTTTGCTGCATTTCCTCTGTTGTAGGTTCGTCAATAACCTCAGGAGATAATTCAAAATCATCTTTGCTCAAAGCTTTAATTCCAAAAATCTTACAGAAGGAATCGAAAACTAAGGTTGAGTCTATGTATTCTTGTGACATAACCTTCTCATTCTTACCAAACAGTTGTCTAATCTTATCATCCTCAATGTTAAGCACCAACAGATTACGTAATGGCACAAAAACGCCTTTGCCGTTTCTCCATATAGAATTGTCATCATTCAAGTATTTGTTTACAAGGATATGATCTATTGAATGCTTTGTAGATAACCATCTTAGTATTGTCTGCCTTTTTTCCTTATTTTTAGTTCTAAGAAGACATTCTATACAATCAGAAAATGACAGAGTTGTTGCAAAATCCAAATTGTCTAAGATATTATTTACCTCATCTGTTGAGAAGATTTCTTCCAAAGGCATTCTATTCTCATAGAAAGGTATCATGCCCTTTACGTAACCATCACAAATTAACCTTCGACTGTATATTTCAATTGGTTTCTTGACTTCATGCTTCTCACGATTACCTGTTGGTATTGTAGCATAATTATTTAACTCTTTTGCTATTGAATCATTAATACCACCTGCGATAATATGGGTGCGATTTGCATGTATTGTCAGATATTTTGTCCAAAAATATAATGTGAACTGATAGTTGTCACGCATGTATGAAAGATGCTCAGAATGGAAATCATAGACAACCTCCATATCTTTGAACAAACTTCTGAAATCCTTAGGATCTGGATTTTCTACAGGCAGATAATTCTCGCTCAAATATATCAAAGGAATACCATATTTTTCAAAATTACAGCGAGGTTGATATGCAGTACCTTCAGTAAGTTCTTTGGCTTTATGGTACTGACCATCCTTGCCAAGAAGTAAAATCTCCTTAACTTTAACCTTTGTATATAGGCTATAATTTAGTGTATAATCCATAGCCAAATCATAAATGAAACGGCTATGAATTGCTTCTATGTTTGATATATTATCTTTTTGAAGATACAGATACCATTCTAGTTTTTCTGTCTTCCATTCGTCTATGGTCTTGAAAGAACGGAAAGACTCAGTCTTTTCTTCCTTGCAATCATCTACTATTTCTCTGAGTAAGCGCATTACATCAGGCGACTTTTTGTAGAAGCTTGCAATCTCATCTTCTATGATAAGATAAGGATATGGTTCTGCCCCATAGCAATCATTAAAGAGAACATCCTTTAAAGGACGGAAATCATCATCTCCACCTTTAACTACAACATTCATCTGCTTTAATTTTTTGAGCGTATCATCCCATTCTCCATCAGCATGAAAATAGTCATAATATCCAGCTAACAGAGAAACAATATCTTTATCTTTTATTTCTGCAAGATTAGGAAGTACACTGTTGAATATAATATCCTTGTTGTCTGAATTTACTCCCAACTTAACAAAATATTCTTTCCAATCTTTTATCTCTTGTATATCAGCATCTTCATAGAGGTATGAGTCAGATGTAAAGACAGCAGTCTTATCATATTTCTTGACCATATTCTCCATGCCTCTACCTTCTTCCATATATGCGTTAGATATATAGATTGTATCATCAATCTTATGTGGAGATTCTACACCATTATTGTTAGTGCCGTATATTTTAAGATTTTTAATCTTCTTGTAATTCTTTGAATCTATATCATCTTTATTATTATGCATAAATCGATGGAAGGAAATATTTGCTTCCTTATCATTGATGCAATCTTCATGAGATGTTAATTCATCAAGCAAAATATCTATAATGCTTTTGAAAGTGTATTTCTTTACTTCCAGCTTTTTGCACAGCATTGGGTATGTTGAGAAGATTTTATTGTATCTTTCGTCTAACATATATACAAAATCTTCAGGTGTCCAGTCTGCTTCAATTACGTCTTTCAACTCTTCATCATAGAGATATACGTCAATAGTACGATCTGTAACCTCATTCCAAACATCATATCGATATAGAGGAAGGTGTACAAAACACTCATAGTTGTTATCTTCAAAGATGAGTTTATAATTTTCTCCAAGATATGTAAGGAAATCAATACTCTCTACAACATCGTTATCTGTTTCTGTACCGCCAATATCCTTACAAATGCTTTTGGCATTTTTAGCAACAACACAGTTGTAGAAATTCTCCTGGTTAAAGTCATAAACATGGAATACATCTGAAACAAATTGTTTGAAGTCATTAATGTCCTCGATGCCGTCAAAATATTCGTTGTCGAGTTTATACATCCAACCATTTTGAATCCAACTTTTAGATTGATAGACCGAAAAGTCGTCATTGGCAAAGAATATAACATCTTCTGAAAGAATGTGCTCGTTCTGATTCTCTTTGTCGTATGTCCACAAAGAAAAATCCTTCAGTACGTTTTTATTGAAGCATTCCTTATGGGCATAGCAATAGTGGACAAAATCTATGTGGTTTTGTCCTAACTCATTTATTCCATCTTGAATATCAGAATCCTTTAAGAGTACATCTTCAACGTAGCTCTTGAGACTAAAGTCTTTTACTCCAAAATTCTCCTTAAAGTATTCTTTTGCTTTTGGAGAATAGTTTTCTGACAATAAATTTACCCAAGATTCCTGAACCCAGCATTGATTTGATAGCTCTTCACCATCTTTGTGGTAAAAATAAACAATTCTCTTAAAGTCTTCAATTACAGTAGAATTAAATCTTATGGCAGGAAATTTCTTATATGATGGAGTAAAACCAACATTTTGCGCCATAAAATTGAAGAAGCCATATGATGTCTTTGGATCTTTCAATCGTGTAAGCGTATCATTGATGTTTTTATCATCACGAAGTTCACTATCCACAAAGGCATCTGGATTAAACTGGCGAAATATGTTGTTCTTTATACTTTCCCAGACCTTGTTATCTTTAAAATAACTCCTTGTACCTTTAGATAGGCGTGGAAGATAGTCATCAAATGCTTTCAAATCATCATAATAATCATCTGTATCATAATAGATGTTGTTTGCTGATTTGAGCTCTTCACCAGTCTCTGTAAGAAGAATGTCCTTATTCTCGAAATCTGTAATATAATCTTTAGTAACAAGAAAGTTCAAAAAATTGTAATTATTATTCTCTTCAGATAGCCATTTTGCGAACTCTTCTTGCTCGCATTGTGTTAGTAAAACATTTTCATCAAATTTATAAGCATCTGAGACATAGCACTCTAAAAATCTGGCAATATTTGGTTTGAGGCACAGGTTTTCTGTGTCTCTTAAATCAGGATGAACAAACGAATCTGTCCAATCTGTTATTTCCAATAATTTTTCATCAGACAATATACCAGCACAAGTGATGCCTGTCGTATCATAATTTACATTGTTCACAGGAATTAGTATAGTATTTCCCTCTTCATTTATGATAGGAATAATACTTTCATTATCTAATTCACCTTCGAATCCTTCTCTAAACTCTGTTATGAATTTTAGAACGTCTTCATCGTCGTCATGCTTGTTCTCTAATTCTTCAAAGTCTGGTATGAGACTAAATACTGACTCGTAATCAAATTGTCCCTCTTCCAACAGATCATGGATCCATTTGAAAAACTGTTGACCTGCAATTTTTGCGATTGCATGGTTGATATTTTCCTTTGGCTCAACGTTATCACGTGGTCCTGTTGGAATCATGTCTGTATTCATAAGGAAGCCAAATCCTAATTTAGCCTTCTTTGCTGGAAGATAGCAATATAGACATGAATTTTCAACAGGGCAGAGTTTGTTCCCTTCTCTACGGCATGCAAAGCCAACAGAAGTCTTATGAAAATTATAGTACTTTTCAGGAATTTTTCCGTCACCTTTTTTAATGCGTCTATTGAGTTCTTCTGTCAGTTCTGGAGATATAAACCCTACGTATTTTTCTGGATCAGACACGCACCATTTGTCATTTTGCTTGACGCGCACAATAGATGGAGTTTTTTCCCCATTCATATATACGCTTACACTATTGACATAAGGGATAAATAGAATAACTCGTTCTGTTTCAAACACATCAGAAAAGAGCTCTTCGTAATTTTGTTCTCCTGTATGTAGAATGTCTGATTCTGTTGGACGCAGAGCTATTTGCACACGATATTTATCGTCTGCATTATCCATTACTTCCAAAATTTCATTGTCAACATTCTTGTCTTCTGTCCATATAGGAAGTATCTGCCAAGCTGTATCTTCAATATTCTTGGTGTAATCATAGTCAAATCTGAATTGATAATCACCTGTTCGAAGAAGTACATAATTATTATCCAAGAACACCGTTTTAAATCCGATACCCTTGTAACCGATGGCTTCTACATTATCAGTCTTTTCTTTATCATTTATACTACAAATGGCTTCAATGTTTTTGGCATTGAAGTAATCGCCAGAATGCTGAAAAATCAAATAATTATCTGTAATATGAAACACTACTTCTACCGGTATTTTCTGTTCATTTACCTTCTGAGGATAGTCATTTGCATTTTGGAGTAACTCATAAATGAAAACTTCTTTTCCACTTGCAGTAAGCTGATTCTTGATAGTATCAAGTGTATTGACAATCATTTGTGATGCTCTTGGATCACAATTATACATGTCTTTATACAACATATTAACTATATCTTTTGGCAAAACTGGAGTTATTTCTAGTTTTGTATCAACTTCAAAGACATAATTCGGCTCAGACTTGACCATAATCCATGAAAAACGATAATAACAATCGTCTTTAATGTTTTGGGCAAGATTGTCATCAACCTCAATGGTGAAAGCCTCAGAGTTTTCTGGCTTATATTTTATCTTTGAAAAATCAGAACGACGAATGTCCGAAACCAGATAGCCTGATTCCTTCTCATTAAAGCGACCGATGAAGTATTTATCATCCAGTTTGCGCTCGGTGATAAACTGTTGTTCTTCTTTTGTCAAAGAAGTTATATTTATAGTTGTATCTTTAGACATTTCGATAACGCTGTATTATTGAACATGAGATTATTGAGTTTATAAAAGCTCAACAATCTCATATGTTTATTTTATTTTCTGTAATATATCACCGAACTTGGCGTAGTTGACTACTACACCGTCATCGAGATCGAAACTGATGGCTTGCTCGGCTACTACCTGAAGGCGCTCGTGGTATTCACGGCATTCGTCGAGTTGCTTCTGCAGAGTCTGCAGCTGCTTGGTCTCCTTGGTAGAGAGTTCTGCACGGCGAGCATCGAGCTTATCGATTTCTGCCTCCAAATGTTCGATGTAAGGGAGAAGATACTTGGATCTTACTCGCTCTGCGGTATAGGCATTCATACGATGCATGTAGGCGATGACCTGGAAGGCGCCCTTCTTGGATGAGAACAGCCAGTAGATAGGCCGGTTCTGATACATCTTCTTGTGGTCTTTCCAGAAGTCCTTCACGAAGTATTGCTCCAGTGTCTTGCCGAGGCATTTTTCCACGTAGTTCAGGTTTGCCACATGATCCTCGTTGCCCAATGCCACACGGATGAAGTCGGCAAAGCGGGCTGAGGCGTTGTCAGAGAAGCCACAGTCGTTTGGCATGAGCGGCATGATGCCATCGTCGTCTATTGCCCACTGTTCACCCTTGTATTCGTAAGGAGCAATCTCCTCGTCGGTTGGGTTAGGGTGGGCGATGTGGAGTCCCGGCTTGTCGAGACGGTAGCGTCCGAGCATGCAGCCCATAGCATAGCTGATGAGTTGCTTGGTCATTACATCCTCGTTCCAGGTTATGCTATCCTCTTTAACATTGATTTCTCCCTGCTGAAGGATAGTGATTTCATTCAGTGGAACATCAGGAGTCAGCTCATCTTGCAGACCATAGATGTCGATGAACTGGCGGTTGAGCTCTTCCTCGTTCTTATGCAGCTGCATGAACTTGCACTCCCACTTCGTCTTGTATTGCTCCATGCGCCATTCCAGACTGCCGAGCTTTGGGGCAGCAGGGGAGATGCTGATATGTTCGCCCGTCTCCTCGAAATGCTTCTCTATCTTGTAATCGAGGTTCTCCGTGTAGGTGGAGGTGTCGATGGATAGAAGCTCGTTGCGCTGGAAATCCCAGGAAGTTTCGTGGGCGTCCCAGTCGGATTTGCTGATGGTAACACAATCTTGTACAAAATATGTTATCTTTTCACTATTAATGTATAGCAGTGGTAAATTTCTGATTTCTCCAGCTTGCAAATTTAAAGTAGGAGATAAAACAGATAGATAATATCTTGTACATTTTGACTGCAAGAAAGCCATCAAAAAAAATAATACCTCTTTATTAGAAGCAAATATTGTAGGGCTTGCAGAATTAAAGATCATTCCTGCATGAGAAAATCTTAAAGCAATTATAGATGACGAGGATATTCTACTCCAGCAGATGCCTTCTCTAAAATAGTATTGGCGACTGGGTAGATGATTTCCGCTATTTAACAACTCATTATATGAGTTGTTGTCAAATTTAATAACATACTCTAAATTTCCATACCATTTCCTTATTGTTCCGCCCTTAGTTGTTGGAACATATTTACTTAAACTTTCAGAGAGTTCTTTTTGAGAGGTTGCGTTAAATTTTATATACTTATAGTCTATTTCATAAAAGAATCTCAAGTATTTGTCATTATTGCCAGTATCAAGCCCAACTCTTGCTTCTCCATATTTGGAAAACGGTATATTGGCTCTAGTCCAATTATTTATACCATTTTCACTTACCCAATAGCCGATAGGCGCACCTGGAATCTTGCCAAAATTAAGCTGCTCCACATTAGGATAATAAATATGCTTACCCTCCTCATTTCCATCCTTATTTGCAAGGAACATCTGCTCTTTATCAGCACAGTTCTTGCCATCTACCAATCGATAGTAGATGCCCTTAGGGTTTCCGAGGAACAATTCGTCCATATCCTCTTCTGTGCCTTCGTAAAATCTTTGTTTCCAAATCTCTTGCTCAGATTTCGGCAAAGCCTTAATTTCCGCCATAGTGATTCCACCGTATGGATCGTGAGGCTTGGTCAGTACAAAGGCAGTGTTCTGTACCACCTCGCCACTCAACTCATCGAACGTGCGAGGACCGAGATGCAACATGTTGTCAATGATGTAATTGTGCAGGAAGATATTGCGCAGCTTCTCGAATGATGAGAGGAACATCCAGCTCTGCATATTGATCTGCGCCATTTTGCCGCCATCAACAAGACGCTCCATGCCCATGTCCATGAACACAGAGAAGAGGTCGGCTTTCGCCTCTTCATAGTTGTCCTTCACATACTTGCTCAATACGCTGTTCATCTTGCCACCACCCATATATGGAGGGTTCATTACCAGTGCATGATATTTCTCTGTAAGGGCGAGAATAACCTGAACACCAGGAAGCAGTTGCTTGATGTTCTCCGGACAATTATCCGTGCCATTCTCTGTCCATTCTGCATACTGGTGGCGGAGCATGGACAAATATTCCTTGTCGTCGTTAAAGCACATGATGCTGCCCAGGTCTTCTGCTTCTTTGAGAAGTTCAAAATCCTCAGTCAGCATTTCGCCAGCCACATCTTCATAACCACTCATAAATTCCAGGCAAGCCTCTGACAAAGTTTTATCATCCATCTTCGGACTTACATGAGCCATATCCATCACATGAGGAAGAATATGCGCATCCGCAAAGGCTGCATCCTTCTGGCAAGCCTTCAGCAGGAGGGCAAACTGGCTCAACTGCTTGGCACGGGTATCGAGGTCGATACCCGTGAGGTTGTGGCTGAAGATATTCTCCACAGCCTCTCCTCGACCATAGCCTTCAGCAATATAAAGGTCATAGAGCAGGTCGAAACATTCGTTGAGAATATGACCGGAACCGCAGGCGAGGTCTGCTACCTTCAAATCTGTTAACTCGTCGTACTTCAAGGCAGTATCGTTACTTGGCTTCTCTGAAGGTTCAATCAAATACTGCCACTTCTTTTGCAACTGAGTCTCGTATGGATTATTGTCCAGATAGATTCTTCCCACAGTGTTCTGCACCATGTACTTCACAATCCAGTTTGGGTGAAGATCTGGGTGGCTGCAGGAATCTCATCAGCCTCGAACTTTCCCTTCTTGGCAAACACCTCGTCCTTGCGTTCAGAGATATAGAACTGATAAAGCCATCCAATCAACTCTGGTGACTGGAAGTCTTCGTCGGTGATAAATTCTGTATGGTTCAGCATATCCACAAAACCGCCTTCTGCCAAAATATTGTTTGGCAGAAGCAACTCGGTGTAATCAGCAATGCTGCCGAAACACTGGTTGATAATAGGGTTGTCGTGGCACCAGGCTGTGATGAGGATGGCAAACTGCTCTGTCACCTTGGTGTCGTCGTCGAGGAGTTCCACGAGTCGCTGGCGCAACTCTTCCTTCATCTGCGGAATGCGTCCCTGGCGGGCTTCATCTACGATGACGGGAGTGCGTGCTGCATCAGCATACGCCAGAACCGGACTGCAGAGTTTGTTCTTCTGCAGGATTCGGATGGCGCAGAGACGGTTGAACCAGGTGTAGGCAGCTTCCTCATACACCTCGTTGATACCTTTCTGCTGAATACGGTTATAGAGGGACATCCACTGATAGTAGAAGCCCTCTGTCTGCAACTGCTCATTCCAAAGAGAACCGCCCTGCATCAGCTGAGGCTTGTTCTCTTCTGCCACATTGCCGTTCTTATCGAAGCCAAGCGTATTAATCTTGGCAGCAATGCCGGCTTTCAATATATTTCGTGCTTCGGTGGCGAAGCGTTTGATTCTATTTGTGTCCATACTTTTTTGTATTTATTGAATAAGAATCTTATGCAAGTCTTTTTGCAAAAACTCTATCTCATCATAACCATTGGTGTGCAGGCTTTTATCAAGAATGTCGGTCTTGAAAGCTACGCCTGTTCCTCTACAAAGTAGAGTGCCGATATGGAGTATCATCTTATAAAGTAAATGCCCTTGAATATGCAGATAAGCGTTCTCCTCTGTGAGGGATTCAATCTTGCCAGTAGGTTGTTCTGAAAGATTCTTCAGTCCTTCTTCAAAACGGGATTTAATGACCGACAGATATTCCTTGCCGTTATTGTCCAATTCAGATCGTTTGGGTTGCAAAGGTATGCAAGCATTGAACTTGGAGATATTCCACAGTTTGTTCAGATTACTGTCTGCTGAGTAGAAGATTAAATAGCGTAGAGGAGTATAGACAATCTTTGAGAATGCTGTGATAAACTCATTCATGTCAAAATCCACTTGCTCTATATTATGTCTCATACGCTCTTGAATATGAACCGACTCGCAAAAATGATTTTCCCACGAGTAAGCATAGGTCTGAGCAACATGATTGTTCGCAGTCAGCCCTTCTTCACCCCGAAGCAGGCGCAAATCACTATCTATGCAGATAAAGAATTGGTCTGTAAGGTATGGTCTGAATCTGAGACATTGTTCACATCCTCTGGTATCAGTGCCATTATTGTTCTTGCTATAGTACAAATAGCGATAACGCCCAGGTTTGACATGTTGCAACTGATAATCCCAAAATCTCTCATCTTCCTGATCCTCCAGATGCACTATTGCCTGATAGCGATGGGTAAGGGCAAGGTTTCTGTATAGTTTGGCTTGTTTACTAATCCAGTCCATACGCTTTACTTTTGAGTGATTTCTTCCATGTACCAAACCTTGTCGCCCCATCCTTCTCCGAAGAGGGCTGGAGAGTGGGTTGTAATGAAAAACTGGGCATTGGGGTTGAAACGAACAAGCAGGTTGACCAGTTCAAACTGCCAGTCGATGTCCAATGAGTTTTCTGGTTCATCAATCAATACCACAGCTTCACGACCATTGAGTAGAAATACTCTCAGGAGAATTAGTAGCATCTGCATCTCTCCAGAAGACAATGCGCCTACAGGCAATTTTTCTTTTCCCGTGATGACAGAAAACTTGCTACCCTCTATCTCTATTCGCTTGTGGGTCAATGCAAAAAGACGATTAACTGCATTCTGAAAATTAGCAATTCGAGATTTTAGCTCGGTTTGCACATCCTCGGAACTATCAATCATAGACATACGAAGACTCATCAATGAAGGGCCAGTCTTCATATCGTAGATGTAATAATCCAAGTCTTGTGAAAGGGCTGTTGCAGTTTTTCGTTTGTCTCTCATTGCTATGTTGTCAATGGATGGCAAATAAACAACATTCTCTGTACCTTCCATGTTTACAGTTAAAGACTTGTACAGGCTACTCAGAAAAGTAGTCTTACCACTGCCGTTGATACCCATGATAATATTGACATCTGGGTGTGCAGAAAACTGAACTTTCTGATGATTCCAAATGCTTATATTTATGTCTTTAATACGTATCTCTGCCATAATTGTACATTATAAATTATTTAATAATCATTACTCCATCCTGGTCAACAAGCAGCTTTTCGAGCTGCTGGCGCAGACCTTCCAGGTAGCGTTCTATATCCTCTGCATTCGTGATAGGCAACTTTGTCTTAGTCTGCAAGGATGCCTTGCGGATACGCTTTTCTGGAGTTACTGGTGGTGTCGTGTTACCTCCTCCTTCAACAATAGGAGGCTGAGGTGGATTATAAGACATAATCTTATCCACCTGCTCCTGATAGAATGTATCTGTATTGGCATTGTTCTGCAGTACCAGAATATTGGTTGGAGTGGTCTTGACACGAATAACAGTTTCACGGTCAGAAAGTACACTCTCAGGAACATGCTGTTTTTCGGCAACCTGTTTCAGATAGTCGAACATATCATTATAGGCTGCTTTGATCTTCTCACGGAGTTCTTCACGTACACCATCCATTATGCCAGACAGCTGGCGCTGCAGCTTGATGTAACCACGAAGACCAGATATTGGCCATGGGTCGTTCTTCAACTTATTGAAGTCGGTGACTGCTCCCTGCATCTCCATCGGAACGAATGGGAAATTATACTGGTTGTCATCCTGGAACTGGATGAGCTGCTTGTATGTATCAAGTTGATCGTGAGTGAACTGCACCACCTCCTTGCACTTGTCTATGAGCACCTTGGCTTCATCCTTGGCTGCGATGACGAGGTTGAAGAACTTCAGCGGGTCACGCTCGTTGAGCCATGACTCGAAGAGGTCAATTGCCTCACGGATAGGCTGGCAGAACTGGTAGCCAGCAATCTGCTGCTCAATATCCTTATAGCCCTTGATGAACTTGGCAAGACTGCGGTCGCTCTCTATGTCTCGGCAGGCACGGAAGAGCTGGGTGCTGTCTGTAGAAGTAGGTACGGCAGAAATACCGAAAATCTCTTTCCAGGCATTGGTGAAGTTCTGGATTACCTGCGGAGAGATGACCTTAGCCTGACGCAATGTGAACTTGTTGGATTCGCTGACGATGCGGTTGGCAACGGTTGATGTCTCTACATTAGGATTGTTGGCGTAGGAGTAGTCACGATTGTGGCGACGTACCAGCTCATTGATAATATAGAGCGTGCAGATGTTGTCCCATCCGTATGGAGCCTTGGCAAACTTGGCAAGCACATCAGAAACATTTACCTCAGCAAACTGCTTGTTGAGATAAATCTCCACTTCATGCTCTGCATCGGTAAGCACGGCATTCAATCCTTCGTAGTCGCCAGGGTTGACATTACGGAGAATAGCCTTCTTCAACTGCTCAGTGGTGCGAGGCATGCCTGGGTAATCCACCAGGTTCGCCTTGGTATAGATGCCGGAAAGATGCTTGTCCATCACTACACGGTAGCGGTCGTTGCCACGCTTCTGTCCCAGTTCGGCTTCATCTATCACGCTGAGGCCGGAGATGATAGGGCAGGTGTCGAGAATCTTCTCAAACTCCTTTCTGATGATTCCATCGTAAAGTTCATTGGCACGTTTCTCAAACTCATCACGTGTCTTTTTGTTGTCCTCGCTTGTTACCGGAGTAGCCATGTAGCGGTTTGCCTGGCAATACCAGTAGAAGGCATTGTACAGACGCTTGTTGTCACGATATTGAGGACCCACATAGTAAACCATGCGGTTGACATTGCTGTTCTGCAAAGCCAACTGTTCAGCAGTTTCATAGTCAGCATCCATCACGAACTCTACTTGCACATCAGGATTGTTGCTGAGGAAGGTGCGCTGCTTGATGGTGAGACCCACGGAGAAACTGCGTGTCTTATACTGCTCCTTGTTGCGGAGTGCCGTAATATATCTGTTGAAGATTTCCTTCAGCTGCTCTGCCTGGGTGTTGTTGTCAACCACCTGACTCTGAATGAGCTGAGCCACCTTCATTTCTTCTTCACTATAGAAGGCGTAGGTTTCTGGTGCACCATTCTTGCCCTGCTCACGACGGATGATGTTGTTGTCGCAAAGGAACTCAATCACCTTTTCCACCTCGTTCTTGATGTTGAGGCGAGGAGTCTCCATATCGTTGATAAGGAGTGAGGTTACATTATCCAATGTGGCTGGGAAGACCAGCTGGTCGGTCTGCGAGATGTTACAGATCATGAAGAGCACATTGGCTACTCTCACGGCAAGACGGGTACGCTCTGGGCGGTCGGTCTGGTAGGTGCGAGCCATGCGCAATGCATTATCCACAGCCTTCTGTCCACGAGCCTGCAATCCTTCTTCGAACATATTGTTATAGAGTTCGTCGAAAGAGATGAATTTGCCCAGCTCTGCCTCTGCATTCGTCTTGGCAGTAGAGTGGATTACCTTGATGATGCTTCGCTCGTTACCCTTTACCTCCTTGGCAACATAGCCGAGGTTGAGGAACGAGTTGAATACCTGCATAATCAGCTTGAACTGATAAGGCACAAAAGGGTAGTAGTCCACGAAATCATCCTGTGTTTCGTAGCTGCTATATGATGTAGGCAGCTTGAACTGAAGGTCGAAACCTGCCTTATATTTGTTGTAGAGTGCCGCAAGCTCTGGCTTTACTTCCTCTTTCTTATCGAGAATACGCTTCTGTGTAATCACCTCTGGCTGTGTGCCTTTCAGGGAAACCTTCACTTCGAAGCGTCCCT
>OHAO01001706.1_pt1 | contig 14762 bp, 12 predicted proteins | sample 1577151 | NCBI WGS metagenome assembly OHAO01 (sample SAMEA3541585, study PRJEB24748) | human gut metagenome | biome: human gut; feature: human-associated habitat; material: faeces | place: China | collected 2012 | reverse complement strand
ACAATCGGATTTTTAAAATATGGTACAAATGTACTTGTAAGCAGAAAGGCCATCCGCAGGGCGGTGCGGGTGTGGCGGCGGGCCGTCCGTCGGTCGCCCTGTCCCAGCGCTCCGCTGATGGCCGGTACCAGACTGACGCTGATGGGATAGAGAAAGGAGGGCGGCAGGGAGAACAGCGTCAGGGCGAAGGCGTACTCCCCGTATTGCCGGTTGGCCTCCTCCAGCCCCAGACCCAACCGACTCTGGAGGGCATCCATGGCCACGGACTGGTCCAGCAGGGTGATGAAGCTCATGCCTCCGGCCCCCAGCGTAATGGGAACGCCGATCTTCAGCAGCTGACCCAGCACCTCCCGCCGGGAGGGCGGAGCGTCGCTGCCCATGCAGGAGGGCAGCCACCGCAGGGTCAGAACCAGCAGCGCCAGCAGTGAGCCTACGGTCACACCTGCCATGGCCCCGGCGGCCCCGATCTCCGGGGAGACGCCCCGGACAGTCAGGAGATACCACGTAAGGCCCAGCCCCACCACCAGCTTCCCGGCGGATTCCACCACCTGACTGACGGCGGTGGGCAGCATCTGCCCCTGCCCTTGGGTGTAGCCCCGGATGGCGGACAGCAGACACACCGCCAGCAGCGCCGGGGCCAGTACCCGGATGGAGGGGGCCGCCAGCTCATTGTGCAGCAGGCCCGACAGCTGCCGGGGAAAGGTCAGCATCACACCGCTGCCCACCAGCCCCAGCGCCAGAAATAACGCCAGCGCCACATGGAAAATGCGCCGCTGCCGCCGGGGTCTGCCCCTGCTCTGGGCGATGAGGCGGCTCATGGCCAGCGGCAGACCGGCGGTGGAGAGGGTCAACAGCACGCCATAGACGTTGTAGGCCGCCTGAAAGCAGCCCATGCCCCGACTCCCCAGCAGGTTGCCCAGAGGGATCTTATACAAGGCCCCCAGCAGCTTGCTGACCGCTACCGCCGCCGTCAGCAGGGCGGCACCCCCCAGAAAGCCCATGCACCCTCCCGTCCGGGGATGCTCATCCCCTCATGTTCTCATGGAATTGACGGAAGGCGGAGAGATTTTCCTCCAGCTTTTCGCTTCTCTGGATGTATTCCGTGGGGTACTTGGTGTGAAATACCCGCTCGATGCGCTGATGCACCGGGTCCACCATCTTGGTGGACCCACCGGCCCCCAGTGAGAGGATGCTGTGCAGCTCCTCCATGATGTAGATATTATACAGCCCCTCGGCTCCGGATATGCACCATCCGGTGTTTTCAAAGCTGCCGGACATATACTTTTGCCGGTACAGGTAGTAGGGGCGGAAGTCCGCCTGCCGCAGGGCGGCGTTGGCGTAGTCCAGCATCTCGCCCACCGCCTCCGCCGAGGGGATGGTGAAGTTCTCCAGCAAAATGCGGCTTCCCTTTTTCAGGCTCAGGGTATGGACGGTGATGTTGTCGGCCCCGTAGGACAGGCACTTGTCCAGCGTCCGCCGGAAGCCCTCCGGCGTGTCCTCCGGCAGTCCGGCGATCAGATCCATGTTCACATGGGGAAAGCCCATACCGGTGGCCAGTGCCATGGCCTCCTCCACGTCACGGGCCGTATGGCGGCGGCCGATGGCGGTGAGGACGTGATCCTCCAGCGACTGAGGATTAACGCTGATGCGGTCTACGCCGTGATCCAGCAGCACCTGCAGCTTCTCCCGGTCGATGGTGTCCGGCCGCCCGGCCTCAATGCAGTATTCCACGCAGCCCGACAGATCGAAGCTGCGATTCAGGTGGGTCAGCAGCCGGTCCATCTGATCGGCAGAGAGCGTGGTGGGAGTACCGCCCCCCATGTAGAAAGATTTGATGTGCAGCCCCGTCTCCTGCACCATTCGGGCGGCGTCGGTGATCTCCCGGTGCAGCACCTCCAGATACGGCTCCACCAGTCCCAGCGTCCGCTCCACGGACTGGGACACAAAGCTGCAATAGGCGCAGCGGGTGGGACAGAAGGGGATGCCAACATACAGGGAGATATCCTCCGGCTTCAGCTCCGCCTTGGCTCTGCGGGAGGCCTCCGCCGTCTCGATACACAGGCGGCGGCGCTCCGGCGAGACGAAGTAGGTGTCCCGCAGGACCCGCTCCACCTGCCGCTCCGTCATGCCCTCCTCCAGCATCCGGGAGGCCAGCTTGCCGGGGCGGATGCCCGTCAGCGCCCCCCAGCTGGGGGTGATGCCGGTGATCTCCCGTGCCGCCTTGAAGAAGCTCAGCTTCACCGCCTTCTGGCGAAGGCGCTCCGCCTCATACTCCGTCAGCTGCGGGTCCACGGCGGTCCGGGAGATGCCACGGGCCGTCCGGCCGTGGTAGGTGATGGTGGTGACGGCGGTGTTATAGCGGGGGGAGCGGCTCAGCGTCACCAGCGCATGATCCTCCCCATCCTCCGCCGGCTCATAGACCGGCCGCTCCTCCGGGAAAAAAGCCAGCAGACTCTGCTCCACGGCGTACCGGTCGTCGTGACCACGAAAGATCAGCTTCATGGCGTCCCTCCGTCACAGGGAGAGCCGCCGGGTCATAAAGGGGTTCACCCGGCGCTCGTAGTCCAGCTCCGTGGCCCCCTCATGGCCGGGATAGACCTTGTAGTTGCCGGGCAGCGCCGCCAGCCGGTCCAGCGAGGCCAGCATGGCCTTGGGGTCGCCGCCGGCGAAGTCCGTGCGGCCACAGGAGCCACGGAACAGGGTGTCGCCGGAGAACATCACGTCCCCTACCAGCAGACATACGGAGCCCTGGGTGTGGCCCGGCGTCTCCATGACACGGATGGTGAGGCTGCCCAGCGTCAGGGTGTCCCCCTCCTTGTAGTAGCGCTGGTTGTGCTCCGGCAGGCGGGAGAACATCATATCCATGTGCTTGGGCGGCTGGTCGGTGACGTCCTTCTCGTTGATGTACACCGGCACGTCGGGGTATTTCTCCAGCAGAGGCCGGACGGCGGTGGTGTGGTCAAAGTGTCCGTGGGTCAGCAGGATGTACTCCAGACGGCAGCCGGAGCGGCTGACCATGTCGGCCACCTGCTCCGGCTTGTCACCGGGATCGATGAGGGCGCAGACCCCGGTCTCCTCGTCGCACAGCAGATAGCAGTTGGTGGAAATAAAGCCCACCCGGATGGAATCAATTTTCATGGGATATTCTCCTTTATCAAGCATCGCTGGGATGTGAATGGTCGTGTAGAAGATAGCGTGGGGATCGCATAGAGAAAAAAGCAGCCAAGCAGAGCCGGGATAGGCCCCGGCGGCGGAGCATCCCGGTCAGCTGGAGAGCTGGTCGGTGTCTACGATCAGGGTCAGAGGGCCGTCGTTGACGGACTGGACTAGCATATCGGCGCCGAATTCGCCGGTCTCGGTGTGGAAGCCCTTTTCCCGGCACAGAGCCACGAATTTTTCATACAGGGGGATGGCCACCTCCGGCCGGGCGGCGGCCAGAAAGTCCGGACGGCGGCCCTTGCGGCAGTTGCCGTAAAGAGTGAACTGGGATACCACCAGAATTTCGCCGCCCACCGTCTCCAGGCCACGGTTCATCTTGCCGTCCTCGTCCTCAAAAATACGCAGGCCCACCAGCTTGTCCGCCAGCTTCACGGCTTGGGCCTCGGTGTCCTCATGGGTGATGCCCAGCAGGATCAGAAAGCCCTGTCCTATCTGGCCGATGGTCTTGCCGTCCACGGTAACGGAGGCACTTTTTACCCGTGTCAGTACAGCTCTCATGGAATATAGTCTCCTTTTTCGACAATATATGCGATGATTTTGATGAGTTGGAGCAATTTCGAGGGAGTGTCAACCGATTTTCACGTCGCAATGTGGCTGGAGATCGGTAGACACGACCATATGCGCTTTTGCACACTTTGCCAGCTATGGGAAAAGTGTGGCGCCGAAGGCGCATTTATCACCCGGCGGGGCGGGTAACACGCATGACACCGGAGATCTGCTCCAGCCGACGCATGACAGCCTGCAGCTGCTGGCTGTCGGATACATCCACGGCCAGAGAGATCAGAGCGAAGCCGTCGGCGGTGGAGCGGGCGTTGAGAGAGGATACGTGGACCTTGGCGGCGGAGAGGATGGTGGAGATATCCACCAGCAGATTGGGCCGATCCTTGGACACCACCTGCAAATTGGTGCGGTAGGATTCCCGTGTTTTGCCGCCCCAGGAGACCTTGATCCAGCGGCCCGCCTCCTCCGGCGGACGGCGGGCGGGGTCGGCGTTGGGGCAGTCCTTCCGGTGGACAGAGACGCCATAGCCACGGGTGATAAAGCCCACGATCTCGTCGCCGGGGACAGGAGAGCAGCACTTGGAGAACTTCACCAGACAGTTGCTGAGACCCTCCACCACGATGCCCTGCTCGCTGTGTTCCCGGACGGGGACGGCGGGACGGGTCACCTCCGGCTGGCCCTCCACCGGCACCTCCGCCTGACGCTCTGTCTGGTGCTGGTGCAGGATGCGCTGGATGTCCTCCCGCAGGCGGCCGATGAGCTTCAGGCTGGTGACGCCGCCGTAACCGATGGCGGCGTACATATCGTCCAGACTCTTGAAGGAGAGCTTTTTCAGGATGCCGGGGAGATTTTCCTCCGCCGTCAGCTCCTTCAGAGTGACGCCGCAGCGCTTCAGCTCCGACTCGAAGGAGGAGCGGCCGTTGACGATGTTCTCGTCCCGGCGCTCCCGCTTGAACCACTGGCGTATCTTGGAGCGGGCATTGCTGGAGCGGGCGATCTTCACCCAGTCCCGGCTTGGGCCGTGGGCGGACTGGGAGGTGACCACCTCCACGATATCTCCGTTTTTCAGGCGGGTATCAAAAGGGACCAGACGGTCGTTGACCTTGGCCCCCACCATATGGTTGCCCACAGCGGAATGGATGTTATAGGCAAAATCGATGGGCGTGGCCCCGGCGGGGAGGTTGATGACGTCGCCACGGGGGGTGAACACGAACACCTCGTCGGCAAACATATCCACCTTCAGGGAGTGGATGAAGTCCTCGGCGTCGGCGCCCTCCTGATTCTCCAGCAAGCGGCGGACCCACTCATAGCGGCCCTCGTCCCCGGCCCCCTGACCGTTCTGTTTATACTTCCAGTGGGCGGCGATGCCGTATTCGGCCACCTCGTGCATCTCACGGGTGCGGATCTGCACCTCGAAGGGGATGCCGTTCTGGCCCACCACCGTGGTGTGGAGGCTCTGGTACATATTGGGCTTAGGGGTGCCGATATAGTCCTTGAAGCGGCCCAGAATGGGCTTATACAGGTCGTGGATGATGCCCAGCACATTGTAGCAGTCGGACACCGTGTCCACAATGACCCGGAAGGCGAAGAGGTCGTATACATCGTCCAGAGACTTGTTCTGGGTATACATCTTGCGGTAGATGGAGTAGGGGTGCTTCATGCGCCCGTAAACGTAGCCGTCGATGTGGGCCTCCCGCAGGCGGCGGGTGATCTGGTCGTGGATGGAGGACATGAAGCCGTCATACTGGGCGGCCTTTTCATTCAGAGCCTCCACGATCTCCCGGTAGCTGATGGGATCCAGATATTTCAGGCTCAGATCCTCCAGCTCCCACTTCATCTTCTGCATTCCCAGCCGGTGGGCAATGGGGGCATAGATCTCCATGGTCTCGAAGGACTTCTGCTTCTGCTTCTCCGGGGTCTGGTACTCCATGGTACGCATATTGTGGAGCCGGTCGGAGATTTTGATGAGGATCACCCGGATATCCTTGCTCATGGCCATGAGCATCTTCCGGAGGTTCTCCATCTGCTCCTCCTCCTTGGAGGTATAGTGGACACGGGTCAGCTTGCTGACGCCCTCCACCAGATCCGCCACCGTGGGAGAGAAGAGCCGGGAGATGTCCTCGTGGGTGGCGGAGGTATCCTCGATGGTGTCGTGGAGCAGAGCCGCCTCGATGGACTCGGAGTCCAGATGCAGCTCCTCCGCCACGATCTGGGCCACCGCCAGCGGGTGGGTGATGAAGGGAGAACCGTCCTTCCGCATCTGTGGCCCGTGGGCCTTGGCGGCGAACTCGAAGGCGGCCCGGATCTGCTGGAAGTTGGCGCTGGGGTTATAGCGGCGGACGGTATCCTCCAGCTTGCGGTAGCGCTGCTCCAGATCAGCCCAGACCTCCGGGCGGATCTCCGGCACCAGAGACGCCGGTGCGGTGGTATTCTGGGTATCAGTCATGGTGATCGCCTCCCCGTTTGGGCTGCATGACCTCATGCAGGCCCTGTAAGTAACCGGATTCCTCCAAGCGGACGTGTTTCCCCTGGCCGGTGAGTGTGATGGAAATGGTGTCGCCCTCTTGCCGGAGGGTCAGCAGCTGCCGTTCCCGGAACACCTCCAGACAGAAGGCAGTCCGAAGGAAGGGGTCGGCCCCCTCCAGCCGGGCGGACAGCTCCCGCAGCAGCGGCAGGTAGCAGGCGGTGAGCCCCTCCGGGGGGACGGTGTGCTCCAGCGCCCGCCACAGCTGCACGCACTGGCTGCGGGAGGGCAGCAGGTGGACCGCCTCCTTGGGCAGGAGCCGGTCGCCCCGCAGACAGCGCTCCAACAGGTGCAGACACTCATCCTCCCGTGTACTGACGGTGAGGGACGGGCGGATGTCCACCATTTGCAGCTGTACCGTGCGGTTGCCCCGAAATTCGTTGATCTGCAGATAAAAGGCCGCATCCACCCGGCTGCCCGCCGCAACGGGACAGGTGTCGGGGGAGACGGAGAAGAAAATACCGTCGAACTGGCTGCTGCCCTTGCTGAGCCGCAGCTTCAGGTGGCGATTCTGGCCCACGCTCTGCAGCCGCTCCAGCGTGGCGCCCATCAGGCAGAAGAGAGGGCGGTTATTGCCGGCGCCGTAGGGCTCCAGCATCCCCAGAGCCTCCACCTCCGTCAGGGTGACACGGCTGGGACAGGTGAGGGCGGCATCGATCTCCAGACATACCTCCGGCGCTCCGCCGCCCTGATACTCCCGCACCAGCTGGTTCATCCGCTGGCGGAAGGCGGGGATATTGGCGACATCGATGGTGAAGCCCGCTGCCAGCTCGTGACCGCCGAAATCCAGCAGGAGGTCGGAGCAGCGCTCCAGAGCGGCGAAAAGGTTGAAGCCGCCCCAGCTGCGGCAGGAGCCCTTGCCCACGGTGCCGTTTAAGTGGATCATAAAGCTGGGACAGGCGTATTTTTCCGACAGGCGGGAGGCCACGATGCCCACCACCCCTTGGTGCCACGTGTCGGAGGCCAGCACCAGAGCGCTGCGCTCCTGTAGCGGCAGATGGTCGATCTGTTCCACTGCCTGGGCATAGATGGTCTGCTCCACCGCCTGACGCTCCCGGTTCAGGGCGCACAGCTCACGGGCCAACCGGGCGGCCTCCGCCGGGTCCTGACACAGCAGGAGGTCGGCGGCCTTGTCCGCTGCCCCCATGCGGCCGGCGGCGTTGATGCGGGGGGCCAGCACGAAGCCCACCTGCACGGAGGTGATGGCCTTATCCATGAGGCCTGCCTCCTGCAGCAGGGCGTGGAGGCCGATGAAGTCCGACTGGGTGATGCACTCCAAGCCACGGGAGACGATGATGCGGTTCTCCCCGGACATGGGCATCACGTCGGCAATGGTGCCGATGGCGGCCAAGGTGCAGTAGCGGGAGAAAAGGGCCTCCTCCCGGCTCTCGCCGCCCAGCGCCAGCACCAGCTTCAGCGCCACGCCGCAGCCCGCCAGATAGGGGAAGGGATAGGTGCAGTCCGGCCGGTGGGGGTCCACCACCGCCACGGCCCGTGGCAGGGTGTCTTTGCACTCGTGGTGATCGGTGATGACCACATCCATGCCCAGAGAGGCGGCGAAGTCCACCTCCTCCACCCCGGTGATGCCGCAGTCCACGGTGATGAGCAGCTCTACCCCCTGCTCATGGAGGGAGCGGATGGCGTCCTGCCCCAGCCCGTAGCCGTCCTCGATGCGGCGAGGAATATAGTGCAGCACATCGACGCCCCGGCTTTTCAGGTAATCCACCAGGATCACCGTGGCGGTGATGCCGTCCACGTCGTAATCCCCGAACACCGCCATGCGGCGCCCCTGACTGATGGCCCGGCTGATGCACTCCACCGCCCGGTCCATGTCCTTCATCAGGAAGGGGGAGCAGGTCAGATCCCGGCCCCGCTCCAGAAAGGCGGCGGCCTCCTCCGCCGTGGAGATGCCCCGTGCCGCCAGCACCTGCGACACCAGCTGGGGATAGCCAGCCTCGCCGAGACGGCGGATATCCGCTTCCTCCGCTGGGGCGATATGCCATTTGGAAAACTTCATCTGCCAGCGCTCCCTTCCGCATACTACTATAATCAACTATTATAACAAATTCACCGGAAAAGGACAAGCAGAAAGTGCGGCCGCAGCGGGCTTTTTGCGGGGCAAAGGAATGGGAAAACGGTTGCAATGGATGGCGGGAGGGCGTATAATGACTGCATCTGTATAGGAATGAGGAAAAGCATCATGAGACCTGACGGAACCAGAGTGAAAGACTTGCCGCCGCTGGTGGCGGCCATCCCCTACATCATGCCCAAGCGCTACGATGCGTGGAACTCCATCACCGAGAACATCGACGAGGAGGCCGTAAAGGCCTACATCCGCCATTGGCGGCGGGAGGGCGTACGCTTGAACCACATGAGTGTCATCATCGCCGCCTACTACCGGGCGGTGCTGGATAATCCAAAGCTGAACTACTTCGTGATGAACGGAAAAATTTATCGGCGCAACCACTTCTGCGTCTCCTTCGTCATTCTCAAGAAGCGATCCGATGGGGTGGTCAACGAGACAGCGCTGAAAGTGTATTTGGAGCCGTCGGACGATATTTTCTCCATTGACAGGAAAATTCGGGAGGTTATTGCCGCCAACCAGCATGAGCACCAGTCCAACAGCACCGACAAGTTCGCACGGTTCATGTTCTCCGTGCCGGGGCTGCCAAAGTTCGTGGTGTGGCTGGCGTATCATCTGGACAAGCACGGGCTGCTGCCCCGGAAGATCATCGACCTGTCGCCCTTCCACACCAGTATGTTCATCACCAATCTGGCCTCCATCAAGACCAGCTATATCCATCACCACTGCTACGAGTTCGGCACCACCAGCGTGTTCGTGTGCATGGGCAAGCCCGTGCCGGACTACATGGGCGGCGACCTGACCCGGAAGGTGATGCCCATCGGCGTGGTGATGGACGAGCGCATCTGCACCGGATATGAGTATGCGGCGTTTTACAGCGATTTCAAGGGCTACCTCCGGGACCTGAGCCAGCTGGAGACCCCCTTTGACGGCAGCCGCCCCCAAAAGGAGGCGGAGGAAAAGACTCCGGCCGGTGTGTCCTGACACCGGGCGGAAGCATAGGATAGACGGCCCCTGCGGGGGCGGGACAGGAGGAGACACCCCATGTATGAAGAGCACATCCGGGCGGCAGCCCGGTTTATGGCGGAGAATATGCAGCGCAGCCCCGTCCCCATGTACGGCAAGGGCCTGCGGCTGCCGGACAAGGGGGCAGTGATCGGACTGCTGAAGGAGATCCGGCGGCTGGTCTTTCCGGCCTACTACGGCGACCCGGAGCTGATGACCCTTCCGGTGGAGGACTACACGGCGCTGCTGCTGGAGCGCATCGAGGGCCAGCTGGCCCGTCAGATCGCTTTGGCCCTGCCGGAGGAGCAGGAGCAGCGGGCGTCGGTGCTGGCTCGTGAGGTGGTGGAGGCCCTGCCCGGCGTGCAGCGGCTGCTGCTGACGGATCTGGACGCCACCTTTGAATCCGACCCGGCGGCGGCCTCCAAGGAGGAGATTTTGTTCGCCTATCCGGGGCTGTTTGCCATTTTCGTATACCGGGTGGCCCATGAGCTGTATCTGCGCCAGATTCCCATGATCCCCCGGATCATGAGTGAGTACGCCCACAGCCGCACGGGCATCGATATCCACCCCGGCGCACAGATCGGCGCCCACTTCTTCATCGATCACGGCACCGGCATCGTGGTGGGCGAGACCACGGTCATCGGGGAGAATGTGAAGCTGTATCAGGGCGTGACGCTGGGAGCGCTGTCCCCTCGGAAGGGCCACGCCAGTCTGCCGGGGAAGCGGCATCCCACCGTGGGCAGCGACGTGACCATCTACTCCGGGGCCTCTATTCTGGGCGGTGAGACCACCATCGGGGATCATGCCGTGGTGGGCGGCAACGCCTTCCTGACGGACTCGGTGGCGGAGGATACTCAGGTGGTGATCCGCACGCCGGAGCCGATCTACCGGGAGCGCAGGCACCGGGAGAAGTGAAATAAGCCCCAGCCGGATGGTGTGCAGCACCGCCCGGCTGGGATTTTATTTCGCCTTGTTTGGCTGCCTCCGATGAGTCACTGTTTTGCCTCCGGCGGGTGCCTTTCTGCTAGCAGCCCTTTTTTCTGTCTCCGACAGCCTACTTTATGCCGGAGGCATAAAAGAAAAACTGATGGCAAAAAATATGCCGCCGGTGGCAGCAAACAGCCCCCTCCGCAGACAAAAAGGAAGAGACGATGTTTCCATCGTCTCTTCCTTTTTAACATGTGCAGCATGAGCACTTACAGCACCGTGATATGGACGCACCGGGCGTCACAGCGGCGCAAGGCAATGACGGCATCCAGCACCTCATAGGCCACCGGATCACCCAAGGGACTGATCTGCACCGCCCGGACGATTGTGCCGGGGATGAAGCCCAGCTCCAGCAGCCGCTGACGCTGGGAGTGCGTCACAGCCCGGATGGCGGCCCACCGGCCCGCCGGCAGGGTATCCAGCGTATCTGCCACGGAAAAGACCTCCTTTTAGGGGAGTGGTCTATCCTATGCCGCCTGTAGGGCGGCGGTCACAGCCACGTCTCGTCGAAGCCATAGGGCAGCAGCTCCTTCAGGGCGAAGTGCTTGGCCTCCCCCTTGCCGTTGAGGCAGATGACCTCCATCTGGGGGGCGAACTCCTGCATCACCTGCCGGCAGGAGCCGCAGGGGACGCAGTAGTCCTCGCTCTTCCCAGCGATGACGATGCGTTTGAAATCCCGGTGGCCTTCACTGATGGCCTTGAAGATGGCGGTGCGTTCGGCACAGATGGTGAGACCGTAGGCGGCATTTTCAATGTTGCAGCCGGTGAACACCGTGCCATCGCTGCACTCCAGCGCCGCACCCACGGGAAAATGGGAATAGGGGCTGTAGGAGCGGTCCAGCATGGCAATGGCGGCCCGGCACAGTTCCTGTTCTGTCATGGGATGACCTCCTTTTGCACTTAGGTGGGAAAGCCCTTTTGGGGTCATTGTAGCGCATTTTGCCCGGCCCGTCAAGGCAGGCCTCAGTCCTCCAGCAGCAGGCGCAATGCATCATCCGTGGGAAGCTCCAGCTCCGGCACGGCGGCGTTCAGATCCTGTACCTGCTGGGCAGTGAGGGGATAGATACCGTCCTCGTCCGGCTCCAACCCCTGCTGGGACAGCCACTGGCGGGCCTGCTGGGCCAGCTCCGGGTGGCCCGTGAGCACATAGTCCGCCGGGCCGGAGGATTCCTGCCTCTCTGTGCCGCCGGAGGCGAAGGTCAGACCGCCGTCAGAGGGGGTGACCTCATCGGTGAAAGTATCCTCGTCGGCGCCCACAGAGTTGTTGGCGGAGGAATCCGGCAAAATACCGCTGAAGGGAGAGTCGCCGCCCTTCTCTGCCTGCTGGCGTACCAGATAGATGCCCAGTACCACCACAAGACACGCCGCCATGCCCATGACGGCCCGCAGCCACGGCGACCGCCGTCGATGCTGGGGCGTGGCGTGGACACGGTTCATGATATCCGGAAGCAGGTCATCCAGGACGGGATCGGTATCGGCCCGCAGGGCCTGCTCCATAGCCAGCAGCTGCCGGTAGTAGCTGCGGCAGCCGGGACAATCCCGCAGATGGGCGAGTACGGCGTCTTGTTCCGGGCCGACCAGCTCCCCGTCCAGCAGGGCCTCGATCTGTTCCTGATTGCAGTGCATACTCACCCCTCCTTTCCATTTGGTAAGACGGCAGCGTCGGGAAAGAAGTTCCCCTGCCGCAGTAGAATTTCACGCAGCTGGCGGCGGGCACGGCTGATGCGGGATTTCACCGTGCCGCTCTCCAGTGACAGGGCCTGTGCGATCTCGTCGTAGCTCAGCTGCTGTACCACCCGCAGCAGCAGCACCTGCCGGTGTTCCGGTGACAGCTGATCCAGCGCCCTTTGCAGGGCCTCCTGCTGCTCTCTCTGCTCCGCCAGAAGCTCCGGCTGCTGGGGATCCGGCCGCTCCGGCGCCTCCTCCAGCGGGAGGTTCCCCAGATGGTGCTTTTCCCGGCGCAGGAAGTCGATGGCGGCGTTGGTGGTAAGGCGGTACAGCCATGAGGAGAAGCGGCTGTCGCCCCGGAAAGCCGGCAGACCACGCCATGCCGCCAGAAAGGCGTCCTGCGTCACCTCACGGGCATCCTCGGTGCTGCCGCACATCCGCAGTGCCAGCCGGTACACCGGCCCTTCGTAGGCCACCACCAGCTGCTCGAAGGCGTCTGCGTCACCGTGTCTGGCACGGGCGATCCACTGCTGCTCGGTCATTTCAGGTCCCTCTTGATGCCGGCGGTGATGCGCTCCATATCCTCCAGCGTGTTCATCCGCACGATCTGTTCCTTATAGTAGTTGGCGTGGGGAACGCCCTTGAGATACCATGCATACTGCTTCCGGGCCTCCAGCATGGCGATATGCTCCCCTTTATCCTCGGCGGCCAGACGGATCTGCCGCACGGCCACATCGCAGCGCTCTGCCAGCGGCGGCAGCGGCGGGACGGGACGGCCCTCCAGCGCCGCCTGGGCCTGCTGAAAGATCCAGGGGTTGCCGAAGCTGCCCCGGCCGATCATGGCGGCGTCGGCGCCGGTAAAGTGGAGGATAGCCACGGCATCCTCCGCCGAGAACACGTCGCCGTTGGCGATAACGGGGATGGACACCGCCTGCTTCACCTGACGGATGGTGACCCAGTCCGCCTGTCCGGCGTACATTTGGGCGCGGGTGCGGCCGTGGACGGCCACCGCCGACACCCCTGCCTGCTCCAGCATCCGGGCCAGCTCCACGGCATTGATGCTGCCCTTGTCCCAGCCACGGCGCATTTTCACCGTCACCGGCACCGGGCAGGCCTTCACCACCGCCTCAGCAATGCGTGCGGCCTTCTCCGGGTCCTTCATCAGGGCGGAGCCGTCGCCGTTGGAGACCACCTTGCCCACGGGACAGCCCATGTTGATGTCGATGAAGTCGGCGCCGGACAGCTCGGCGGCCATGCAGGCGGCTTCCGCCATGCAGGCGGCGTCGCTGCCGAAGATCTGCACCCCGGCAGGATGCTCCCCCGGCCCCAGACGCAGCAGACTGCGGGTCTTGCGGTCCTGATAGCACAGGGCCTTGGCGCTGACCATCTCGGTGACGGTAAGCCCTGCCCCCAGCTCCCGGCAGATCTGGCGGAAGGCCAGATCGGTGACCCCGGCCATAGGGGCCAGGACCAGCCGGGAATCCACATGGATGCGGCCGATGTTCATGGTGTCTCCTCGCTTTCGGGTGATATTGCTCCCCAGTATAACACATGGCGGGAAAAAAGAAAAGACGGGGAAAAAGAAACCGGAGGGGAGCACCGCTCCCCTCCGGCAGGTGTCATATTTTTTCCGGAAGAGCCAGATCGTCGGTGCGGACCCATTCCTCCACGTCCACCACGGTGAACTCCTCCGGCGTCCGGCGGATCACCACACGGGCCAGCCCTGCATTGATGACCATGCGGCGGCACATGGGGCAGGAGGTGGCGTCCGTCAGCAGCTCTCCGGTCTGGGCATTGCGGCCCACCAGATACAGCGTACCGCCCACCATGTCCCGGCGGCTGGCGGAGATGATGGCGTTGGCCTCGGCGTGGACGCTGCGGCACAGCTCATAGCGCTCGCCCCTCGGCACCTGCATGGCCTCCCGTGTGCAAAAGCCCATGTCCACGCAGTTTTTCCGCCCACGGGGGGAGCCGTTGTAGCCGGTGGAAATGATCTCGTCGTTCTTGACGATGATGGCGCCGTAGACCCGGCGCAGACAGGTGGCACGCTCCAGAACGGTCTGGGCGATGTTCAGGTAGTAGTTCTCCTTGCTGATGCGGTTCATAACTTCCCCTCCTGACGGAATTTTTCCTCATTATATCGGATTCCCACCGGCGACGCAAGCATAAAAAATTTACATTTTTTGCCCGCTGCTGCCCCTCGACCGCCATTGACAAACAAAAGTGTGCGGGGGTATAATACAAGCACACCCGTGTATATGAAAGGAGATCATGAACATGGCATTTTTTGAAGAACTGGGCAAGAAGGCACAGGCCGTCGCCGGCGTAGCGGCGGAAAAGGCCAAGGATCTGGCGGGCGTCGCCTCCGAGAAGGCGAAGAGTGTTTCGGATTCCGCCAAGGCCAGCATGGAGATCATCTCCGAGCAGCGTGAAATGGAAAAGAATTACCGTGCCATCGGTGAGTGGTTCGTGTCCGAGTATGAGGGCGAGGTCCCCGATGCCGTGAAGGATGTGGTGGCTGCCGTCATCGCCTCTAAGGAGCGCATCGGTGAGTTGGAGGCCGCCAAGGCCGCCAAGAAGGAAGGGGAGTCCTGCCCTTGCAGCTGCCAGGAGCAGCCCGCCGAGGAGACCCAGCAGAAGGTCTGCCCCGTGTGCGGTGAGTCCTCCGACGGCAAGTTCTGCCCCAAGTGCGGCGCCCCCATGGGCGAGTAAGTTCTGTACCTGAAACCGCCCCCGCACTTGGGGCTGTTTCACAATCCGTTTTGCGGGCATATC
>OHAO01001695.1_pt1 | contig 14816 bp, 7 predicted proteins | sample 1577151 | NCBI WGS metagenome assembly OHAO01 (sample SAMEA3541585, study PRJEB24748) | human gut metagenome | biome: human gut; feature: human-associated habitat; material: faeces | place: China | collected 2012 | reverse complement strand
AATACCTGGTAGATGATGCGGATATCTTCGCCTGTCTGCTCTTTGTACCAGGCAGGAAATTCGGCGAGGACTTCTTCGTCAATGTAATCTGCCCAGTTGTATACTTTCAGTACACGGCTGCGCTTCTCACTGGCACCGGTACAGGAGGCAAGGAGAAGAATGCAGAGGAAGAGGGGTATGTATTTCTTCATTGTTTATAGGGTTATATTAGTGATTAGCGTTTAGTGATAAGTGATTAGTAGGCTGCGCTATCATTCCGCATGGCACTAATCACTTATCACTAAACGCTAATCACTATTCTTGTTTCTTTCTGCTCTCTTATTAATCACAATCAGCAATACTAACACCGTTACAAAAATGATTGTTGACAGTGGGCGCAGTTCAGGAGTCAGTCCACCCTTACGTGCGTCTGCATAGATGTATGTCGACAACGTTTCCAATCCTTCATTTCCGATAGTGAAGATCGTTACTGCGAAGTCATCAATGGAAAGCGTGAAAGCGAGGATGAAACCGCTGATCATTCCCGGCAGAATTTCCGGGAAGATGACTTTGCGAAGCGCCTGGAAAGGAGTAGCTCCGAGGTCGAGAGCTGCTTCGTATACATTCTGATTCATTTTCTTCAGACGGGGCATCACGCTAAGTACCACATAAGGGGTACAAAAAGTGATGTGTGCCAATACCACCGTAGTAAATCCCTGCGAAATGCCAAAGCTGACAAACAGCAGGAACAGGGATACACCCGTAATGATATCCGCATTCATCATCGGAATAGCATTGGTGAAATTCATCACCTGACGCGCCCGGGAGCGCAAGTTAAAGATGCCGATAGCTGCCAGGCTTCCCAGCAGGGTAGAGGCTGTGGCAGCAATCGTAGCAATCGCGAATGTGTTCCAGATGGCATTCATCAGCGAGTGGTGCATACCGCCTGTAAATAGTGAACTGTACAGTTTGGTAGAGAATCCTGTCCAGTTACCCAGTACCTTGGCCTCGGTGAAAGAGAAGATCATAATAATCAGGATGGGCGAATAGAGCAGGGCAAGCAGAAACCAAAGATAGCCTTTTGCCAGAATACGTGTCATCATATCACACCTCCGCTTTCATTTTGTGCACTGTCGTCCTCGTTGGTAAAGAGGGCGGTGACGCCAATCAGTAACAGCATGATGAGCGACAAGGCAGCGCCGTAGTTCCACATTCCGTTATATATATTCTCTTGTACGGTAGTACCGAACAGTTTGATGTTGTTCATCGTCAGCAACTCGGCAATGGCAAAGGTGGAAACCGTGGGCATGAAAACCATCACCACACCACTCATGATGCCGGGCATCGAAAGGGGGAGGATCACTTTACCGAATACCTGTACAGGCGTAGCTCCCAGGTCTTGGGCTGCTTCTATCAGACTGCCATCCATCTTCTGCAATGTATTGTAGATAGGGTATATCATGAACGGCAGGAAGTTGTAGACCATACCGAATACCAAAGCTCCTTCGCCCAGCGGCAGGTTGAGGAAATCAAACAATGCCACCGTGGCAAGTGTACGTATCAGGATGTTCACCCACATAGGCAGGATGAACAGTACAACCATGGTCTGGGAAGTGTTGAAGCGCTTCTGACTGAGAATATAAGCAGCCGGATAACCGAGCAGGAGGCATACCAGAGTCGTGATGACAGCTATTCCGATGGAGTAGACGAATGTGTTGATAGATTCGGGATGCATCATGAATTTGCGGAAGTTGGCGAACGTGAATGCGCCTTCAGCATCGGTGAAGGCATAAACCACAATGAGCAACAGAGGCATCACAACGAAGATGATGAGAAACAATGCGTAGGGAACTGTCCAGTTCCGGCGACGCATGAAGAAACGGGATATATTACTGAGCACTTCCTTTCTTATTAGCAGATTCGACAATAGGGATAGAACCGGTGGTCTGTGCCGGCGCAACAATTCGTATATTTTCGGGTGCGATGGTGATGCCGACACGGTCACCGTCGTCCCAGACGTCAGTGGTGTCTACAAAGATATCCTCGTCCCAATCGGTAAACACGGTGAGATGGTAATGGTTTCCTTTATAAAGGATGAATTTCACTTCGCCCGTCAGATGACCGTCTTCTTCGTTATCTTCGAGGATGACGTTCCGGAAATCTATTTCTACGAGGACGGAACTGCCCGGTTCGATGTCCTGCACTTCGGCACACTCAAAGGTGTAACCGAGGAATTCGACGTGTGTGGCGTCTATGAGCTTGCCTTCGAAGGTGTTGCAGGTGCGTTCTTTCTTCATTACGTGAATGTCGAAAGGTTTCACGAGCAGACCGACTTCCCGTCCGGCTTCGAAACTGTGATAGTCCTGCACCATGAATTCGTAGCCCTCGTTAGTCTGTACCATCATTTCGTAATGCACGCCTTTGAAGATACAGGAGGTGACAGTACCCATCAGTTGGGCAGCGGCAGAAGGTTCGAATATATAGATGTCTTCGGGACGGATGACTACATCGACGGGAGTGTTTTCGCCAAAGCCCTTGTCGACACATTCAAATTCGTGTCCGGCAAAGGATACGGCTTTGTCCTGAAGCATGAGGCCGTTCAGGATGTTACTTTCTCCGATGAAATCGGCAACGAAAGAGTTGATGGGTTCGTTGTAGATGTCTGTCGGCGTACCTATCTGCTGGATGCGGCCTTCGCTCATCACGACGATGGTGTCGCTCAGAGTAAGGGCTTCTTCCTGGTCGTGGGTAACGTAGACGAAGGTGATTCCAAGCTTCTGGTGCATCTCTTTCAACTCCATCTGCATGTCTTTACGCATTTTGAGGTCGAGGGCGGCAAGGGGCTCATCCAGTAACAGCACTTCGGGTTCGTTGACGATGGCACGGGCGATGGCAACACGTTGCTGCTGTCCGCCGGAGAGGGAATCGACGTCACGGTCTTCGTAATCCGTCATACCTACCATGCGGAGAGCTTGTTTCACTTTCTTGCCAATGGTGGCTTCGGGCATCTTTTTGAGCTTCAGTCCGAAAGCGATGTTGTTGTACACGTTGAGGTGGGGGAAAAGGGCATACTTCTGAAAGACGGTATTCACCGGACGTTGGTGTGGCGGTGTTTGCGTGATGTCTTTTCCGGCGATGGTGATGATACCTTCCGAGGCGGTCTGGAAACCGGCTATCAGGCGCAACAAAGTAGTCTTGCCGCAGCCGGAGGGGCCCAATATCGTTACAAATTCGCCCTTACGGACAGAGAGGTTTACATCATTCAGTACGGCTTTGTCTCCGAAGTATTTCGATACGTGCTCTACACCGATGATGCAGTCAGACTTTTGCATAAGCGTTATTAAGTGTTTAACCTAAAACTAATAGAACGAATTCTGCCTTTCTAAAAAAGCGGGTACAAAGGTAGGGAATAAATTGGGAAAATGAAAGTGCTGCCTTCGATTTGCATTATCTTTGAAGAAGATAAGCTGCACCTCGGCATAAAAAAATGAACGAGTTCGTTTTATACTGTTCTCGGTTTACATTATCTTTGTAGCATTAATGAATACTATTATAGTAGAAGGAGGCAAGGACATGGGTAACAGAATATATCCTATCGGGATACAAAACTTCGAGAAGATTCGTAAGGAAGGATACGTTTATGTGGATAAAACTGCATTGATGTATAAGTTGGTGAAGAGTGGAAGTTACTATTTCCTTTCCCGCCCCCGCCGTTTTGGGAAGAGTTTGCTGATTTCCACGCTCGAAGCCTATTTTGAAGCGAAACGGGACTTATTTGAAGGCTTGGCGGTGGAAACTTTGGAAAAAGACTGGGTGAAGCGTCCCGTGTTCCATCTGGACTTGAATATCGGGAAATATGATACGCCGGATAGTCTGGACAAGATACTGGACAGAAATTTATCAAAGTGGGAAGAACTTTATGGAACCGGTGTTGCTGAGAGTACCCTTGCCTTGCGCTTTGCAGGAGTTGTGGGACGGGCCTATGAGCAAAGTGGTGAGCGTGTAGCCATTCTCATCGACGAATATGACAAACCCTTGCTCCAAGCTATCGGCAACGAGGAACTGCAACGCGAATTCCGCAACACTCTGAAACCTTTCTATGGCGTACTGAAAACCATGGACGGCTGCATCAAGTTTGCCTTGCTGACGGGAGTGACCAAGTTTGGCAAAGTCAGTGTGTTCAGTGACCTGAACAATCTGAATGACATCTCCATGGACGAGCCGTTTATTTCCATCTGTGGAATTACTGAAAAGGAGATACATCTTAATTTTGAAGAAGACCTGCACGAATTGGCAGCCGCGCAGAAAATGACGTATCAGGAAGTGTGCAATGAACTGAAAGCGTGCTATGACGGTTATCACTTTACAGAAAATACGGACGGCATCTACAATCCTTTCAGTTTGCTGAATACATTCTTTAAGATGAAATTCGGCAACTATTGGTTTGAAACCGGAACGCCTACTTACCTTGTGGAGTTGCTGAGACGCAATCATTACAATTTGGAGCGCATGGCGCATGAAGAAACGGATGCTGATGTGCTGAACTGTATTTATGGCGACAACGAACCCATACCGGTTATTTTCCAAAGCGGTTATCTCACGATAAAGGGATATGATAAGGAATTCGGTCTATACCGTCTCGGTTTCCCTAACCGGGAAGTGGAAGAGGGCTTTATCAGATTTCTGATGCCGTTTTATACCCGCTTCAATCAGTTAGAAGCACCGTTTGAGATACAAAGGTTTGTTCGTGAGATACGTTCCGGCCAACCTAACGCTTTCTTTAAGAGGCTGCAAAGCTTTTTTGCCGACACACCTTATGAATTGGTGAAAGACTTGGAATTACATTACCAAAATGTGCTGTTTATCGTCTTCAAACTGGTGGGTTTCTATACACAGGCGGAATATCACACTTCGGAAGGGAGGGTGGATCTGGTAGTGAAGACTGCCGATTACATTTACGTCATGGAATTCAAACTGGAAGGTACTGCAGAGGAGGCTTTGCAGCAAATAGAAGAAAAACAGTATGCTCTTCCTTTTGAGGCAGACCCGAGGAAATTATTCAAAATAGGTGTGAACTTCAGTAATAAAACAAGGAATATAGAGAAGTGGATTATTGAATGACAGATTTGTGTAATTCGCGTTCTTTTATTCCGTTTTGACACTATCTTAGTGTGGATTGGAGTGGAGAGTCCTTTTATATTTCATCTTTGTTGTGTGTTAAGTTAACGCAAGTTCCTAATTTCTAATTCTCAAAATTAGAAAAATGGTATCGGACAAAAACAAAATGGAAGAATTAAAAAATAAAAAAAAGAAAAGTCGGAAAAACCGGCCAGAATACTTGACTTCACCTTTCGGATGTCGTATCTTTGCAGGGTAGTTGATAATAGAGAATTCATACGACTTGTTTTCTAAGATAATAACAGACAAAAAACAAGAAAGGCGATAATTTCAATAGGAAGTTATCGCCTTTTTTGTTGATATTTATCGGATTCGGGCTTAAAAGAGGCTTTTTACGTTTTTAATAAACGTTGAGCACATTCTTTAAAAACGTTCCTGTTATTCTTTAAAAACGAATAACAAGAAGCTTAATAAAGCAGAAAAATGCCTGTTTTTTGTCTATATTTGAGACTGTGATAAGAATGCTCAGCATTCTATTGATGGATCTCGCTTGGTAAATTGTTTACACAGTAGACTCTGCTTATAACAGGCTTTATCAGCCCACGTTCCCGGCTGCCTCGTGCACATCTGCCACAGCCCGTCCGCTCGGATCATTTTTCCCTTGCAACGTGGCATCCCAGGCGAGTGCTTCAGCAGTAGAGCAAGCCACGCTCGGCACACTGGGTACGCTTCGGGCAGCCGACTGACTGGGGAAGTGCTCTTCGAAAATGCTACGATAGTAATATTCCTCCTTATTCTGTGGCGGATTGATGGGAAACCGTTCGGCGGCATGTTCCATCTGATGGTCGGTGACGGCGGCCGAAGTAATGGCCTTCAATGTATCAATCCAATTGTAACCGACGCCATCGGAGAATTGCTCTTTTTGCCGCCAGGCAACACTTTGAGGCAGCATATCTTGAAAAGCTTCGCGCACAATGCGCTTCTCCACTTCTTTGCCCGGACACATTTTGACGGCAGGGCTGAGGTTCATTGCCACATCCAGGAATTCTTTATCGAGGAAGGGAACACGACCTTCCACACCCCAGGCAGAAAGGCTCTTATTGGCACGCAGACAGTCGTACAAGTGCAATTTGGAGAGCTTACGGATCGTCTCTTCGTGGAAAGCCTGCGGTGTGGGGGCTTTGTGGAAGTAGAGATAACCACCGAAAACCTCATCAGCACCTTCGCCACTAAGCACCATCTTGATGCCCATAGACTTGATGACACGTGCCAACAGGTACATCGGTGTGGAGGCACGAACAGTGGTAACGTCGTATGTTTCGATAAAGTAGATGACATCACGCAAGGCATCGAGCCCTTCCTGAATGGTATAATTAATTTCATGGTGAACAGTGCCGATGTATTCTGCCACTTCACGGGCTTTAATCAAGTCCGGTGCACCGCGCAGGCCGACGGCGAAGGAGTGGAGTTGAGGCCACCAGGCTTCGCTCTGGTTGTCGGTTTCAATGCGCTTGCGGGCATACTTCTTGGCAATGGCAGAAATGACGGAAGAGTCGAGGCCACCACTGAGCAGAACACCGTAAGGAACATCGGACATTAACTGGCGTTGCACGGCAGCTTCAAGGGCGAGTTTTACGCTGTTGATTTCTGGTTGGGTAGCCCGGCGGGCGGTGGTGTCATTGGCTTTGACGGCGGCATAATCGGTCCAGGGGCGTTGATACCAACGATGCATTTTCCCTTCACGTCCCCAGAAGTAATGTCCGGGCAGAAAAGGCTCGTAGGTGTCACAGAAACCTTCGAGAGCTTTCAGTTCGCTACCGACGTAGATATGTCCCTGGTCGTCACGACCGATATAAAGAGGGATTACCCCGATAGGGTCACGAGCAATCAGATAATCGTCTGTTTCCTCATCGTAAAGGGCAAAGGCGAAGATACCGTTCAATTCTTCGAGGAAATGAATGCCTTTATCCTTATATAATGCGAGGATGACTTCACAGTCCGATCCTGTACGGAAAGCATATTTGTCGGCATAGCGGGAACGGATTTCCCGATGATTATAGATTTCACCGTTGACGGCAAGGATTTGCTTGCCATCCGGAGAATACAATGGTTGTCCGCCACTTTCCGGATCGACGATGGAAAGACGTTCGTGAGCCAGGATGGCACTACCGCCTACATAAATACCACTCCAGTCCGGTCCGCGATGACGGATTTTCTGCGCCATTCGAAGCGCTTTGTTTCTCAATTCCTGGGATTGAGATTTGATATTGAAGATACCTACGATTCCACACATGATACTTAGTGATTAGGGGTTAGTTACTCAAATACTTGTCTATCCGTTCTGCCACTCTCCGTCCGTCCGCCAGTGCATGCACCACAAGGCTGGCACCGCGTGCCGCATCACCTGCTACGAACACATTTTCCGGAAATTCAGGCTGTTCCGGTTTCAGGAAGCCCATGGCCAGAAGCACCATATCGGCGTCTATCACTTCCTTCTTTCCGGTAGGTTTCATGGTAGGGCGTCCTCCATCCTGAGCCGGAATCCATTCCACTTCTTCCACCTCTACACCGCAGACTTTTCCATTCTTGCCAATAAACTGATTGGATGTCAGCGACCAGCGGCGCGTGCAACCTTCTTCGTGACTTGAAGTCGTCTTCAGTACAATGGGCCATTGCGGCCAAGGAGTAGCGTCATTGTGACCTACGGGAGGCTGTGGCATGATTTCAATCTGTGTCACACTCACGGCTCCCTGGCGGATACTCGTACCGATACAGTCTGATCCTGTATCACCGCCACCGATGACGAGAACCCGTTTGCCCTTGGCATTTACCAGACGGTCTTTGGAGAACGTTTCTCCATCGAGGATATGATTTTGCTGGGACAGCATTTCGAGGGCAAGATAAATACCTTTCAGTTCGCGTCCGGGGATGTTGAGGTCGCGTGCCTGCGGCGTCCCGGTACAGATGCAGTAGGCATCAAAGCCCGCGGGGAGGTTCTGTACATCTACCGTTACGCCCATTTCGAACTTGATGCCTTCGGCTTCAAGCACTCCCATCCGGCGGTCGATTACTGCCTTATCGAGTTTAAAATTAGGAATACCATAGCGCAGTAATCCGCCGGGCATGGGTTTGCTGTCAAAAAGAGTCACTTCATAGCCTTTAGCATTCAGCCGGCAGGCAGCGGAGAGTCCCGCAGGACCTGCACCGATGATGGCAACCCGCTTTCCATTACGTTCGGGTTGAATGGGCACGATGTAACCTTCGCGAAAAGCCGCTTCGGCAATAGCCGCCTCGTTTTCACGAATGGTGACAGGTGCATCACACGAAAGCTTCAGTACACATGACTTTTCGCAAAGTGCCGGACAGATGCGTCCGGTAAATTCGGGGAAGTCGTTTGTGGCAGCGAGTACTTCGTATGCTTCGCGCCATTTACCTTTATAAAGTGCATCCTGAAATTCAGGTTGCTTATTGCCCAACGGGCATGCCCAGTGACAGAAGGGTACACCGCAATCCATGCAACGTGATGCCTGGAGTTTACGTTCGTGACTGTTTAAAGTTTGCTCCACCTGACTGAAGTCGGTGATACGTTCGTGGACAGGACGGTATCCCGCTTCCTGTCTTGGTATGTTTAAGAATGCTTTTGGATCTGCCATTTTTAGATTTATGATTTATAATTTATGTTTAGATTTATGATTTATGTTTAGATTTATGATTTCAGGTTTATGATCTCTGCTTAGGCTTATACTATGGAATGCCTTTATGATACCGTCCGGCAAGTCATAAAATCATAAATCTGAAATCATAAATCTCTTAATAATCTCTCTGCATCTCTGCAATCTTCTGTTGCAGTTTCCGCATTTGCTCTTCTTGCAGTACCTTCTTGTACTCGATGGGGACTATCTGGATAAACTCATCCACATATCGGTTCCAGTCATCAAGCATAGTGCGTGCCAGGTTGGAGCCTGTATAGAGGTAGTGCTGACGGATGAGTTCGTGCAACTCCTTACGATAGGATGCTTCTTCAATGAGGCTTAGTTCCACCATTTCCATGTTACAGAAATAATCGAAGTTTCCATCCTTATTCCATACATAAGCTACACCGCCCGACATACCGGCTGCGAAGTTGCGCCCTGTTGAACCGAGGACTACCACACGACCGCCCGTCATGTACTCGCAACAATGATCGCCTACACCCTCTACTACGGCAATGGCACCGGAATTGCGGACAGCAAAACGTTCGCCTACGCGCCCATTGATGTAAACTTCACCACTGGTTGCGCCATAGAGCAAGGTGTTTCCTGCAATCGTATTCTTCTCGGCCTGGAAGTTAGAGCGTACCGGAGGCAATACGGCAATCCGTCCGCCCGAAAGGCCTTTGCCGAGGTAATCGTTCGCTTCACCTTCCAGCTTGAAGTTGACACCCGGTACAAGGAAGGCACCGAAACTTTGTCCTGCAGAACCTTTGAATTTTACGTTCAACGTATGTTCCGGCAGTCCCGCTTCACCGTACTTCGCGGCAATGGTGCCCGAAAGCATAGCTCCGCAAGCACGATCCGTATTGGCAATCATATATTCCAGTGAGATTTCTTTCTGGTTTTCCAGAGCTTCGGCAGCGGCATGCAGCATTTCAACGTCTTTTACGTGGTCGATGCCGTGTTGCTGGTCGATGGTGTGGCGGATGGCTGCACCATTATCGACGCGTGCCAGTATTTTGTCGAAACTAATTAGGGATTGCTTGGGTGATTCGTTTTCTGACTTGCGGATAATAAGATCCGTCCGTCCGATGATGTCATCCAGACGTTCTACACCGATTTCGGCGAGATACTCCCGCACTTCCTGCGCCAGGAAAGTGAAGAAGTTCACCAGGTATTCGCTGCGTCCGTGGAAGCGCCGGCGAAGTTCCTCGTTCTGCGTCGCCACACCCACAGGGCAGGTGTTCTGATGGCATTTACGCATCATGACACAACCCAGTACAATCAAAGCGCTGGTTGCAAAACCGAACTCTTCGGCACCCAGCATCGCCATCAGTACGATGTCACGACCGGTTTTCAGTTGCCCGTCCACCTGCAACATCACTTGCCCGCGCAGACCGTTCAGTACAAGAGTTTGTTGCGTTTCACTCAGTCCCAGTTCAGGAGAGATACCGGCATAGCGGATACTGGAGGCAGGAGAGGCACCCGTACCACCTTCCGCACCGGAGATGACGATAAGGTCTGCTTTTGCTTTGGCCACTCCGGCGGCAATGGTTCCTACACCGCTTTCGGCTACCAGTTTCACACTGATCTTGGCACGAGGATTTACATTCTTCAGGTCGAAGATCAACTGTGCTAGGTCTTCGATGGAATAAATGTCGTGATGGGGCGGGGGAGAAATCAATGAAATGCCGGGAATGGAATGGCGCGTTTTCGCAATCACCTGGTCTACTTTAAAGCCCGGCAACTGACCGCCTTCACCCGGTTTGGCCCCTTGTGCCACTTTGATTTGTATTTCATCGGCGTTCACCAGATACTCCGTTGTTACGCCGAAACGTCCCGAAGCTACTTGCTTGATGGCGCTACGCAGACTGGTTCCGTCTTCGCGGGGCGTGAAGCGTGCGCTGTCTTCGCCGCCCTCACCTGTGTTGCTGCGTCCGTGAATCCGGTTCATGGCAATGGCCATTGCCTCATGCGCTTCTTTGCTGATAGACCCGTAACTCATGGCACCCGTCACAAAGCGGTGCATGATGCTTTCTACCGGTTCAACCTTATCTATAGAAATGGGGGCACGGCGGAAATCCAGGAAATCGCGCAGGAAGATAGGCGCTTCTTTTCCATCTACCAGACTGGTAAATTCTTTGAACTTCTTATAGCTGCCCAAGCGTGTGGCAAGTTGCAAGGTAGAAATGGTTTCCGGGTTCCAGGCATGTTTTTCTCCGTCTTTACGGAAAGCATACAAACCGTTGTTGGGGAGTAATCCGTCTACCTGTGCGGCAAAACCTGCATCGTGGAATGCGATTGCATCGCGTGCCACTTCATCCAGCCGGATACCGCCTATTGTGGATCTCAACCCGCCGAAATAAGCATTGCTGAGCTCTTCACTCAAACCTACGGCTTCGAATATTTTCGCTCCCCGATACGAGCGGATGGTACTGATACCCATCTTACTCATGATCTTAAACAATCCCTTGCAGATGGATTTGATATATTTCTTTTCGGCTGTGGCATAATCCAACTGGATTTCTTTCTTCGCTACCAGCTTGTCGATCACGGCGAATCCCATGTAAGGGTTCAGGGCACTGGCGCCAAATCCCAGTAATAGGGCTGCGTGCATTACCTCGCGTATTTCACCGCTTTCCACGACCAATGCCGTCTGCACACGTTTACCTACCGAAATCAGGTGGTGGTGTACTGCGCTTACTGCCAGTAGGGAGGGGATGGCCGCATGAGTGGCATCCACATCACGGTCGCTCAATACAATGTAGTTCACCCCTTCGCTGACGGACTCTTCCGCTTGCTTGCAAAGTGCTGTGAGTGCTTCCTGCAATCCGGCACGCCCCTTTGCTACTTCAAACAGCAAGGGTAGTTTTACCGTTTTGAAACCTTTGTAGCGGATGTTGCAAAGAATATCCAGTTGTGCATTGCTCAGGATGGGATGGTTGAGGCGTACCATCTTACAATGGCTTTCGCTGGGTGTCAGGATGTTCATGCCCACGGCGCCGATATATTCCGTCAGTGACATTACCAGTTCCTCGCGTATCGGGTCGATAGGCGGATTGGTGACTTGTGCAAACTGTTGTCGGAAGTAATTGTACAGTAGTTGCGGCTTATCCGAAAGCACGGCAAGCGGCGTATCATTCCCCATTGAGTTGATAGGCTCGGCACCCGTGGTACACATCGGAACGATGAGCCGCTCCACATCTTCCTTGGAATAGCCGAAGGTACGCAGCATCCTCTCGTAATTCTCTACGCTATGGGGGACTTTGCGCCCGCTTTTCAGCTCATCCAGTTCGATGCGGTTCGTTGCCAGCCAACTGCGGTAAGGCTTGGCTTCGGCCAACTGTTTTTTCAATTCTCCGTCGTAGTAGATTTCGCCTTTCTCGGTATCTACCAGTAGTATCTTACCCGGTTGCAGGCGTCCCTTTTCTTTGATGTCTCCCGGTTCGAAATCCATCACGCCCACTTCGCTGGCCACTACCATCATATCGTTGTGCGTAATCAGATAGCGTGCAGGACGCAATCCGTTACGGTCGAGCATACCGCCTGCAAAACGTCCGTCGCTGAACAGCAAGGCGGCAGGGCCGTCCCACGGTTCCATCAGGATGGAGTGGTATTCATAGAATGCTTTCAGGTCTTCGCTGATGGGATTCTTTTCATTGAAAGATTCCGGCACCAGCATGGCCATGGCGTGCGGCAGGCTGAGGCCTGACATAACGAGGAATTCCAAAACATTGTCCAGTGAGGCACTGTCGCTCATTCCCGGCTGAATGATGGGGCGTATCTCCCTGATGTCGCCCAGGATGGGAGAGGAGAGCACACTTTCACGGGCTTCCATCCAACCCCGGTTGCCGCGGATGGTGTTGATTTCGCCGTTGTGAGCCAGGAGGCGGAACGGTTGTGCCAGTCCCCAGGTAGGGAAGGTGTTGGTGCTGAAGCGGGAGTGCACCAGTGCTATGCCGCTGGTGAAGTAGGGGTTTGTCAGATCGGGGAAGTAGCCTCGCAGTTGCAGTGAAGAGAGCATACCTTTGTAGATGATGTTCTTCGTGGATAGGGAGACAACGTAGAAATCTTCGTGCGTGGCAATATCGGATTTGCGTACTTTGTTTTCTATTCTTTTTCTTATGAGATAGAGTTTACGGTCGGCTGTCTCGCTTTCCGTAAATCCGGTGATGAAAATTTGTTTGATATCCGGTTCGTTGGCAAGTGCCGATTCTCCCAGAATTTCTGGACAAGTGGGCACATTGCGCAGGTGCATCAATGTCAATCCTTCTTTTTCAATCTCTTCGATGATAATACTTAAGATAGCACCCTGGTCTTTCTCATCTTTCGGCAGAAAGAGAAGACCTGTACCGTATTTCCCTTTCTCGGGAACAGGAATACCCTGCAAAAGAATAAACTCGTGCGGGATTTGCAGCAGGATGCCGGCACCGTCTCCGGTTTTGTTATCCGCACCTTCGGCGCCCCGGTGACGCATGTTCTCCAACACCTTCAATGCAGACTCTACCAGTTCGTGTGACTTGCCTCCGTGGATGTTCACTAACATACCGACACCACAAGCGTCATGCTCGTTCTCTACATCATACAAGCCCAACTGCCTGGGCTGTCGTTGATATACAGGATGTTGGCTTTCTTCCCTTCCCTGTTGTCCGGCTTTTCTCTTTGTTTCGTTGTTAAAAAGTTCTTCTTTCATCTTTTTAAGTTTACTTTATTCTGTGGTAACACCTATCATTGCTATCAAAATGTTTGGCAAAAGTATTAATTTAATTTCAAATTGCTATTATAACGCTGGTTTTTGTGACTTGCAAAATATCTGTTTGTTGGAGTTGTGTTTTAAATTGAAATAAAATATAGGTTTTTGTGTTTTGAATTGAAGTAAAATGTGCGATTTATATTCCGTATTATAAGTATACCTTTCCCTCGTTCGAGAAATTGCCATATTGCCATAATGCCAAATAGCCAAAAGGGAAGTGCATGACATTTTTTCGTTTCATCCTTATCCGGATATAACCAAGTCCGTACCAACTCCGTGTCAAGTCCGTACCAACTCCGTGTCAAGTCCATACCAACTCCGTACCAAGTCCGTTCCTATAGACACGGAGATGGTACGGACTTGATACAGTGTTGATATGGGATTGACGTGGATTTAGTCTCTTTACCCGTTGGCAGAATTGATTTCTTTCTTTCGGTTAGGGTTATGAATAAAATAGGTACGCGGACTACACGGACAAAGCTGACGAACGCGGATTTTATAAGGCTGAAAGCCTGATATTACATAGCGTAGGGCAACGCCCTACGTGATTATGTATATCTCTATTTAAGCCCTGAAAGGGCGCAATCAAGCATACACGCTTTATCTCGCCCTTTCAGGGCTCAGAAATGGGGATGTATATTACGTAGGGCGATGCTCTACGCTATATAATGCAAGCCTTTCAGGCTTAAAATTCAGCGTTATCTGCGTCATCTGCGGATGAAAAATAAAAGTCCGCGTTCGTCCGCCTTGTCCGTGTAGTCCGCGTATCTATTTATTCATTACCATTCCATTATGAATTAATTCCGCCAACAGGTTCTCTTTATCTTATTAGCCGTTTCCTTTGGCCTTGGCAATTTGGCTTTTTGGCAATTTGGCAACCTTGAAAAACGACACTCTTTATCGGATTGGAAGATTTTTCCGCTATCTCCTTTCAATATAAAACTAAAATTCTACTGCTTACTTTGAAATTATAAAATTATTCCTTTTGCTTTAATAAGTTTGTTTTCTTTAACTTTTTGACAAGAAAATAACTTTTTTCTATTCTTTTGATAAATAAATAGGCAAAACATTAACTTTATGTTCTCGGGTTTTTATATCTTTGCAGCGCAAAATCAAATATTAATTAGTATGTGTGGAATCGTAGGCTATATTGGTCAAAAGAAAGCCTACCCCATTCTTATCAAAGGATTGAAGCGATTAGAGTATCGCGGATATGATAGTGCAGGGGTACGCGCACTGCGGCGGCGGCTTCCGATCCCAGGCAGCTTCCCCGG